>FWPV01002044.1_pt1 | contig 23323 bp, 20 predicted proteins | sample 2228371 | NCBI WGS metagenome assembly FWPV01 (sample SAMEA103939776, study PRJEB20133) | metagenome | reverse complement strand
TTACCAAGTCATTATTGTCCCGCAAAGTTCCGAACAAACTGAAACAATCAGGAAAATTCTTCCGGATGCACAACAAATCAGTACAATGAGCGGAGTTGTTTATTCAATCGGTAGTTTCTTTTCGAAAGAATTTGCAGAACTGGTTTGCAAAAAGTTCCGCAGACTAAAACTTTTTGCAATTGTTTACAATCTCGAAAACTTACTCGAAACCGAAGCTAATAGTTTTTAAACTTTTATTATTCCTCCTCGTCGGTTGCGGTTTGACCTTTAATTGGCACAAATTCATCGTGAAGAATTAATGTCGAGTTCAAATTCTGAAGAATAGATTTAACAGAATTAAATGGTATTTTATCATTGCCACGCAAATCGAGAACTTCCAACTGCTTTAAGTGATCCAAATTATTTGGAAGTGACCCAAAAGAGTTATTTTTAACAATAAAATATTTCAGGTCCTTGAAATTGCCCATACTACCATAGAAATTTCTAATTCCGTTGTTCGAAATATCAAGATACTGCAATCCCGAGGGCAGATTCGAAAAACTCAAATCCCTAATTTTATTGTCGGAAAGTATCAGTACTTTCAAATTTTTCATTTGCTGAATGAAAAATGGCACATCCTTCAAATTGCAATTGATTATTGCAACATAATCGTAATCCAAATTCCCCGCACCAAGGGTTTTAACAAAAGCATCGTATTCTTTTTTACTTGTCAAAACCAAAGATTTACTGCTTCCGAAAGAATCTCCATCAATCTTGCTCATTATGTCTTTCATTACAAACGGAGAACCATCGGGTTGGCTTATTACTTTGCTGTATTTTTCGTATGCTTTTTGGTAATAATCCCGAGCTAACTTGTAATCACCAATTCGCAGAAAATACTTGCCCATTAGTTCATCGGCAAAACCTAACCAATAAACCTCTTGTTTCCTTTTGCTTTTCGATAGTATTTCCTTAGCATCATTAATGTATGCAATTGCTCTGTTGTAATCCTGATTGTCAATCAACGAACTTGCCAATTTAAGATACTTTTTTGCTTGCTCGAAATCCTGTGCATTTGTTGCAATTGTGATTACTAATAGCAAAACAACAATAATTTTAATCTTCATTGCTCACCTCAAATAATACTAAACAATTCGAATTCAAGTCCGAGATAAATAGAAGGAATCCATCGACTTTGAACTTCAATTGGGAACGGATAGACATTATATTTCTTCGGGTCAATCAAATAATGGAAATTAACCCCACCAAAAACCCCAAAAGGCAAATAGGTTGAAAATTTCGAAAATCGTGTTTTTGCACTTAATACAATACCCGAGTAGTTTTCGCCAGCAAGTACTTCGTTGGAATGTTTCGAAAATCCTTTCAAATATCCCAAATTCATTCCAAGACCCCAGTAGGGTTTATTTAAATTAAACAATTTCGAAAGATTAAATTCAAAATCCAATCCCATCGACCATTGGTCATCGTAAAAATTTTCGTAAAATACTTCTATCCCTTGCAAAGGAACTTCTACACGAGATTTGTAAAAATCGTAATCACCCCAAAAACGAATATATGCATAATCTTCGCCTATTCTAAGTAAATTTAAACTTAGACCAAAAGAAGGCGAAATCAAAGTTTTTACTCTATTATCGCCAAAAAAGAAATATTTTCCCGAAACTTCGAAATTTCCACCAATATTTGGAATGTTGCGACCTTTGTAAATTTTCTGTTTCTTGTTTTCAAAAATTACTAACTCCAAACTATCTCTGATTTTAAATAACTTGTTACAAAAATCTTGCAAAATGTTAACTTTTGTTTGAAGACTTTTGCAATCAAGCAATTGCAAATTCTTTGTTGTGTTATCTTGAATCAATGAATCAATCGTTTTACGTGCATCGATGAGTTGCTTTTCCAAATCTCTGCAAAATATTCCACCTTGTATGCTTTTGACTTGTTGATAAAGCTTTTCGACAGAATTATAAAGCTTTTGTAAAAATTTTGCATCCATATTGTCGACGACGCCCCTATCCAAGCTTGGAAGATTTACCGAAGGAGCATTGCCATAAATTTGAATTTGCGTTCGCAGTATCAACCCTATCTGATATAATTCCAAACATTTATAAAAATACAAATCTTCGCTTTCTGTATAAACTTCGAAACTTGGAGGTTTTGGAGGCAAAGAAACCAAAGGGTCTACGCTTTTTACAAACGATGGAATTAGAAATGATATAAGTAAAAGTAAAATAAATTTTGCTTTCATCCTAACCTCGAATTAAAAAAATAAAATAATCAAAATCTATGCCATTTAAAATTTTCTCAAGATTTTATTAATTTGCAAATTAATTTACAAAAATTTTATGGCAATTTATTCAGGAGTTTTGCTGAACGAAAATGATTTAACTTCGCCGTTCCTTTGCGATGTGCAAAAGTGTAAGGGCGCTTGCTGTTTCATCGAAGGCGAACTCGGTGCTCCTTTGAAAAACGAAGAAGTTTCCACAATAAATTCGCTGATCCCTAAAATTTTACATTTACTGCCCCAGACCTCGGTCAAAGTCATAAAAGAACAAGGTGGAGTTATTCGTTACAATAATAAATACTTTACCAATGTTCTAAACAATCGGGAATGTGTTTTTGCTTTCTTCGAAAATGGAATTGCTCGTTGTGCTTTTGAATATGAATACTTACGAGGCGAAATTAACTTCCGAAAACCCATCTCTTGTCACTTATTTCCTATCCGAGAATATACTTTTCTATTTACTGAACTCGTTTACGTCAAACTACCCGAGTGTAGGGATGGTATCGCTTGTGGAATTGAAAATGAGCAACCTTTATATGTATCGCTAAAAGAAGCTCTGGTTCGGCGCTTTGGAGAGGAATGGTATAAAGGTCTCGAAAAAAAACTTAACAATTCGAACAATAATTTCATATAGATAGGGGGGAACAATGATGGTATCCCAAAGATTAACACTTAGTCCAAGGCTAACTTTACAACAAAAGCTAACTCCACAACAAATCCAATATTTAAAACTTCTCCAATTGCCAATCCAAGAACTCGAACAACAAATAAACACCGAGATCGAAGAAAATCCATTTCTCGAAATTGCCGAAAATCCATTCGACTCTGCCAGCACACAAGAGCAAACTCAAGATAACAAAGATGATTCCGATTTTCATTTGGATTTACCCATTGCTGACAACATAGGTATCGATTTCAAAGATTTTGATGAAAGCAAAGACCCGTTCGAATTTTATCGCAAAATTTGGGAAGAAGATGAAATAATGCTTAAAAAACAGAAATTTGAATATTCCGAAGATGACGAAGAAAACGAACCTTTTCAAATCAAAGCTCCTTCTACTTTATTCAACGACTTAATTTCGCAATTCCGTTTGCATAATCTTTCGGAAGAAGAATACATCCTTGGCGAACAAATCCTTGGAAACATAGACCCCGATGGCTACCTTCGAACCGACCTTGCCGAAATTGTTGACGACACAAATGCTATTATTGCCGAAATCAACCTAAAACGAGAAGAGGAATACAAAAGTCAATTTAATCCCAACAACCCTGCAACCAATTTCATAATCTCGCTCGATGCTCAACACAGGGTTTCAAAAGTCGTTTCCGATGGAAATAAAAAAATCCAATATCTTGAACCTGTAACTCTTGCCGACGCTGAAAGAGTTTTGAGCATCATCCAAAGCTTAGACCCTCCGGGGGTTGGTTCTCGTAATCTTCAAGAATGCCTGTTAGCACAAGCAAAATCATTCCCCGAAGAAGCAAAGGGTCGAAATGTTGCAATTATAATTCTTTCGGAAGGATACGAAAAATTTAGCAAAAAACATTTCGAACAACTCAAAAAGCAATTAAAAATCACCGAAGATGAGCTTAAAGAAGCAATCGACTTCATTAAACGACTGAATCCTAAACCAGGTTATCCCGATATTCCAACCGAAACAAATGTTATTATTCCCGATTTCATTGTCGACAAAGACCCTGAAACAGGAGAACTTCGTGTAACTTTGAACGACGGAACCATCCCAACTTTAAAAATTAATAAGCTCTACGAACAGATGCGAAAAGATGCACAAATAAAAAATGAAAAAGAAGCGAAAGAATGGATGAAACAAAAATACGAACAAGCCAAGTTCATTATTCAGGCTCTTTCGCAAAGGAAAAAATCGATGTTGAAGATTATGACTGCTATTGTTGCCCGACAAAAGGACTTCTTCTATTATGGCAAAAGTGCTTTGAAACCGATGATTTACAAAAATATTGCCGACGACACCGGGCTCGATATTGCTACCGTCTGCCGAATTGTCAACAACAAATTCGTTCAAACAGAATTTGGAATATTCGAATTGAAATACTTCTTCAGCGAATCGTTGCCAAGCGAAAATGGCGAAGAAGTTTCGACAAAAGTTATAAAAGAAAAAATCAAAGAAATTATCGAAAATGAACCAAAAGATAGACCATTTAGCGATGAGCAAATTGTCGATGAATTGAACAAGTTGGGTTACAAAGTTGCAAGGCGAACAGTAGCTAAATATCGTGAGCAAATGAAAATTCCAATTGCCCGCTTACGAAAGGAATTGTAAAATTAATCCAAGTTTAAGAAAATGTGACTAAATATGCCATTCGAACTAATCTTCTTTGCAAGCATATCAATCTATCTCTTCCGTATTTTGTTTTTTATCAGTGGCTTTTTCATCGAAAAAAAACGAAGCACCAAGAAAGAAACCAACCAATTCGAACCATTTGTTAGCGTTGTCATTGCCGCAAAGGACGAAGAAGAAAATATCGAACGGTGCGTGAGGTCGGTTGCAAATTGCAACTACCCAACAGATAAATATGAAATCATCGTCATCAACGATAGGTCGACGGACAAAACAGCAGAAATTCTGGAAAAATTAAAAACTGAAATTAATAATCTAACCTACTACACAGTAGAAAGCAATGAACAAAAGGACAATATACCAGGTAAAGCAGGAGCATTGCATTTTGGAATACAAAGAAGCCAAGGCGAAATAATTCTGGTTACCGACGCAGATTGCACTGTTCACCCAAATTGGATTTACTCCCACACCCAACAGTATACCGACCCCGATTTAGGCTTTGTTGCTTCGTTTACATACATTAAAGCCAAAAGTTTTTTCGAATACCTGCAATCGATTGAATGGATTTATATGCACACAATGGCAATGGGTGGAATTGCTTTCAGTCAACCACTTGGCTGTTATGGCAACAATATTTCCTTCCGCCGTAGTGCATACGATTGCGTTGGTGGATATAAAAAAATTCCTTTTTCTGTTACCGAAGATTTAGCCCTCCAGCAAGCAATTCATAAAGCAGGATATAGGGTTGGATATTTCATCTCTCCGCAATGTATTGTCGAAACTCAACCAATGAAAAAGTTTTCCGAATACATTCGCCAGCATCATCGTTGGGCTCGTGGTGGAACAAAACTTGGCTGGCGAGCAGTAATTTTTGTAGCCTCCTCTTTTGCTATCTGGCTGGGATTGATTCTCTTTTCTATTCAAGGAAATTTACAGGGGGCAACTCTAATCTTTCTTACTAGAATCATTGGCGATTCTCTTCTTTCGATACCTCCTCACCTGATTTTGAAAAAATACAAAAACCTACTTGACCTAATGCCTTCCATTATTTTCTTTATAATTATGGAATTGATAGTACCGTTTTTATTACTGAAAAGAGATGTGAAATGGAAAGGTCAAATAATTAAAAGCTAATCGGCGAATGTTATACTTTGCAAAATCTTATCGAAAAATGCTCGGAAAAATTCAAATTGCTTCCTCGGTGCTTGAAAAAAAGCATAAAAAAGTTTGTCCTCTTTTACAAATGCAAGCTCATAGAATTGCATATATTGGGAATTAGAGTCAATTTGCAACACAGTTTCGAACAATCGCCCAATGTAATTGCCACGATTAAATAACTTCTGTTGGACATACTGATAAAAAGCATAGTCTTTTGTGTTCTTTTCGATGCTTCCTCGCCAAAAATCCAAAATTTCCTCGGGAGATTTTACACCATACTTTTTGGAAAAATTAAAATGAAACGTAATTCTAACTCCAACGCTATAGAAATCCTCTTGGTCGTTAAGATTTTCGGGCGAAATTAAAAGTTCAGTAATATCAATGTCGTTTGTCTCTTTAACTTTCCAATGCGATGGTATTTGAAGCGAAAATGTTCCAAAATTGTCTTGGTAAGTTACAAATTCTGTCTCTTCGAAGGGGATAAACAAGTTTTCTATTCCTACACGTCGTCCCAATCGTTTCCTATCTTCACGTGCTTTGTCTTTCATTCCAAGCTTATCGTATGCAACAGCACGATTGTTTAAAGCATCGATTTCGTTCGAATCGAGTTTTAAACATTGAGTGTAATCTTCAATTGCTTTACGGTAATTTTCCAATTTGAAGTAAGCATTGCCACGATTGTAATATACCTTTGCATTTTTAAAACCTAACTTGATGCTTTTATCGAAATCGCTTATTGCTTCTTTATATTTTTTTAATCTATAATAAGCACGACCTCGTTCGAAAAAATTCAATGGATTTGTTTGTCGAAGTTTTATCGCTTTGTTCAAGTCCTCGAGAGCAATGTCGAAATCGCCCATTTCGATGTAAACTGTTGCACGGTTTGAATACGCTTCGCCATAATTACTATCCAAAGCAATAGCTTTCGAAAAATCGTCCAAAGCATATTTAAACTCGCCCAAATACAAATTAGCAAGTCCTCGGTTGTTGTAAGCATCGGGAAGTGTTGTATCTTTTTCTATTGCTATGTTTAAAAACACAAGAGCACTATCGAATTGTTCAGTATAAAGATAACACAAGCCTTTGTAATAGAATACAAAGAAGCTACTGTCGCCCGATTCCAATGCTTTGTCCAAATACTTTATTGCTTCGCCGTAACGCTTTCGGAAAAATGCAGTTTGACCCTTTGCAAGCCAATTCTGAGCAGGCAAAAAATCACTAATAATTAAAAGCAAAACAAGGCTAAAAATAATTAATCGCTTCATCAACTCAAATCCTCTTGAATTTTAATAATCTTCTGTTTTAACTCTTTGGATATTTGCTCCTAAAACCTGTAATTTTTTATCCAAAGTCTCGTAGCCTCTGTCCAAATGATAAACCCTAAGAACCTCTGTCGTTCCCTTTGCAATTAAAGCAGCAAGAACCAAAGCTGCACTGCCACGCAAGTCCGAACCCATAACGGTCGCCCCACTCAAAGGATACCCACCGTAAACAATTGCAGTATTTTCGCTCATTTCAATTTGTGCACCTAGTCGTTGCAATTCGGGAACGTGTTTGAATCGGTCAGGATAAATTGTTTCAGTAATTCTCGAAACCCCTTCTGCCTTCAACATAAAAGCTACCCACTGAGATTGCATATCAGTCGGAAACCCTGGATAAACAGCAGTAGTAATATCCACTGGACGTGGAGCCCCCGACATCTTGATGTTCACTGTATCGCCTAAAATATCGACTTCACAGCCTGCCTCCTCTAATTTCGAAATAATTGAAATTAGATGGAAAGGATTGCAGTTCGTTATTGTAACATCACCTTCTGTAATTGCTCCCGCTATCAACAAGGTCCCTGCTTCAATTCGGTCGGGTATTACCACCTCTTGGCAAGGCTCTAATGAATCAACCCCTTCGATTGTAAGTTGATTTGTTCCAATTCCATCGATTTTAGCTCCCATTTTTACCAAAAACTTTGCAAGAGCAGTAATTTCGGGTTCTATTGCTGCATTGGAAATTACGGTCGTACCCTTTGCAAGCACACTTGCCATTAAAATATTTCCTGTTGCGCCAACACTTGGTATGTCCAAATATATTGTTGTTCCCTTCAAACCATTTGTAGCACGAGCAACGACATAACCGGATTCAATAGTTATTTCTGCACCTAACTTTTCCAGTCCACGCAAATGCAAATCAACTGGCCTTGGTCCCCAAGCACATCCGCCCGGAAGCGAGACCTTCGCATAACCAAATCGCCCAACCAATGGTCCAAGCACATAGAACGAAGCTCGCATCTTTTTTACGTGTTCGTAGGGTGCTTCCAACTTGCTTATATTCCGAGAATCAATAAATAGTTCGTGGTCATTCAATTCGCAATAAATCCCCATATCGAGCAATAGTCGCGACATTGTCCAAACGTCGCGAAGATTTGGAACATTGTGAAGTTTGTATGTGCCAGGGGCAAGTATTGTCGCAGGCATCATCGCCAAAACACCATTCTTTGCCCCCGAAATCCTTACAGTACCCTTTAACCTTCCCCCGCCTTCAATTACAAATTTATCCATATCGAAAAACTACTTAATTAAGTTAAACATATACGAAATTCCCAAGGATAGAGAAGCAACCTTTGGATTGAACTCACTATCGTTTTTGCTGTGACCCGTAAGGAAATAATCGCCATAAACCAATAAATTCAACCTTCCGTTGTCATCGGCAACCAAAGGTATTGCCCCACCAAGCCGCAAAAAGAACACAGTTGCTAAATCATCATCATTCAAAGGATAATAAGAATAATCATAGCCCATAGGACCTAAAAATGAACCATCTACTTTTGCACCAAGTGGCACAGCAAGATTAAAAGATAAAATAAAACTCGAAAGATATGTACCTACCCCAAATGTAAAATAGTTATACTTCAATTTAGCATTGATGTTCGGATTTGCATAAAGCTTCAATTTATAACGAACAGTTAGATATGAAATATCGGCGGTTAAGCCAAAATTTTGCTCACTTCCGAAAGGATAGTAAAACGAAAGACCAAAATCGGGCATATCCGCAAAAAGAAAATCATTTTTAAATCCCTGCGGTGGTTCAACACTATTGACGCATCCCTTCATCGAAATAAAAGGTCCCAGCGAAATTGGAAACAAACGAGTCTGTGATTCAGAAAAGGACGACAATAAGAAAAATGCAAGGAAACTAATCAATAAAGCTTTTCGAAACATATATCAACCTCCAATAAGTGTTGAATACAAATTTACATATTTGGGAATAATAATATTAATGTCGAAATTTTCTTCGACCCATTTTCTTGCATTTTTTGAAAATGATTTTTGCATTTCCGGGGAACTTAAAATGTCTATGGCTTTTCGAGCAAGTCCGTCCACTTCGCCAAAAGGGACTAAATATCCTGTAATTCCATTGCGAACAATTTCGTTTATGCCACCAACATCGTAACACACAACGGGTACTTCGCAACTCATTGCTTCGCAAACAGCAAGCCCAAAACTTTCAATTTCACTTGTAAGAACAAATAAATCGGCAATTGAAAGAAATTCAACAACAGAGAATTGATTGCCCAAGAAGTAAACATCATTATTCAAGTTTTTCCCATTTACCATTTCTTGAACTTTTCCATAATCGGGACCATCGCCAATAAGAATAAGTTTTGCAGGAAGTTCTTTCAGCACCTGTTCAAAAAACAATACGACATCGGTAACTCTTTTAACTGGTCGGAAGTTAGAAATATGAATAAGAATCCTTTCGCCATTCCGTGCAAAGGCTTGTTTCAATTCCAAATTTTCTTGCCGCTTAAATCTACTTGTATCGACAAAGTTATGAATCACTTCTATTGGCTTGACTACATTAAATTCTCGAACAGTTGCTCTATATAAATACTCCGAAACACAAGTAACTGCATCCGAATTATTCAACGAATACTCCACCAATGGTCTAAAAAGTGGTTGCTTACCAACCAAAGTAACATCCGTACCGTGCAAAGTCGAAACAATCTTTAATCTCTTTCCAAAATTAAACGATTCGCGTGCAAGAATTCCACTTATGGTGTGTGGGATTGCATAGTGGCAATGGACAATATCCAAAGATTCTTGCGCCGCAATTTGAACGATTTTCCCCGCAAGAGCAAGCGTATAAAGATGAAACTCGAACAAAGGATAGTGAGGAAAATCTACGCTATGAAATAAAACTTTTTCACTAAATTTGTCAAACCTTGTTGGAATGGAGTAGCTTATAAGATGCACTTTATCGGCGTATTCGGAAATTCCGTAAGCAAGCTGAGTTGCAACGATTCCGCTTCCACCAACTGTTGGATAACACACTATTGCAATATTCATCTTAGAAAACAATTATGGGAAAAAATCAAATTAACGAATATTTCCTTACAATAAAAGAGCCTGTTAGCGAAACCTTAATCATTAAAAACTCGAAATTTATTTGCTATGGATTTCCTATTAACTCGGTTCAACAAGCAGAAAGCTACATCGCACAAATCAAAAAGAAGCATTACCAAGCTACTCACGTCCCTTATGCTTTTCAATTAGGCGTCGAAAAGAATGTGTACCGATATTATGACGATGGGGAACCAAGTGGCACAGCTGGAAAACCAATATTTACTGCAATAGAAAAATATGACCTAACGAACGTAATTTTTCTCGTCCCAAGATATTTTGGCGGAATTAAACTTGGAACGTCGGGTCTTTTTCACGCTTATTTCGATACAGTAAATCAGACAATTTTAAAATCGGAGATAATCCAAGTTCCAATTACCAAAAAACTGGAATTTACATTAGATTACCAAACTTACAATAATCTCAGACATTTTATTTTCACAAATTTGATTTCGCCACGCGAAACATTTTCCGAACAAGTTACAATCGATGCCGAAGTTCCAGTTTCAAAATTCGAACAATTAATTGAATCTTTAACCAACAAATCCGCAGGAAAAATAGTTTTTATAAACAAATAAAAAACAATTATGAAAGTTATCAATACTGTTTCCGAAATGCAGAAAATTGCAGAACAACATCGCTTACAAGGCGATACCATCGTTTTTGTTCCAACAATGGGCTATTTTCACGAAGGTCATCTGAATTTAATGCGATTGGGCAAAGAATATGGTAATATCCTTGTTGTCTCCCTATTTGTTAACCCAACCCAATTTGGACCAAACGAAGACTACAACCGTTATCCCCGGGATTTCCAACGTGACTACGAAATGGCTAAAAGTGTCGGTGTGGATTACCTCTTTGCCCCAAGCGTCGAAGAAATGTACCCCGAAGGTTATTCAACAGTCGTAAGTGTAAAAAAATATACAAATAAGTTCGAAGGCGAAAAACGACCTGGCCATTTCGATGGAGTTGCAACCGTCGTTGCAAAACTTTTCAATGCAACAAAACCACACATTGCAATTTTTGGTCAAAAAGACTTTCAACAAACATTTGTGGTCAAACAATTAGTCAAAGATTTGCTTTTCGATATTAAAACTGTTGTAGCTCCAACAACGCGGGAAAGCGACGGGCTTGCAATGTCATCTCGCAATTCATATCTCAGTGCCGACGAAAGAAGCAAAGCACCTGTCATCTTTCGGGCGATTTCAAAGGGTATCGCCGAAATTCAAAAAGGCGAAAAAAGGCGAAAAATAATAAATGCAATTGTAATTAATGAATTAAGAACAGTTCCCGAAATAAAAATCGATTACGCCTGTGCAGTCGACGCCGATAGATTAGAAGAACCGGAAGAGTTTCATTCGGGTCAACACGTTGCAATTTTAGTTGCTGTGTATCTTGGCAAAACTCGTTTAATTGATAATGCCTTAACGACTGTTCCGTAGAACATTTTCTCGAAACGAAATTTGATTTTCGTTCGCCGAAGAGTTAATAAACTACTTCCACAAAATCATTGCCTTCGTCTCTGTTTCCGAGCCAACAACTAGCCGATAGAAATAGACGCCACTCGGAAGCTCAGAAGCATCGAACACTATTGTATAAGTTCCTTCATCTTTTAGTTCATCAACTAATGTATGCACAAGAAAACCAAGGGCATCATATACTTGTAATAAGACAAAAGATTTTTTGGGGACAGAATAAGAAATCCTAGTGTTTAAACTAAATGGATTGGGAAAATTTTGCTCCAAATAGAACGAGTTCGATTTTAATGCAAAATCTTCTATCCCTGTGGAATTAGCATCATACCTTAACAAAGAGACCTCAGTTCCACCCACTTCAGTCTTCCAGCCTGCAACAAACACTCGAGATTCAGACCCTAATGCAATTAAATTAGCACAAGAGACCCCACCCCCAAAACTGGACTTAGATGTCCAAATTTGCTCGCCAGAGGTAGAATACTTAATCGTGAGAAAAGAATTGGAACTGATTCCTGTTACATATACATTTCCAGAATCATCAATTGCCACAGCCTTAGCCTCGTCGTATGTACCTTGACGAGAAAACAATAAAGGTGGTATTAAGATAAATAAGATTAAATACAATATTATTTTAAATTTTTCCATTTAAGTTTCCTCAAATATTTTCTAACATAGTTAATAAGTTTAATAAGTAAAGAAACAATAATATTTTTGAACAATTATTTACTTTCATTTTAAAAAATACTTAACATTAATTCTACTCTTTTGTAATAAATTACGGATCCAAAAGTGCATCAATTATTCTCTTTACAACATCTTTTGCAAGCCCATGTTCATTGACAAGGCAATCATCTATTGCTGTCCAATCGGGAAAATGTTTCGAATAACAATCAACTATTGCATAACCGTAATCAAGTAAAAGATTTCCTAACTTGATAGGCAATCCAACTTTAGATACTGCTTTCGAAGCAACCTTTTTTATTCCACTAAGTGTCCTCCTCCACCAAGGAACACTTGGTTGTGGATAAGGAATCCCTTTTGGATTAACAACAACTGTACTTTTATCAGCAAAAGATGTCAGCCGCTCATTGGGTGGAATTCTCAGTATTAGCGCCTTTAATTCATCAACGGGTATTTCCAAAGCTTCTGCTATTGAATTCACCAAACCTTCGGGGACGGCAATAGATATATCTTCAACTTGCGATGGTAAAGCACCATACCCAATTGCCCAACTTTTAAGAGCATCTTCAAGTTTAATTTTGGTGGTACCAAGCAACCCTATTTGTGCATCAACCCAGGGAAGCAACATCAATGCTTCTTGACTATTTGCTTCCAGCAAATAATCTTTAAAAGAAATAAGCATCGCCTGCAAAACATCAAATAGTAATGGAATTTCGTCTTGGTCCATTGAAATATTTAGTCTGTTAAATATTATTTCAAATCTGTTTTGTAATTCTGCGGTTTTAATTTTCAACTCTGTCGAAGGTCCACCAACTTGTGCCAAAAAAGAAGCAATTAGATTAATTTCGGTAACATCATCATTTGTGATATTTCCCGCATCGAATGACGGCATAGGTGGTTCTTTCATTGGAGCACGATGAACATTGTTAGTGTCGACATTTCCTGCCTTATCCTTTGCACGAACAACAAAATAATATAAATTACCAGGTGTAAACCCTGTAGCAATGATAGATGTTACTCCACCCGTGGTTGAAAACATCGGATTAGTAAAATCGAACTGGTCTGGACTGCTTCCAACAAATATTTCATAAGTGATCTCATCGCTTCTGGTTTGATTATCAATGGCAGGAGCCCAATCCAAACGTATATCCCCTGGTGACAATGAATCTGCGGCTACTAATCCAACAAAAGATGGTGGCATAGTATCTGTATCTTCTCCTTCACCTACAAATTTCTTTGCCCAAAGTTCATTCCCTCCCGAAGAATATTTTACCGTCAAAAAATCAAAATTTGTAGTGGAAGAATAACTTCTACCTACTACAATAACATTTCCTTCCTCATCATTTGCCAAAGAATTTGGTTCATCAATTTCTTGATTACCACCATCATACCGAGCCACCCAAAGTTGATTCCCTGAATTATCATACTTGATTGTCAAAAAGTCAAAATTACTATTATTGCCACGACTACGCCCCGTCACATAAACATTGCGAGACTTATCGAGGGCAAGTGCAACAGGCTCGTCAAAATCTTTTGCATCTCCATCGTAGCGTTCAACCCATAAATCATCTCCATTTGGGCTATATTTCAAAGTTACGAAATCAAAACCTGTACTCACTCCGACACTGCGACCGGTTACATAAACATTACCTAATTCATCGACCTTAACAGCAATCGCTTCATCATCACCATTTACCGGTCCATCATAACGTTTCTCCCACAGAAGAGTACCCGAAGAACTATACTTTAAAGTGAGGAAATCATATCCAGTCCCTATAGCTTTTGTCTTTCCTGTAATAATAACATTCTCCAGCTTATCAATTGCAATTCCAAAAGCATAATCGTCCTCAACCGTAGCGAAAGCTTTTACCCATTGCAAATTCCCCATTTCGTCCAATTTAATTAATATGCAATCCCATCTAGTACCAATATTCCAACTATAACCGCAAACGTACACGCTTCCGTCACCGCCAACACAAATACCAGTTGCCCAATCATCTAAATGCTCTGGGCTATCCAATATCTGTGTCCATAAAGTGTCGCCATCAGAATTAAGCTTCAAAACAAAAATGTCAGGACTGTTTCTTACGCACATACCAGATATATACACATTCCCAAATTTGTCGCTTGTAATAGCAAAAGGAATATGTATTTTCCCAGTAGAAAAAGAATAATGCGATACCTTAGTCGGCGAAATTTCAATCTGTGCTCTAAGATTCGGGGGTTTTACTAAACCCAAAATTAGTATTGCTAAAAGAAAAATAAAAAAAGAAAAAGGGAAGGATTTGATGGTTTGCATTGAATAAACCCTCCAAAAATGGAAAAAATACGAAAAGAAATTAAGAAAAAAAAATTAATTTTCCAAATAAATTTTTAACTTTTTAAAATAAAAAAAATAAAAAACATGAAAATTGATTTTACTTCCAAACTATAATTGCCTTCGTTTCTGTTTTTGTTTCGGTTTGAAGCAAGATGTGATACACACCACTGGGTAAACCAGAGGCATCGAAGGGAATTTCGTATTCACCCAAAGGAAAAAAACTATTAACCAATTCCACAAGTTCAACGCCTTTGAAATCGTATATTTTCAGAACTACAAACCCACTTGTTTTTATGGTAAACGAAATAAATGTCGAACTTGAAAATGGATTTGGTCGATTCATAAGGTAAAAAGTATCGGCGTTCGAATGAAAACCATCTTTATCGTCCTTACCCAGAACTACACCACCTTCCCGAAAAGCCAACACCCCACCATTAAGAGTTCCAATCCATTTGTTATCCATTTTGTCTATTGCAATTGAAGTGATGAAATTATCAGGCAAAGGACAATTGGTTGTATCGTAAACGAACCATTGCTTACCATCGAATTTAACAACGCCACCACCCCAAACTGCCATCCACTTATTGTCGTTTTGGTCGAGACGAACTGAAAGCACAATGTTTCTGGGTAAATCTGAATTCGATGTATCGAAAACTATCCAATTTTCACCATCAAATTTAACTAAACCAAGACTTGTTCCAATCCATTTGTTGCTCTGCTTGTCTATGGCAATCGAAAGAATATTATTTGCCGGCAACCCATAATTCGTTTCATCATAGACCACCCAACTTCTTCCATCAAACTTTGCAAGCCCCGAATTTGTACCAATCCATTTGTCCCCGTTCATATCGATAGCAATAGAATTGACACAATTATTCGGTAAACCCGAATTTGTCGTATCGTAAACTACCCATTCGTTGCCATCGAACTTTACAAGACCGTAAAAAGTCCCAACCCAGACTACATTCTCATCTTCGGTAGCAATCGAAATAATCCAATTATCAGGCAAACACGAATTTGCTTTATTAAAATTTACCCAATTTTCGCCATCGAATTTGACAAGCCCAAAATATGTTCCAATCCAAATATTGTTGCTAAGGTCGACAGTAACAACAAGAACATTGTCCATTGGCAAACCCGAGTTATCTTTGTTATAAACAGTCCAAGTCCTTCCATCAAATTTCGCAAGCCCCGAATACGTCCCAATCCACTTATTATTCTCTTGGTCAACGGCAATCGACAATACCCAATTATTTGGTAAATCGGAATTATTTACATCGAAAACAATCCATTCCTTGTGTTGGGCAATAAGGTAAAATGGAATAAAAAAGCAAATTATAACCAAAAATAAATTTTTTTTGAACATCGTTTTCTCCCATAAAGACACGTAACAAAATTAAAAATAAAAGAATAATTTCAATTTTTTGCTTGATTTTGTTAACGAAACACTCAAATTTGCCAAAGATTTAGTATTAACCACAATAGGTATAATGTTTAGGCGAATAATCATTCGCCTCTACATTTTCCCTACAATTTACTTCAAAAAAGATAGAAAGTTTAATAAATAACTGAGAGGAGGGTTTGATTAATTATTTATTAGTTGGAAGAATTCTTTTCCATTGCATTAAGTTCATTGATCATTTGGTCTAATTCAACTTGGGAGAATCCTTTTGCGAGCAAAATCTCTTCAATCGTTCCCCAAATTGGTTCGCCACAAATCAAAAGACGAATGCCTTTGCTCATGAAGTAATTTACACTTTCGGGCACCAAATTCACTAAATCCTCAATTGTGGTCTTTCTTGTTATCACTATTCGAACCCTTCTTGTTTGGAAAGAATAAAATAAGCCCAAAAATCAACCCAAGTATTGTAGAATAATACGGATTAGACGTCAATGGACAGGTACCACTATTACATCCGATAAAATAGTAATACAAATATCCTGCAAATGCACCAACTATTCCACCAAGAACCAAAATTCCATACTTTTTCATCTTTCCTACTAAACAAAATTGTTAAAAATTTAGCAATGCCTCTCTCAACGAGAAGCATTGCTTTCGAGTAATATAAACGAAATGGATTATTGAATTATTTTAAGTTGACGACCGACTTTGACAAATGCATCGATGGCTTTGTCGATATGGTGCTTTTCGTGTGCAGCAGAAAGTTGAACACGAATTCTATCTTTACCGCGTGGCACAACAGGATAAGAAAATGCGATAACATAAATACCTTCATCGAGCAAACGTTCGGCAAATTCAACAGCCATTTCCGAAGAATTTGGGAACTTTGCGAACATAATTGGAACTATTGGATGTTCGCCAGGAAGGATATCGAACCCAGCTTCGGTCAATGCTTGGCGGAAGTATTTTGTATTGGCTTCGAGTTTATCGCGTAAATATGTAGTTTCGGTCAATAATTCCAAAGCTTTCAATGTTGCACCGACAACGGCGGGAGCCAAAGTATTCGAAAATAAATAGGGACGTGCCTTGTTTCGCATCCATTCTATAATTTCTTTCCGACCCGAAATACAACCCCCCGATGCTCCGCCAAGTGCTTTTCCAAAAGTTGTCGTAATAATATCAATCTTGCCCATTACGTTGTGGTATTCGGGTGTTCCACGACCGGTCTTGCCCATAAACCCAGTAGCGTGGCTATCGTCAATCATAACAAGAGCGTCGTACTTTTCGGCAAGTTCGACTATCTTTGGAAGATTTGCAATATCACCGTCCATCGAAAAAACCCCATCGGTTGCAATTAGTCGGAACCTACAGCTTTGTGCTTCTTTCAAGCATCGTTCAAGTCCTTTTAGTTCTTTTCCAGTGGCAGGGTCGATTGTAACTTCGTCCGACATATTGTTATGAGCATAAATCCATCGCTGTGCTTTCGAAAGTCTAATTCCATCGATAATGGAAGCGTGGTTCAATGCATCGGTGATTATCGCATCCTCTTCGGTCATCAAAGGCTCGAACAGTGCACCATTTGCATCGAAACAAGACGAAAAGAGAATTGTATCTTCGGTACCTAAAAACTCGCTCACTTTCCTTTCTAACTCTTTGTGGATATCCTGAGTTCCACAGATAAAACGCACCGACGACAAACCATATCCACGATTATCGATTGCTTCGTGAGCTGCTCGAATCAATTCGGGATGTGATGACAAACCCAAATAATTGTTGGCACAAAAGTTCAAAACTTTCTTACCACGAACAAAAATTTCGGGTCCTTGTGGGCTTTCGATAATTCGCTCGTATTTGTAAAGCTTTTGCTCTTTGAGCTTTTCAAGTTCAGATTGCAAATACTCTTTGATTTTTCCGTACATAATCCCCCTCAAAAAAAATAAAATTAATCAACTAATTGCATTTATACAAATTAATTGACTATTATTTTTTGTAATTTAGTTTTTTAAAATTGTTGGAGTTAAATATGAAAAACAAAAATCGAATTTTTGGGTACTATTTTTCGCTTTTACTTTTGCTTACTTTTTTATTTATTGCATCTGCACAAAAGTATAATCCAAATTCAACCGAAAAAATCCCTGCTGACCCTTCCATCAAAATTGGAACACTGGAAAACGGTTTGAAATACTACATTAAGTACAATAAGAAGCCCGAAAACCGTGCCGAGTTATTCCTTGTTGTAAATGCTGGAAGCATTTGCGAAGACCCCGACCAAAACGGCTTAGCTCACTTTTGCGAACATATGGCTTTCAACGGAACAAAAAACTTTCCCAAGCAAGCCTTGGTCGATTATCTCGAATCTATCGGCGTTAAATTCGGTCCCGAACTTAATGCTTACACTAACTACGACGAGACTGTATATATGCTACAACTTCCAACCGACAACCAAGAGCAATTCTTAAAAGGCTTCCAAATCATCGAAGATTGGGCTTTCAATGTTAGCTACGAGCCCACTGAAATCGATAAGGAAAGAGGCGTGATTTTGGAAGAATGGCGTCTTGGTCGTGGTGCCGACGCCCGTGTCGAAAAGAAACACGATAAAATTGTTTACTACAACTCCAAATATGCCATTCACGATGTTATTGGCGATACAAACATACTCTTAAAAGCACCATACGAAGCATTTACGCGCTTTTACAAGGATTGGTACCGCCCCGACCTTATGGCTGTCATTGCTGTTGGCGATTTCGATGTTGATAATATGGAAAAACTTATAAAAGAGCGCCTTGGTAAGTATCCAAAACCATCGGCAACTCGCCAACGACCCTACGTCGAAATTCCATACCATAAGGACTTACTCGTTTCAATTGCACAAGACCCCGAACTTTCCTTCCCACGGGTTGTTATTTACTTCAAAGACAAAGGCAAAGGTGAAGAAACATACAAAGATTATTATCAAAATTTAAAAGCACAAATTTTTTCGAAAATGCTTAACAATAGATTGAATGAATATCTTCGAAAAGAAAATCCCCCATTTCGTTTCTTTGTATTTACTGGGAAAACCGACCTCGGCAGGTTGAACAATGCCTATATTATGTTTGCAGGTGCTCGGGGCGAAGATATTCAATCTTGCGTTAAAACACTAATTACCGAAGCATTCCGCGTTTACCAACACGGCTTTCTGCCTTCGGAATTCGAAAGAGCCAAAAAGGAAGTTCTCCGTGAGTACGAAAAAGCCTTCGACGAACGGGACAAGACCGAATCAATCAACTACGCCTTCGAATTTTCGCGAAATTTCCTTCAAAATGAAGCTATTCCTGGAATCGAAAAAGAACTCGAAATTGTAAAAGAATGGCTCCCTGTTTTGACTTTGAACGAAATCAACGAACTAACCCAAAAATTCATCAAAAAAGAAAATGCTGTAATTGCAATTAGTGCACCCGACCGAGCAGAAGTTGTTGTCCCAACCGAAGATGAAGTCAGAAAAATGTTCGAAGAAATTTCCAATTCCAAATTAGATAAATATGTCGATAAAGCCCCAACCAAACCTCTTTTCACTCAAAAAGTTACCGAAGGCAAGATTGTAAAAGAAAAATACCTCAAAGAAATCGACACTTGGGAATTCATATTGGACAATGGAGCCAAAGTCGTTGCTAAATCAACTGACTTTAAAAACGACGAAATTCGTTTCGAAGCTCTTAGCTACGGCGGAAGTTCACTCATTAGCGACGAAGATTATTTCAATGCACGCTTTGCAACAAGCGTCATCACCCAAAGCGGTTTGGGTTCGTTCGACCGTGATATGTTGGAAAAGTATCTTTCCGATAAAATTGTAAATGTTCGCCCATTTATTTCCGATTATTACGAAGGTTTGGAAGGAAGTTCTTCGACCAAAGACATTCAAACTCTTTTCGAAATGATTAATCTTTATTTCACCGAACCAAGAATCGATAAAACTGCCTTCAATGCTTTTAAAACCCAAACGATTTCCAACATCATTGATTCTCAGAACAGACCCGAAAGTGTATTTCGCGATTCTGTCAGTTACATTTTGAACAACCGACATTTCAGACGACAACCTGTTACAAAAGAAATCGTCGAAAATCTCGATATGAACAAATGTTACGACATCTTTACGCAAAGATTTTCGAATCCCGCCGATTTTGTCTTTATTTTCGTTGGAAATTTCAATATCGATGAATTGAAAAACTACATAACTAAATACATTGGCTCAATTCCTACGGAAAAGACTAAAGAGAATTGGAAAGATGTTGGAATCCGTTATGCCAAAGGCAAAGTTGAGAAAAATGTTATCAAGGGAATCGAAGCAAAAAGCTTTGTGCAAATGACAATCAGCGGCGATTTCAGTTGGAACTACAAAGAAAGATTTATGTTCAATGCATTAACAAATCTATTGGATATCCGACTTCGCGAGGTTCTTCGCGAAGACCTCGGTGGAACCTACGGTGTTGCTGTCTTTGGAAGACCCTCACTCATACCGTATCCATTGTACACGTTAACCATATATTTTGGTTGCGACCCCAACAGAGTCGATGAACTAAGCAACTCTGCAATCGAAGTATTAAAAGATGTCGCGACAAATATCCAAGACGAAAAATACTTAGTCAAAGTCAAAGAAATCTTTCGCCGTGAATTGGAAAAAAATCTTAAAGAAAATGATTATTGGATTGAAAAAATTTCAGAGATTTATCTCTACAACGACCCACCCGATTTCGTTAAGAAAACCCGCGAAATGATTGATAAGCTAAACTTAAAAGATTTAAGAGATTTTGCCAAAAAATATATTAAATTAGATAACTTTGCCAAATTTGTGCTTTATCCCGAAGGAAAACAATAAGAATTTTGTTAAACAAAAAATAATTAAGATATGGTGCCAAATATCGATGAGTTAGCCAAACGTGTTTACCAAGCAAGGGATTACATTCAAGCTAAACATTCAACTTCCCCCGAAATTGCCATCATACTCGGCACAGGACTTAACGAACTTGCCAATTATATCGAACGCGATGTCGAAATACCCTACGAAGAAATTCCAAATTGTCCCGTTTCGACCGTTGATTTCCATTCTGGAAAATTGCTTTTAGGCAAACTTTCGGGAAAAAACATTGTCGCAATGCAGGGCAGATTCCATTACTACGAAGGCTATGCAATCCAAGATATTACTTTCCTTGTACGAGTTATGCGATTACTTGGAGCAAAAATCCTAATAGTTTCCAACGCCTGCGGAACGCTCAACCCTTACATACCCAAAGGGTCAATTATGATTATCGATGATTACTTAAATCTTCTTGGCACAAATCCGCTTATTGGTTACAACAAAGAAATTTTTGGACCACGCTTTCTTTCTATGCACGAACCATACTCTCCTAGACTCATCCGATTAACAGAAGAATTGGCTTTGGAGCATAAAATTAAACTATACAAAGGTGTTTACGCTGCTGTACCCGGTCCAACGCTCGAAACCCGAGCCGAAGCTCGCTACATCAGAACCATCGGTGCCGATGTTGTCGGAATGAGCACAATCCCGGAAACAATTGTTGCTAAACAAATGGGTATGGAAGTACTCGGATTTTCTGTCGTTACCGACGAAGTTTTCCCCGATAAAATGCAACCAATAACGGTCGAAGAAATACTCGAAACCGCTGCAAGTACCGATAAAATCCTTAGCTTCTTAATTTCGAAAATTGTCGAAAAAATTAAGTGTTAAATGCCATTAAGTAAGTTTTCGAAAATTAAACTAACTTTTCTATTCTTACTTTTCTTACTTTCGCTCACAATTCTTTCATCTTGTATTGAAGAAAAAACCGTTGGAGGGGAACCCCAACCACGGAAATTCGCAGTAATTACAAAAGCAAAACCATTTAGCATTTCAATTTTCGAACCATCGGAAAATAAAACATTAGACGAGGATGCATTCTTTACAGCAAATAAACGCACTTTGAATTCAATCTCTTCGATTGCAGAGTTTCGTGACACACTTTATATTATTCAAAACGATGCAAGCAAAATTACCGTAACCGACCACAATTTCAACTTCATCTATGAAATCGATTTTTCAACCGAAAATCTGAAGCCCGAAAAAATAGTTTTCCCAAATGCAACCACATCTTTTATTTCGTTTAGCAACGACTCTGTCCTAAAAGTGTTCGACCTAATTAACAAAAAAGTTGCCCGAACTATTAAATTACCCCATTTAGGTATTCCTTTATTGGCACTGGAACAATTCGTTTATGTCCTTCACCCATTCGATTCCAAGTTAAGCAAAATCGACACAAGGGATTACGAGTTAAAATCCACAATTAAAGTTGGCAACTACCCAATTGGAATTGATTTCAATCCCGAAAACAATAATCTTTTCGTCCTATGTCTAGGCAAAGGAAAACTGGACAACAGCGAAGAACCAACCGAAGCAAAACTCCAAGTGTATTCTTCCGCCGACCTATCATTGCTTAAAGAATTAAATGTAAATATTGGCAACATTCCTGCAAAAAATGTTATTGTAACAGGTATTGCTGTTCCAAACAGACTTTTCGGATATGTTTCGAGTTTAAACGCCTTGCTTCGATTTAGTGCAATTAATCTTACTCAATTCCAAAGGGTTATCGCAGGCTCTTTCACTAATGTTTTTTACAACTTTAAGCGGGATGAAATTGTTGCAATTGAATCCAAAGACAAACAAACCCGTGTTTTTCTTATTAACCCTAATGAAAATCAGATTGTTTATTCTTTCACCTTGGGCGAAGAAATTATTCTACTTTTCCATTTATAAATGGACGCAAATATTCCTTTTTTCAATCTAAAATCTCTTGTTGAATTAAGTAATAATTTAACACGAACGCACGACAAAAAATTCATTTTTAACGCATCTCTTTTGAGTTTAGTAGGAAAAATTGGGTTTCTTCGGGCTGTTGCTTACGATTTCGACACGAACAACAGTAAATTCACCCCAGTTATCGCAAAAGGAAAAGGCAACGAACAGATTTCTGAAATCACTTATTTGGATTACAGCTCGCTCGGAAAATTAGGCGAAAACATATTTTTCGATAAACCCAAAGCCACCTACTACATTCTTTTGGGAAATTTAGGAAACCCGTTGGGGCTTTTTAAATTATCGAAACGGCTATTTTCGGAAGACTTGACAAGTAACGAAATTGATTACATTCAAATTGTTGCAAATCTCACAACCAACGCATTAATTGTTGCAAGCAATTACCAAAAAATTGCAAAAGCAAAATACGAATTGGAAATTCAAAACTTTATGCTTTCTACACTTTTCGAA
>FWPV01006125.1_pt1 | contig 23327 bp, 20 predicted proteins | sample 2228371 | NCBI WGS metagenome assembly FWPV01 (sample SAMEA103939776, study PRJEB20133) | metagenome | reverse complement strand
CGGACGTCCCAGAGGAATGGCCATCGCCCGGGCATCCGCCCGGGGCACAGAACCCGGCTTACAGGCCACCTCGCCGCCGCCGCTGCGCGGGCGTGGCCGGCTTGCACAACCCGAGGTTGATATCAAGCCTTTTCCCGAACTTGTCCACAAAATTGTTCGACAGAACGTTTTTTGCGCCTTGACAGCGCTTTGCAGGACACCTTGCAACCGGCTTGACCGGATCGCCGGTTGCGGATAGGGTGAGCAGAAGATCAAGGATCCGATGCTTTCTCACTTGCCCGGAAAGTAAGCGGATCGAGACCGTTTCGAATTCTTTCGCTCCGAGGACGTTTCGGTGGAGCAGATGTCGCTCGGCCCCGGCAGGCCCTCGCTCGAGGGTCGAAGGAACGGCGTCGTCCCTGGTGGCCGTTCGCGCACCGCGCGAGAAATCGGCGGCCTCGAGCCGAGCTTCGTCTCCACGATCACCAGCCGACGGCCGGCCGGTGCCGCGTTCGACCTGCCGACGACCGCATCGGCCTCGGCCCCGCCGTCACGTCCGGTCGGACTCCGCCGGGACGGGGAAAACCTGTGGACAAGTCGGTGAGCGCGCCGCGCCACGTCCCCGTGCTCTTGGCCGAGGCGATCGCGGGCCTCGCACCTCGGGCGGGCGGGGTGTACGTCGATGCCACGTTCGGTGGGGGTGGCTATACCCGCGCGCTGCTCGCCCACCCGGTCGGCCGCGTGGTGGCGGTGGACCGCGATCCCGAGGCCGCCGCCCGGGCCCGCGCACTGGCCGCCCGAGATCCCCGGCTGGTGCCGATCGAAGGCCGCTTCGGCGAGCTCGAACGATTGCTGGCCGAGGTCGGAATCGAGCGGGTCGACGGGATCGTGGCCGATCTCGGCCTCTCTTCCGATCAGCTCGACGATCCGGCCCGCGGCTTCGCCTTCCAGAGCGACGGCCCGCTGGACATGCGCATGGACCCGCACGGGCCCACCGCCGCCGATCTGTTGGCCCGGCTGGACGAGGCGGCCCTCGCCGATCTCCTGGCCCGGCTCGGCGACGAGCCCGATGCCCGGCGGATCGCCCGGGCGATCGTGCGCCGCCGGGCCCGCGCACCGCTCACCCGGACCGGCGAGCTGCGGGCCCTCGTGCACGCCGTCAAGGGCGGCCGGCCCGGCCGTCACGACCCCGCCACCCGAACCTTCCAGGCGCTGCGCATGGCGGTCAACGACGAGCCCGGCGAGCTCGCCCGGCTGCTGGAGGCGGCCGTGCGCCTGCTCGTGCCCGGTGGCCGGCTGGTGGTCGTCTCGTTCCACTCCGGCGAGGATCGGCTGGTCAAGCACTGGGTGGAGAGCGACGGCGGCCGGCGGCTGTCCGGCTCGCGTCACCGCCCGCCGCCAGCCACGGTCGGCCCGCCGCGGCTCGTCTGGGCGGTCCGTGGCCCGATCGGCCCGTCGGCCGAGGAGATCGCCCGCAACCCGCGGGCCCGCTCGGCGCGGCTGCGGGTGGCCGTGCGCACCGACGCTCCGGCCGAGGCCGAGGGCGAACCCGATCGTACACGGAGGGCGGCGTGAGTCCCAAGCCCGCGTTCCTCCTGGGCGCTGCGGCCCTGGCCGTGGCCATGGCGGTGTTCGAGCTCAAGCGCGTGGTGCGCGAGCGCGAGCGCGAGCTGGCCCGGCTCGAGCGGGCGATCGCCCAGGAGCGCGATCGGATCCGCACGCTGCGCGCCGACCTCGCCTGGCTCACCCGACCCGAGCGGCTCACCACCCAGGCCGGCCAGCTGGGCCTCGAGCCCGCCCGCGTCGAGCGGTTCGTGCGGGTCGACGAGCTGCCCGACGCGACCGCGCTCCTGTTCGCCGGTCGCAGCCTCACCGTGCCGATCGAGGCGGGCGAGGCGATCGAGCTGCGCTTCAAGCCGGTCCAACGGCTCCGTCCGCTCGCCGCCGGACCGGCCCGCGGAGCCGCCGGACGATGAGCTGGCGGGAACTCGAGGCGGTCCTGGAGCCACCCGATCCGGCTCTGCGCCGCGGCCGTCGGCGGTTGACCCTGGTGACCGTGTTGTTCGCCGCGGCCTTCGCCGGTCTGGGCCTGCGATTGTTGCATCTGGCGCCCGAGGATCGCGCGCTCGAAGTGGCCGCCGAGCTGCCCGAGCGGCCGATCGTCGAGCGCCGACGGCCCGATCTCCTCGACCGGCGCGGCGAGCTGTTGGCCACCGACCTACCCGTCCCCTCGCTCGCCGCCGATCCCGCTCGGCTCGCCGATCCCCGCCGCACGGCTCGCGAGCTCGCCCGGATCGTGCCCGGTCTCGACGCCGACGCCCTGGAGCGGCGGCTCGTGCGGGCCAAGGAGGCCGGTAAGCGGTTCGCCTGGGTCGAGCACCGGATCTCGCCCGCCACCGAGCGCGCGGTGCTGCACGCCGGACTGCCGGGGGTGCTGCTCGTGCCGAGCGAGCACCGGGTCTATCCCAAGGGCCACGCCGCGGCCCATCTCCTGGGCTTCGTCGACGTCGACAATCGCGGCCTGGCCGGCATGGAGCACGCGCTCGATTTCGGTCGGTTGAGCGTGCTGCGCGGTGTGCGCGAGATCGCCTCCAGCCTCGATCTGCGCGTCCAGGAGGCGTTGCGCGACGAGCTCGCGCGCGCCTTCCACGAGCACCGGGCGATCGGTGCCTGCGGGCTGGTGTTGGACGTGCGCACGGGCGAGCTGTTGGCCCTCGTGAGCCTGCCCGATTTCGATCCCAACAAGGGCAGCAGCGCCCGCCCGGAGCAACGCAAGAACCGCTGCACCGGCGGCTCCTACGAGCTGGGCTCGCTCTTCAAGGTCCTCTCGACGGCGGCCGCGCTCGACAGCGGCCGGATCCGGCCGACCCAGCGCTTCGAGATCCCCCCGGCGCTCAAGATCGGCCGGCACACGATCCGCGACGTCCACGCGGCCCGGCGGCCCTACACGGTGGCCGAGATCTTCTCGCACTCCTCGAACATCGGCACCGCGCAGGTGGTGTTCGCGGCCGGCGGGGCCGAGCCCTTGCGCTCGATGCTGGCCCGGCTCGGTCTGTTCGAGCGCGCCCCGCTCGAGATCCTGGAGGTGGCCCGACCGCAGGTTCAGCGCGCCTGGCCGGACGTGGTCGTGGCCACGGTCTCCTTCGGCCACGGCATCGCCGTCTCGCCGCTGCGGTTCGCCGAGGCGGTGGCCTCGCTCGTGGGCGAAGGGACCCTCGTGCGCGCTACCCTGCTCAAGCGACCGGAAGATGCACCGCCGACCCCCGGGCCGCGGGTGGTGGCCCGCCGCACGGTCGAGGATCTGCGCTGGATGATGTGGCTCGCGGTCGCCGAGGGAACCGGCAAGCGGGCGGCGGTGCCCGGCTATCTCGTGGGCGGCAAGACCGGCACCGCCGACAAGGCCGGCCGCGGCGGCTATCGCCGCGGCGCCGTGCTCGCCTCCTTCGTGGGCGTGTTCCCGCTCGACGACCCCCGCTATCTCGTGCTGGCCGTGCTCGACGAGCCCAAGGCCACGGCCGCGTCCGGCGGCACCCGCTACGGCGGCCAGGTGGCCGCCCCGGTGGTCGGCCGGACCATCGCCCGGATCGGGCCGTTGCTCGGCGTCCCACCCTCCGATCCGACGGTCGAGGCCCGGTTCCGCGAGCGCTGGCAGGCGATGCGGCCGACCGCTGAGCTCGAGCCCGGAGGTCCGCGCCTTGCGGCTGTCGACCTTGGCCGCTGACCTGACCCGGTTGCACGGGCCGGATCGCGAGATCGGCGGCCTCGCGCTCGATTCGCGCAAGGTGCGGCCGGGCGATCTGTTCGCCGCCCTGCCCGGCAGCCGGACCGACGGGACGGCCTTCGTCGACGCCGCGCTGGCCGCGGGTGCGGTGGCCGTGCTCGGCGATCGGCGGCTGCTCGACCGTCCCCTTCCGGTGCCCGTGCTGGTGGCCGACGACCCGCGCGCCGCCTTCGCCCGGCTCTGCGCCCGCTTCTTCGCCCCGGCGCCGGCCGTGGTGGTGGGCGTGACCGGCACCAGCGGCAAGACCTCGGTCGCCCACTTCACCCGCCAGCTGTGGGAGAAGGAGGGCCACCCGGCGGCCAGCCTCGGCACGCTGGGGGTGATCGCCCCGGGGCTCGTCCGCCCGGCCGCCCTCACCACCCCCGACCCGATCGAGCTGCACGCCACGCTGCGCGAGCTCGCCGAGCTCGGCATCGAGCGCGCGGTGCTGGAGATCTCGAGCCACGCCCTCGACCAGCGGCGGGTCGACGGGCTCGCGCTCGCCGCCGCCGCCTTCACCAATCTCTCGCACGATCATCTCGACTATCACGGCACACTCGAGGCCTATCGCCGGGCCAAGCTGCGGCTCTTTGCCGAGCTTTTGCCGCGCGGAGCCACGGCCGTGGTCGACGCCGACACGCCCGAGGCCGCGGCGATCGCGGAGCTCGCCCGCGCGCGCGGGTTGGAGCTCCTCGACTACGGCCGCACCGCCCGGCGCCTGCGCCTCGTCTCCCAGGAGCCGGGGCCCACGGGCCAGCGCCTCGAGCTTTCCGTCGAGGGCCGACCGGTCACCGTGACCAGCCGGCTCGTGGGTCCGTTCCAGGCCCGCAATCTGTTGGCCGCGGCGGGCCTCGTGCTGGCCACCGGGGCGCCGCGGACGGTCGTCGCGGAGCTGGGCGCGCTCACCGGCGCCCCCGGGCGGATGGAGCACGTCGCCGATCACCCCGCGGGTGCTGCGATCTTCGTGGATTACGCGCACAAGCCCGAGGCCCTGCGCCAGGCGCTCGAGGCCCTGCGGCCACACTGCGCCGGGCGGCTGCACCTCGTGTTCGGCTGCGGAGGCGATCGCGACCGCGCCAAGCGACCGCTCATGGGCGCCATCGCCGCCCGCCTCGCCGATCGGGTGATCGTCACCGACGACAATCCGCGCAGCGAGGATCCGGCCGCGATCCGCCGAGCGATCCTGGAGGCCTGCCCGGGCGCGCAGGAGATCGGCGACCGGCGGGCGGCGATCGCCGCCGCCCTCGACGGGGTGGGCCCGGGCGACGTGCTGCTGATCGCCGGCAAGGGCCACGAGACCTACCAGATCCTGGGCGAGCGCGTGCTGCCCTTCGACGATGCGGCGGTGGTCCGCGACCTTCTGGGGATCGAACCGTGAGCGCCCCGCTGTGGACCGCCGCCGACGCCGCTCGGGCAACCGGTGGGCACTCCACCGCCCACTGGACCGCAAGCGGCGTGTCGATCGACAGCCGCACCCTCGCCCCGGGCGATCTGTTCGTGGCCCTGCGCGGGGAGCGGCAGGACGGGCACGCCTTCGTGGCCGAGGCCTTGGCCCGCGGCGCGGCGGCGGCCCTGGTCGATCACCGTCCCGCCGGGCTCGACGCGACCGCTCCCCTCCTGATGGTCGCCGACACCGGCGCGGGACTCGCGGCCCTCGGCCGAGCCGGGCGGGCACGCGCCCGCGCGCGGGTCGTGGCGGTCACGGGCTCGGTCGGCAAGACCGGTACCAAGGAGGCGCTGCGCCACGTGTTGGAACGGCAGGGCGGCTGCCACGCCAGCGCCGCGAGCCACAACAATCACTGGGGCGTGCCCTTGACCCTGGCCCGGCTGCCCTCGGCGGTGCCCTGGGCGGTGGTCGAGATCGGCATGAACCATGCGGGCGAGATCCGGGCGCTGGTCCCCTTGGCCCGTCCGCACGTGGCGGTGATCACCGCGATCGCCCCGGCCCATCTCGGGCATTTCCCGGACGGGATCGAGGGGATCGCGCGGGCCAAGGCGGAGATCCTCGAAGGGCTGGAGCCGGGCGGGGTGGCGGTCTTGCCGGCCGACAGTGCCGAGCTGCCGATCCTGCGCGCCGCCGCCCACGGCGCCGGGGTCGAGCGGATCGTGACCTTCGGTGAGACCCCGAAGGCCGATCGGCGGCTGGTCGGCGCCGCGCTCGACGCGGACGGCTCGACCCTCGAGGTCGAGGGCTTCGGCCGACGCCTGCGCTTTCGGCTGGGCGTTCCCGGCCGCCACTGGGCGAGCAACGCCGTGGCGGTGCTGGCCGCGGTCGAGGCGCTCGGTGGTGACGTCGAGCGGGCGGCGGCCGATCTGGCCACGCTTTCCGCCCCGCCCGGTCGCGGCCGCAAGCGGCGCCTGCCGGTACCCGGCGGGGAGATCCTGCTTCTCGACGAGAGCTACAACGCCAATCCGGCCTCGATGGCCGCGGCGATCGCGCTTCTGGGGCTCCAGCCCGGCCGGCGGATCGCGGTCCTCGGGGACATGCTGGAATTGGGCGAGGAGGCGCCGGCGCTGCACGCCGCCCTGGCGCCGGCGCTCCTGGCCGCCGGGGTGGCCCGGGTGTTCACCTGCGGGCCGCTCGCCCGGGCCCTCTACGAGGCCCTCCCGGCCGGGCTGCGCGGTGCCCACGCCGCCCACTCCGCGGCCCTGGCACCGTCCGTGGTGGAAGCCTTGCGGCCCGGCGACGTCGTTCTCGTCAAGGGTTCGCTCGGCAGTCGGATGGTGCGGGTGATCGAGGCTCTCGAAGCCGTGGGGCGGGACTGATCATGCTCTACGAGCTCCTGGTTCCGCTGGCGTCCACGGTCCCGGGCCTGAACCTGTTCCGCTACCTCACCTTCCGCACGGGCGGGGCGGTCATGACCGCGTTGCTCGTGAGCTTCCTTCTGGGGCCGCGGCTGATCCGTTGGCTGCGCGACAAGCAGCAGGGTGGCCAGCCGATCCGCCCCGACGGCCCGGAGAGCCACCTCCTCACCAAGGCCGGTACCCCCACCATGGGCGGGGTCCTGATCCTGATCGCCATGGCGATCTCGACCCTGCTGTGGGCCGATCCGCGCAACGGCTTCGTGTGGACCGTGCTCCTCGTGACGATCGGCTACGGCGGCATCGGCTTCCTCGACGATTATCTCAAGGTCACCAAGCGCTCGAGCGGCGGCCTGCCCGGCCGGCTCAAGCTCGCCGGCCAGACCGTGATCGGCCTGGTGGCGGCGGTGGTCCTGGTCCAACTCACCGACGCGCGGCTCGCCACCAGCCTGGCCGTGCCGGTCTTCAAGGATCTCTTGATCCCGCTGGGCTGGGGTTTTCCGCTGTTCGCGGCGTTCGTGATGGTCGGGGCCTCGAATGCCGTGAACCTCACCGACGGGCTCGACGGGCTCGCGATCGTGCCGGTCATGATCGCCGCCGCCTGCTTCGCGCTCATCAGCTACCTCGCCGGCAACGTCATCTTCTCGAACTATCTGGGCATCCCCTACGTGCCGGGTACGGGTGAGCTCGCGGTGTTCTGCGGCGCGCTGATCGGTGCGTCGTTGGGCTTCTTGTGGTTCAACGCGCCGCCGGCCATGGTCTTCATGGGTGACACCGGCTCGCTCGCCACCGGCGGGGCGCTCGGCGCCATCGCCGTGGCGGTCAAGCACGAGCTCGTGCTGGCCATCATAGGCGGCCTGTTCGTCCTCGAGGCGGTCTCGGTGATCGTCCAGGTCGTCTCCTACAAGCTCACCGGCCGGCGGGTGTTCCGCATGGCGCCGCTGCACCACCATTTCGAGAAGAAGGGATGGAAAGAGCCCACCATCGTCATCCGCTTCTGGATCATCGCCATGATCCTGGCGCTGGTCGGTCTTTCGACCCTCAAGATCCGGTGAGGACCGCCGTGCCCGGCTCTCCGGCCCTAGCCAGCTTCCGCGACCGCCGGGTGGGCGTGCTCGGGCTCGCGCGCAGCGGGCTCGCCGTGACCCGTGCGCTGCGCGCGGCTGCCGCCGAGGTGGTGGCCTTCGACGACGATCCGGCGGCCCTCCAGCGGGCCATGGAGCTCGGCGCCTGGCCCGGCGAGCTCGACGAGGTGCCCGAGCTTTCCGCCCTGGTGGTGAGCCCCGGCGTGCCGACCAGCTTTCCCGCGCCACACCCGGTGGTCGCGCTGGCCCGCGCCGCCGGCGTGCCGATCACCGGTGATCTCGACCTGTTCGCCCCGCTCGCCGCGCCGCGGCCGATCGTGGGCGTGACCGGCACCAACGGCAAGAGCACGACCAGTGCGCTGATCCATCATCTGCTGCGCGCCGCCGGCCGACCGGCCCAACTCGCCGGCAACATCGGCACGCCGGTCTTCGATCTCGTGCTGGGCGAGCCCTGTGAGGTGCTGGTCCTCGAGCTCTCCTCCTTCCAACTCGAGGTTTCCCGCGCGTTGCACTGCGACGTCGCGGTCTGGCTCAACCTCACCCCCGACCATCTCGACCGGCACGGCGACCTCGCAGGCTACGTCGCCGCCAAGCGGCGGATCTGCGAGCTCCAACGGCCGGGCGGCAAAGCGGTGCTCGGCGTCGACGATCCGATCTCGGCGGAGCTGGCCCGAGAGCTCGAACAGGCCGGACGGCCGGTCGTGCGGGTGAGCGTGGGTGCGGTCCCGCCCGGCGGGGTCGGGGTGCGCGACGGCCGGCTCGTCGACGCCCTCGACGGCCCGGCGCGCGAGGTGGCCGATCTGCACCGGGCGCGCGCGCTGCGGGGCGCCCACAACCACCAGAACGCGGCGGCGGCCTACGCCGCGCTGCGCGCGCTGGGCCTGCCGGCCGAGGTCGCGGTGGCCGGGCTCGCGAGCTTCCCTGGCCTGCCGCACCGCATGGAGGAGGTGGGCCGGCTGGGCCCAGTGCTGTTCGTCAACGACAGCAAGGCCACCAATCCCGATGCGGCCACCAAGAGTCTCGCCGCCTTCGATCGGATCCACTGGATCGCCGGAGGTCGGGCCGGACCCGGCGGCTTCGCCGCGCTGGCCCCCTTCATGAGCCGGGTCCGGCGCGGCTATCTGATCGGCGAGGCGGCCGAGGCGATCGCCGCGGAGCTCGGCCATCTGGCACCGCTCGAGATCGCGGGCAGTCTCGAGGTGGCGCTGGATGCGGCCCTCGAGGCGGCCTCGCAGGCGGCGAAGGCGTCCGGCCAGGAGGCGGTGGTGCTGCTCGCCCCGGCCTGCAAGTCGTTCGACCAATTCACGAGCTACGAGCATCGAGGGGCGGTGTTCAAGGAGCTGGTCCGGGCCCGGCTGGCCCGCTTCGCCGCGAAGGTCGCACCGTGAGCGCGCTCTTCCCGCGCACCGATCGCTCGCTGCTCGGCACCTGGTGGTGGACGGTCGATCGCGTGCTCGTGGTCACCGTGCTCCTGCTCGTGATCACCGGCGTGCTCGTGGTGTCGGCGGCGAGCCCGCCCGTGGGCGTGCTGCGGCACGGCGATCCGCACCATTTCATCGTCCGCCACCTGGCCTTCGCCGTCCCGGCCGTGCTGCTGCTGGTCGGCTGCTCGCTCCTGGCCCCGCTCGGTGTTCTGCGCATGGCCAAGGGCCTCGCGATCCCGGGCGTGCTCGGCATGGCGGCGGCGGTGCTGCTCGGTCCCGAGATCAACGGAGCGCACCGCTGGCTGCGGATCGGCGGGCTGCAGCTGCAGCCGAGCGAGTTCGTCAAGCCGGCCTTCGCGGTGCTGACCGCCTGGCTCGCCGCCACCCTGCCCTGGCACCGGGCCGCGGCGGCGGCGCTCGGCGGCGCCGCGATCGTCATCGGCCTTCTGCTTCTGCAACCCGATCTCGGGATGGCGGCGCTGGTGCTCGCCACGCTCGGCCTGCAGCTGTTCGTGGCCGGCCTGCCCTGGCCGATCGTGGGACTCGTGGCCGGACTGGGTGTGGGCGGCGCGTTCGCGGCCTACGAGCTGTTCCCACACGTGGCCGCCCGGATCGACCAGTTCCTGGCCCCGCCGGCCGAGTTCACCCAGATCCAGAAGGCGCTCGACGCGGTCGCCTCGGGCGGTCTGTTCGGCCGCGGCCCGGGTGAGGGTATCGTCAAGTTCTCGCTACCCGACGCCCACACCGATTTCGTCTACGCCGCGACCGCCGAGGAGTTCGGCATCCTGGCCTGCCTGGCCATCGCCGGGCTGTTCGCTTTCCTGTTGCTGCGTGGCTTCTGGCGGGCACACGAGGCGGTCGACCGCTTCTGCCAAATCGCCGCGGTCGGGCTGATCGGTCAGATCGGCTTGCAGGCGCTCGTCAACATGGCGGTCAACCTCAACCTGGTGCCGACCAAGGGCATGACCTTGCCGTTCATCTCCTACGGTGGTTCGTCGCTGTTGGCGCTCGGAATCGCCACCGGGTGGGCCCTGGCCCTCACCCGCAGCCGGGCCCGGCTGGAGCCCCGAGCGTGACCCGTCCGGTTCTGATCACCGCCGGCGGCACCGGCGGGCACATGTTCCCGGCCCTGGCGGTGGCCCGCGAGCTGCGCCGGCGGGGCGGCGAGGTGATTCTGGTCACCGATGCTCGCGGCGCGCGCTTCGCCGCCGACGAGCCCGGCCTGGAGGTGATCCCCGGTGCGGCGCCGCGCGGCTCCTGGTCGCAGCGGCTGGCCGGCACGGTCCAGCTGGGGCGGGGCCTCCGGCGCGCCCTGGACCTGATCGGCCGGCTGCGGCCCCGCGCGGTGGCGGCCTTCGGTGGCTACGCCTCCTTGCCCGTGGGTCTGGCCGCGGCGCTGCGCGGCGTGCCGCTGCTCGTGCACGAGCAGAACGCGGTCATGGGCCGCACCAACCGGCTGCTCGCCCGCTTCGCGCACCGGGTCGCGGTGAGCTTTCCGGACACCGCCGCGATCCCCGATCGGGCCCGCGCACGGGCGGCGGTGACCGGCAATCCGGTGCGGCCGGGCTTCACGCTCGCGGCGGCCGGGCCGGCCCCGAGCGACGGCCGGCTGCGGCTCCTGGTGCTGGGCGGCAGCCAGGGGGCGCGGATCTTCGCCGACCTCGTGCCGGCCGCCGTGGCGCTCCTCGACCCGGCGCTGCGCGCTCGTCTGGCGATCGCCCAGCAGTGCCGGCCCGAGGACCTCGAGCGGACGGGCGCCGCCTATCGGGCGATCGGCCAGCCGGTCGAGCTCGCCGCGTTCTTCGAGGACGTGCCGGCGCGCATGGCCGCGGCCGATCTCGTCCTGGCCCGCGCCGGCGCCTCGACCGTAGCCGAGCTCCTGGCACTCGGCCGACCGGCGGTCCTGATCCCCTTTCCGGCCGCGGCCGACGACCACCAGACGGCCAACGCCAGGGTCCTCGAGCGGGCCGGGGTCGCCCTGGTCCTGCCCCAGGCCGGGGCGACGCCGGAGCGCTGCGCCCGCTTCCTGGCCGAACTTCTGAGCGACCCCGAGCGACGGCGGGCGATGCGGGCGGCGGCCGCACGGCTCGCGCGCCCCGACGCCGCAGCGCGGATCGCCGAGGCCCTGCTGACACTCGGCTCGCCGGTGACCGCGGGGCGCGCGGTGGAGGTCGCCCGATGAGGTTCGAGCCGCAATCGGTGGGGCCGGTCCACTTCATCGGTATCGGCGGCATCGGGATGAGCGGGATCGCCGTTCTCATGCGGGCGCTGGGTTTTTCGGTTCAGGGTTCGGACCTCTCGGAGAGCGCCAACGTCCAGCGCCTGCGGGCCGCCGGCATCCCGGTGGCGATCGGTCACCGGCCGGAGAACCTCGGGGACGCACGGGTCGTCGTGTTCTCCTCGGCGGTCCGGCCGGACAACCCGGAGCTCGTGGCGGCACGGGTCCGCCGGCTGCCGGTGGTCCGCCGCGCCGACATGCTGGCCGAGCTCATGCGCCTCAAGCGCGCGATCGCGGTCGCCGGCACGCACGGCAAGACCACCACCACCGCCATGGTGGCGGCGGTGCTGGAGGCGGCGGGGCTCGATCCGACCGTGGTCAACGGCGGGATCGTCAACGCCTGGGGCACCAACGCGCGGCTCGGCCGCGGCGAGTGGATGGTGGTCGAATCCGACGAGAGCGACGGCAGCTTCCTGCGCCTGCCGGCGACCATCGGCGTGGTCACCAACATCGACCCCGAGCATCTCGACTATTGGGGCAGCTTCGACGCGGTGCGGCGGGCCTATGCGAGCTTCGTCGAGCGACTGCCGTTCTACGGCTTGGGCGTGTTGTGCCTCGATCACCCCGAGGTCCAGGCGCTGCTGCCGAACATCACCGACCGGCGGGTGGTCACCTACGGCTTCAGCCCGCAGGCCGACGTGCGCGCCACGGCGCTGCGGCCGCACGGGCCCGGCTCGCTGGTCGATCTGCAGCTGGCCCCCGGCCCGGGCCGGCCGGCGCGGGTGCTGCGCGACTTCGCGATCGCGCTGCCCGGCCGACACAACGTCCAGAACGCGCTGGCGGCGGTGGCGATCGGCTTCGAGCTTGGCCTCGACGAGGACACGATCCGCCGCGCCCTGGCCGGGCTCGAAGGTGTGCGGCGACGCTTCACCCGCACCGGTGAGGTCGACGGGATCACGATCATCGACGATTACGGGCACCACCCCGAAGAGATCCGCGTGGTGCTGGCGACGGCCCGCGAGCGCTGCCCGGGGCGGATCCTGGCGGTGCTCCAGCCGCACCGCTACACCCGGCTGCGCGACCTCATGGAGGGCTTCTGCACCTGCTGCCGCCAGGCCGACATCGTGCTCGTGGCCCCGGTCTACGCCGCCGGTGAGACGCCGCTTCCCGGCGTCGATCGTGACGCGCTGGTGGCGGGAATGCTGGCCCACGGCCACCGCGCCGTCGAGCCGATCGACGGGCCGGAGCAGCTCTACGAGCGCGTGGCGGCCCTCGCCCGACCGGGCGACTACGTGGTCTGCCTGGGCGCCGGCTCGATCACCCAGTGGGCCAACGCGCTGCCGGCCGAGCTCGCCCGGCGCCGGCGGGACGCCGCGGTAACGGCCCGATGACGGCCGAGCTCCCACCGGTGCGGGGCAGCCTGCGCGAGCGGGTGCCGCTCGCGCCGCTCACCTGGCTGCGGGTGGGCGGCCCGGCGCGGTTCGTGTTCCAGCCGGCCGACCTCGAGGATCTGCTCGCCTTCCGACGGGCGTTGCGCGGTGCCCTGCCGGTCTTCCCCGTGGGCGTGGCCTCCAATCTGCTCGTGCGCGACGGGGGGCTCGAGGCGGTGGTGGTGCGCATCGGCGGCCCGCTCGCCCGCGTCGAGATCCGGGGCACGACGCTTCTGGCCGGTGGCGGGGCGCGCGACCAACGAGTGGCCGCGGAGGCGGCACGGGCCGGCCTCTCCGGCCTCGAATTCCTGATCGGTGTGCCCGGGACGATCGGCGGGGCGGTGGCGATGAACGCCGGAGCGTTCGGCGGTGAGACCGCCGACCGGCTGATCTGGGCCGAGCTCGTCGACCGCGAGGGCCGTCTCCTGCGCCTGAGCCGCGACGAGCTCGGCCTCGGCTATCGTTCGAGCGCGCTGCCCCCCGAGGCGGTGGTGGTACGCGCGGCCTTCGCCCTGGTCCCCGGCGATCGGGCGGCGATCGCCGCGCGCATGGCGGCGATCCGCGCCGAGCGCGAGGCGAGCCAACCGCTGGGCGTGGCCACCGGCGGGTCGACCTTCAAGAACCCCCCGGGGCACAAGGCCTGGCGGCTGATCGAGGCGGCCGGCTGTCGGGGCATGCGGGCGGGGGCCGCGATGGTTTCCGAGAAGCACTGCAACTTCCTGATCAACACGGGCGGGGCCAGTGCCGCCGAGCTCGAGGAGCTGGGCGAGCGGGTCCGCGAGCGGGTCCGCGCCGCCTGTGGGGTGAGCTTGGAGTGGGAGATCGTGCGGGTGGGCGAGCCGCTCGCGGCGGAGGTGACGGCGTGAGGCGACACGTGGCCGTGCTCATGGGCGGGCTCTCGGCCGAGCGCGAGGTGAGCCTGGTCTCGGGCGAGGCCTGCGCCCGCGCGCTCGAGGAGCGGGGCTATCGGGTGAGCCGGATCGACGTCGGCCGCGACCTGCCGCAGCGGCTGCTCGAACTGCGGCCCGACTGCTGCTTCAACGCCCTGCACGGCCGGCTGGGCGAGGACGGCCGAGTGCAAGGGCTTCTCGATCTATTGGCGATCCCTTACACCCATTCCGGGGTCCTCGCTTCCGCGCTCGCCATGGACAAGCCAATGGCCAAGCGGCTGTTCACCTCCGCCGGACTGCGCTGCCCGGAGGGGGTCGAGACCACGCCGGCGCGGCTGGCCCGCGAGGGCTCGCCGCTGCCCCCACCCTTCGTCGTCAAGCCGGCCTGCGAGGGTTCGAGCGTCGGCGTGTGCATCGTCCGCGACGGCGATCTCGGCCCGGTGCTGGCCCGCAACGATCTGCGTCCGGACGATCGGCTCCTGGTCGAGGCCTACGTGCCCGGCCGCGAGCTCACCTGCGCGGTGCTCGACGACCGGCCCCTCGCGGTGACCGAGATCACACCGGAAGGCGAGTTCTACGATTATCGTGCCAAATACACGGCCGGGCTGTCGCGACACCTGATCCCGGCGCCGCTGCCCGAGGCGATCTACGCGCGGGTGATGGAGTGGGCGCTCACCGCGCACCGGGTGCTGGGCTGCCGGGGCGTCACTCGGGCCGACTTCCGCTTCGATCCGTCGCGCGGCGAGGAGGGGCTCTACATCTTGGAGGTGAACACCCAGCCCGGCATGACCCCGATCTCGCTGGTCCCCGAACAGGCGGCCCATTGCGGTCTCGCCTTCGCCGACCTCGTGGTGCGGCTCGTGGAGGCGGCGCGATGCGACCCGTGAACCGGCTCTCGCAGCGCCTGCGCGGCGCCATCCGCCGCGAGCGCGAGCGACCCTGGCGGCGGCGGGCGGCCCGCGTCCTGCCGGTCCTCGCGCTCGCCCTGACGGCTCTCGCGGCGCTCGGCTGGGCCGGACGGGAGGGGGTGACGGATCGTCTCGCGAACGGTGCCGGGGCGGCGCTCGAGCGTGCCGGCCGCGCCGCCGGTTTCGTCGTGCGCGAGGTGACGATCGAGGGGCGGGTGCGGACCGATCCCGAGGCGCTCGCCCGCGTGCTTGAAAGCCGGCTGGGGTCCTTTATACTTTCGGTTGAGTTGGACGAGGTCAGGAAACAACTCGAAGCGCTGCCGTGGGTCAAGTCCGCCGCGGTCCGGCGTCAGCTTCCCGGCACCTTGCACGCGGTCGTCCAGGAGCATCGACCGCTGGCCCTGTGGCGCGAGCGGGACGGGGCCCGCACGCGGCTGATCGACGAGGAGGGTGCGGTCATTCCGGTGAGTGATCTGCGGCCGTTCGCGCAGCTGCCTCTGGTCACCGGGGTGGGGGCACCGCGCGACGCCGGTCGGTTCCTCGCGGTGCTGGCCGGCGAGCCGGAGATCGCCCGGCGGACGACCGGGGCGAGCTATGTCGGTCGGCGCCGCTGGAACCTCTATCTCGACGGGCGGATCGAAGTGCGGTTGCCGAGCGAGGGCGAGGCCGCGGCGCTGCGCAAGCTGGCCGTCGAGGCGCGCGCCAACCGGTTGCTCGATCGGGCGGTCGAGGCGATCGATCTGCGCTCGCCCGATTGGATCGTGGTCCGCGTGGTCGAGCCGCCCCCGGCGCGGCCGGGCGGTAGCGGGAGGCGCGGCGCATGAGCCTCGCGCTGCCACTCGGGCGGGTGACGGCGATCGGTAGGCGGCCGGCCACGGTCGTCGCGGCACTCGATCTGGGGACGAGCAAGATCGCCTGCTTCATCGCCGCCGTGCAGCCCGACGGCGGGCTGTCGCTCCTGGGCCGCGGTCTGCAGTCGGCCGACGGGCTCGAGGCGGGCGAGATCGTCGATCTCGAGGCGGCCGAGGCGGCGGTCCGCGCCGTCCTGCAGGAGGCCGAGGAGCAGGCCGGGCTCACCGTCGAGGCGGTGGTGGCGGCGATCGGCGCGGGGCGGCCGCGGTCGGTTCTGCTCGAGGTCGAACGGCCGCTGGGTGGTCGCACCGTCGACGAGAGCGACCTCGAGGCGGCGCTCGAGCGGGCCCGCGAGGAGGTGACCCGAGCCGGACAGGTGGTGCTCCACCTCGTGCCGCTCGAGGCGCGGGTCGACGGCGGTCGGCCGGTGGAGGACCCGCGCGGGCTTTCGGGCGCGCGGCTTTCGCTCCTGGTCCATCTCGTGGTGGCCGAGCGCGAGCCGCTGCAGGCGGTGGTGCGCTGTCTCGAGCGCTGCCATCTCGAGGTCCGGGGTCTCGTCGTGGCCCCTTACGCCGCGGGCCTGGGCTGTCTGTCCGAGGACGAGCGCGAACGCGGCTGCCTGCTCGTCGACATCGGCGCGGATGCCACCCAGATCGCCCATTTCACCGGCGGCCGGCTGGCCCATGTCGACCGGATCGACCTCGGCGGCGAGCGGATCACGCACGACGTGGCCTGGGGTCTGTCGACCAGCCGGCGCGAGGCGGAGCGCATCAAGAGCCTCTACGGCGCCGTGGTCTGGCGGGCCTGCGACGATCACGTGCGCATCGAGCTGCGCCAGGCGGGCGACGGGCCGGAGGGGACCACGGGCGAGGTCCCCCGCACCCGGCTCACGACCATCGTGCGCGCCCGGGTCGAGGAGATCTTCGACACCGTGGCCGCGCGGCTGCGCGAGCACGGGGCCATCTTGCGGGCCCGGCCGCCGCGTTCGCTGGTGGTCACCGGCGGCGGCGCTCAGCTCGAGGGGATCGACGAACTCGCCCAGGAGCGCTTCGGCCTGCCGACCCGTATCGGCCGGCCGCGCGGGCTGTTGCGCGGGCTGCGCAGCGACGAGGATCCGGGACTGAGCGCGGCGCTGGGGGCACTCGCGCTCGGCCGCGACCGGCCGAGCGGCCCACTGCTCCCTGCGCTCGACGCCCGACGCGGGGTGGGCTTCCGTCTCGGCCGCTTCCGTGCCTGGTTCCGGCAGAATTTCTGAGCCGGGCGAGGGATCGCCCGACCGGCCGCGTTTGCCCCGCGGTCGGGTGACGGCCGAAGGCCGCAACGAGCGTCGAGGAGGAGAACGGGGATGACCATCAACCTTTCCATGCCCTTGGGCGAGGAGCTCAAGCCCAAGATCACGGTGGTGGGCGTGGGCGGAGCCGGCGGCAACGCCGTCAACAACATGATCACCTCGCACCTCGAGGGGGTCGAGTTCGTGGTCTGCAACACGGACGCCCAAGCGCTCGCCAACTGCCTGACCGACCGCAAGATCCAGCTCGGCGTGTCGATCACCCACGGGCTCGGCGCCGGGGCCCGTCCGGAGGTCGGCCGGGCGGCCGCCGAGGAGGCGCTCGACGAGATCCTGGATCAGCTCCAGGGCAGCCACATGGTGTTCATCACCGCCGGCATGGGCGGCGGCACGGGGACCGGCGCCGCGCCGGTGATCGCCCGGGCGGTCCGCGAACAGGGCATCCTCACCGTGGCGGTGGTCACCAAGCCCTTCCACTTCGAGGGTGCCCACCGCATGCGGCTGGCCGAGCAGGGACTGGCCGAGCTTCAGCAGTACGTCGACACCCTCATCGTCATCCCCAACCAGAACCTGTTCCGGTTGGCCAACGAGAAGACCACCTTCGCCGACGCCTTCCGGATGGCCGATCAGGTCCTGTACATGGGCGTGCGCGGGGTGACCGACCTCATCGTCATGCCGGGACTGGTGAATCTCGACTTCGCCGACATCCGCACGGTGATGAGCGAGATGGGCAAGGCGATGATGGGCACCGGCGAGGCCTCGGGGGAGCGCCGGGCGATCGAGGCGGCCGAGGCGGCGATCAACAACCCGTTGCTCGACGACGTGTCGATGAGGGGCGCCCGGGCGGTGCTGATCAACATCACCGGCGGCTACGACATGACGCTCTACGAGGTCGACGCCGCCGCCAACCGGATCCGCGAGGAGGTCGACCCCGATGCCAACATCATCTTCGGCTCGACCTTCGATGCGAGCATGGAGGGGCGGATGCGGATCTCGGTGGTGGCGACCGGCATCGCCGCCCCGGGCGAGCAGCCGGCGCGCGACGCGCCCGGACAGCTCGAAGGGTTCGTCTTCAGGCCGCAGATGCACCGCCCGCAGCCCTTCCCGACCACCGCCAGACCGTCGGCCCGCGCGAGCGAGCCCAGCCCGGCGGCCCAGCTGCGCACCCCTTCGGGCGAGCCGGCGATCCCGAGCTTCGGTCCGGCGCCCACGGGCGAGTCCCGCCCGGCCCGTCCAGGTGCCCGCCTCACGGGCACCGAGCCGCGTGGCCCCTCGTTCATCGAGCGGATGAAGAGCTTCGGCTTCAGCCGGCCGACCCCGGCGCGGCCCGTCGAGACCCCGGCCGCCGAGGAGCCCCAGGTGCACAAGCCCGAGCTCGTCGAGGCGAGCGACATCCCGGCCTTCCTGCGCCGCCAGCCCGGCGAGCGCTGAAGCCGCTCCGGGCGCCGGCTCGGGTGTCCGGCCGGCGCCCGCTCCGCCCGGCTCGGTGCGATCAGTGCGAGAAGAGCACGGGCACGGTCATGTGTTCGATGATGTGCTTGGTGGTGCCCCCCAAGATGAGCTCGCGCAGCCGCGAGTGTCCGTAGGCACCCATCACGAGCAGATCCGCGCCCTCGTCGGCGGCGGTCGACAACAGCACGTCGCCCGGATCGAGGCCGCCCGAAGGCACGGTCTTCACGGTCACGGGCACGGCGTGCCGAGCGAGATGGGCGGCGATGTCCGCCCCGGGCATCTCGCCCACCCGATCGCCCAGAGACTCGGGATCGACGACCACGATCGCCACCTCGCGGGCGCGGGTCAGAAGCGGTAGCGCGTCGTTGAGGGCGCGCGCCGCCTCCCGCGAGCCGTCCCAGCCGATCAGGACCCGCTCGGGCGGCATCGCCCGCGGTCCGATGTAGGGGATCACGAGCGCCGGCCGGCCGGAGGCCATGAACGCCGCCTCGACCATCAAGGTGTCGTCGACCCCGGCCTTTTCGGGATCGGGCTGGCCGACGATCGACAAATCGGCGTGCCGGGCGTGGCGGGCCAGCGCGTCGGCCAGACGATCGACCATGACCGTCTCGCGGCGCCGCTCCAACGTGACCCCCTGGCTCTCCGCCCGGGCCGCGGCCCGCGCCAGGAGCTCGTCGGCCTCCGCCTCGGCCCGCTCGCGCTGCTGCATCAGGATCTCGGGTGGGAGATTGACCCCCACCACCGCCGGCACGTAGGGCTCGACGACCAGACACAGGCCGGTCAGATGCGCATCGAAGGCCCGCGCCAGGGCCACCGCCGCGTCCAGCCGGGCCATCGCCGCGTCGCTGCCGTCGAGCTGAACGATCAGGTCTTTGAGGCTCACCGCCGCCCTCCCCGTTGGGTCCCGGCGGACCTCCTAGCACGAAGCGCGCGCGGCGTCGCGTTGCCGACTCGACGCCGATCGCTTATCGATCCTCGACAGTGGGCGATCGGGCTCGATGGTGCATTTTGCCCCACAATGTGACAATTCCATGACGACCGCCGAGGCCGTTCGCCAGGTCGCGCGCGAGATCGAACTCAAACTCGCCGTCGATCCGGCCGACCTCGAGCGGTTGGCCACGAGCCCCGTGCTGGTGTCGCGCCTCCTCGGACCGGCTCGCCGGCGGCGTCTGGTGAGCGTCTATTTCGACACGCCCGACGGCCGACTGCGCACAGCCGGCTACGCGCTACGGGTGCGGCGGATCGGCGGCCGGCGCGTGCAGACCCTCAAGGGCCCCTCGCGCGGGCTCGGGGCCACTGCCGATCGGCTCGAGATCGAGCTGCCGGTGGCCACCGACACCCCCGACCTCGCGGCTTTTCCGGCCGAGGTGCTGGCGGCCGTACCCGGGCTCGGCCCGAGCTCGGCACTGGTGCCGATCTTCACCACCCGCTGCGAGCGCACCGAGCTGCGCGCGGCCTGGCCCGCACCCGACCGTGAGGAAGCGGTGGTCGTGGCGGCGCTCGATCGAGGCGCGATCGAGGCCGGCGACCGCGCCGAGCCGATCGCCGAACTGGAGCTCGAGCTGGAGCGCGGGTCGCGCCGCGCGCTGGCCGAGCTCGTCGCGGAGCTGCGCGCGGTGGCCCCGCTCGCCGTCGAGCCACGCGACAAGGCCACCCGCGGCTTCGCGCTCGCGCTCGGGATCGCCCCCCCGCCGCACAAGGCGCCGCGGTTGGCCCTGCCGGCTGCGGCCACGGTGGCCGACGCCTTCCGAACGATCGGGCTTTCGGCATTCGGTCACGCGCTCGCCAACCTCGCCCCGGCCGCCGACGGGCGGGATCCCGAGGGGGTCCACCAGCTGCGGGTGGCGCTGCGCCGGTTGCGCTCGGCGCTCTCCCTGTTCCGCCCGCTTCTGCCGTCGGCCGACCGCGACCGGCTGAACGGCGAGCTGCGCCACCTCCTGGGCGAGCTCGGCCCGGCCCGCGATCTGGACGTGCTCGAAAGCGAGCTGTTGGCCCCTCTGGCCGAGATCGAGGCCCTGGCCCCCGAGCTCGAGACGCTGCGGGGCCTGCTCGCCGAGCACCGGCCCGAGCTCTACGAGCGCGTTCGCCGCGCCGTCGGCGCCCGGCGCACCGCCGAGCTGTTCGTGGACCTTCTGGTGTGGTTCGAGCTCGAGCGGTTCCGGGGCGAGTCCGCGACCGCCGAGGCGCAGGCCGCTTGGGATGGCCCGCTCCAGCCCTTCGCCCGCGAGCGGCTGGAGCGGCGCTGGCGCAAGGTCAAGAAGCTCGGCCGGCGGTTCGACGCGCTCGACGCCCGGGGTCGCCACGAGCTGCGCATCGCCGTCAAGAAGCTGCGCTATGCCATCGACTTTCTGGGCTCGGTGTGGGGTCGCTCGGAGAGCCGCCGCTACGCCTCGCAACTGGCCGAACTGCAGGATCGGCTCGGCCATCTCAACGATCTGGCGGTGGCGCTCGATCAGGGCCGCGGCCTGCTCGCCCGGTTCGCGTCCGACCCGCGGATCGCAGCGGCCGGGCTGGCGGCCGGTGCGCTCGTGGGGTGGCACGCGCGGGGCATGCGGCGACTGTTGCGCGAAGCGCGCGACCATTGGGAGGCGCTCCTCGAGACCGAGCCCTTCTGGCGAGACGGGTCGTGATCCGGATCCTCGTGAGCCACCGCAAGGGCGGCTGCGGCAAGACCACGATCGCCGTCAACCTGGCCGGGGCTTTCGCCCGGGCCGGGTTCGTCACCGCCCTGGCCGACGCCGACCGCCAGCGCTCGGCTCTGGGCTGGCTCGCCGCCCGGCACGCCGAAGCGGCATCGATCACCGGTGTCGATTGGCGCAAGCAGCCGGGCGAGGTCCCGAAGAGCACCGAGCGGTTGGTGATCGACGCCCCGGCAGGGCTGCGCCGCAGCGACCTCGAGGAGCTCGTGGCGGTGGCCGACCTCGTGCTCGTGCCCGTGCTGCCCTCGCCGTTCGACGAGGCCTCGAGCACGCGCCATCTCGACCAGCTGGCCGCCCTCGCGCCGATCCGGAAGGGCAAGGCGGTCGTTCTCGTCGTGGCCAACCGGCTTCGGCCACGCTCGCGGGCGGCGGCGCGGCTCGAAGCGTTCCTGGCCCGGCTCGGCCATCCGCCGGTCGCTCGGCTGGCCGAACGGACGATCTACGGTGAGCTCGCGCTCGGTGGTGCGAGCCTGTTCGATGCGCCCGGGCGGGCCCGAGCCGCGCTCGCCGACTGGCGACCGCTGCTCGACGCCCTGGGGGTGCCGCTCCCGACCGGACCGGATCCGAAGGGCGGGCGGTCCGCCGAACCGCCCCGGTCCGTTCCGGACGCGGCCTCGGCCGAGCTCACAAGCGACGCTCGGCCAGCGCCCGCAACAGGCCCAAAAGCGCGGCCTTGACCGGCGCGGAGCGCAGGGCCCCGTAGCCGCGGGCGACCTCCAGGACCCCGCGCGCTTGCGCGAGCCGCTCCTCGGCCGCGTCGGTTCCCTCGGGCTCGTCGAAGAACCAGCCCACCGGCACGTCCAAGGTCCGGCCGATCTGCCACAGCCGGACGGCGCTGATGCGGTTGACCCCGTTCTCGTACTTCTGCACCTGCTGGTACGAGACACCGAGCGCGCTCGCGAGCTCGTCCTGGGTCAAGCCGAGCTCGGAGCGCCGCAGGCGGATCCGCTCACCGATCCGCCGATCGAGATCGAAGGGCTCCCGACTCATGGGCGGCCCAACGCGCCTCCGTGGGCGCGAGCCGACTTCCGGGACACGCGCCTCTCGACTATGGTCGCCTCGTCGTCGACGCGCTCACTCTACCTCTGGGTCAACCAATCGACAAGGTTGCACCCCTGGGTTGAAGGGCGCCGCCGACAGCCGAGAGGATCGACACCCCTCATGCCCGTTCCGGCATTCCTGGCCCCTCGCTTCCGTCCGCTGCGCCACGGGCTCGCCGCCCTCTTGCTGGCGCTCCTTTTGGGCTGTGCCGGCGAGCGCCCGGCGCCTTACGTCGACCGCCCGGCCGACGAGCTCTTCACGATCGCCCAGGACCTGCTCGACAAGGGCGAGTTCCGCGAGGCGGGGCGCGCGTTCGAGGAGGTCGAGCGCCAGCACCCCTATTCGCAATGGGCGGTGAGGGCCCAGCTCCTGGCCGCCTACGCCTATTACGAGGCCAACGACTACGAGGAGGCGATCGCCGCCGCGCGCCGGTTCGTCGAGCTGCACCCGGGTCACCCGGACACGCCCTACGCCGCCTATCTCGTGGGCATGAGCTATTACGAGCGGATCTCCGACGTCCAGCGCGATCAGGAGATGACCGAGGAGGCGATGCGGGCCTTCGAGGAGCTGGTCCGCCGTTACCCCGAGAGCGACTACGCCCGCGACGCACGGCTCAAGCTCGATCTCATCCGCGACCATCTGGCCGGTAAGCACATGGAGATCGGCCGCTATTATCAGCGGCGAGGCCAATACGTAGCGGCCATCAACCGGTTCCGCACCGTGGTCGAAGAGTTCCAGACCACCTCGCACGTGCCCGAGGCCCTGCACCGGCTCACCGAGTGCTATCTGGCGCTGGGGGTGCGCGAGGAGGCGCAGAACGCCGCCGCCGTGCTGGGTTACAACTTCCCCGGCAGCCCTTGGTACGAGCGCGCCTACGCGCTGCTCCAGGGCCGACAACTGCAGCCGGCGCGCTCCCCGCGCTCCTGGCTCGGTGGTCTGTTCTGAGGGATGCTCACGAGCCTGTCGATCCGCGATCTCGTGCTGATCGAGCGGCTCGACCTGGAGTTCGGGCCCGGGCTCACCGTGCTCACCGGGGAGACCGGCGCCGGCAAGTCGATCCTGCTCGATGCGCTGGGCCTGGCCCTGGGCGGCCGCGCCGAACGCGAGCTGGTGCGCCGGGGTGCGGAGCGGGCGCAGGTCACGGCTTGTTTTCTGCCACCCGCCGACCATCCGGCCCGCGTGCTCTTGGCCGAGTCGGGGCTGAGCCCGGCCGAGGGGGGTGCGGGCGAGCTGCGATTGCGCCGCACGGTGGGCCGCGACGGCCGCAGCCGGGCGTTCCTCGACGACGTTCCGGTCGCGGGGCAGCTGTTGCGCCGGGTGGGCGACACGCTCGTGGCGGTACACGGCCAGCACGACACCCACGGCCTGCTCGATCCCGCGGTGCAACGCGCGGTGCTCGATGCCTTCGCCGGTGCACAAGGCGACCTCGCCGCGGTCCGCGCGGCCTGGCGAGCCTGGCGGGAGGCCGAGACCCGCCGGCGGGAGCGTGCCGAGGCGGC
>FWPV01006124.1_pt1 | contig 23331 bp, 16 predicted proteins | sample 2228371 | NCBI WGS metagenome assembly FWPV01 (sample SAMEA103939776, study PRJEB20133) | metagenome | reverse complement strand
TCGCTCCTATCTCCGCTTAATTTGACATCAATGGAGTAATGCCCACATTTCTATTATCCTTTTAAAAACTTATGGGTAATGATAAGTTCCCAAAGAGAGATTTTATAATAAATGATAATCGTAATAAATAGTGATTTTTCATTAGTATTATTTTATGTCTAAAACACCAATCTCATCTATGATCTGGATGTTCGTTCCAAATTCTTCTGATAAATTATTTAGAATATTGATAGCGTTCTGAACTTTTTCTCCTTTGATATGCTCTGGCAGGAATGATCCGGTGGTGGCATCAGATATTGATATTGGTATTATTTCAGTTCGTATAAACTTTTTATCTGAAATTATCAGCCTGAGTATAAACCCATAAGGCTCCTTTTTGGCATAGGTTCCATAAATGAAATCTCCAAGGCTGTAAAATATGGGCTTTCCGTTATATATCTCAACACCTTGTAATATATTTATCTTTTGACCCACTACAATATCAGCACCGGAATCGATAAGTTTCTGAGCATATAGCCTTTGCCTGCCAGTGACTTCGTTGCCGTTGGTTCTTGCTCCCCAATGCATGAAGACAATCACAATATCCGATTGTTCCTTCGTATTAGCAATATCCTTTTCCAGATCTTCAAAAACGGGAAATGCAGGTCCTATCTGATCCTCTTTTGCAAAAAAGGTTTGATCGAACTGGAAGCCTCTATAATAGGCAAGAAATGCTACCTTTGTTCCCTTTGCATCAATAATTATAGGTTGTTTGGCTTCCTTTATATTTCTACCAGCACCAACATATTTTATACCATACCATGATAGAAATTCTAATGTATCAAGAAATCCTTCTTTACCATAATCCATGATATGTGGAGTTGCCAGTGATATAATATCAAACCCTGCGTTTGAAAGCCCTCTAGCAGTTGAAGGTTTAGACCTGTAAGTAACTGACTTGTTCTGATCCTTTTCGCCGCGTTCAGAAATAACCCCTTCCAATGCTCCAAAAGTAATATCTGCGTTCTTTAGAGTATCAATCACACCGGCAAAAGGAGCCAGAGAACCTTCTCTATCCATGATCTGAGCAAGCTCTGCACCGAACATCATATCTCCAACAATGACTACAGACACCTCTTCAGACATTACAGAGCTACACAGGAAAATAAACAAAGATAAGCTACAAAAAATACATCGTAAAATCATATTAATCTTATTCCTCTACCGCCATCATTTCTATTTCCGCTTCTACAAACTCAGGAGGAACAAAAATAGCAACCGAAGATGATCTGCGGATACTTTCCCAATATGTTCCACGATTATCTAACGCAAAATACACATAGCCTGATTTCCTGGGAATTGAAACTGGAGGTAAAGCTGAATAATAGAGCGTGACACCAGGTAATGCTGAACGTGTTAATAGCTCAATAGTATCCACTGAGCCTATCTTAGCTTTTCTGGGTATCTCATCTATTATCCTTTCCTGTGAAATATTTGCCTTCACACCAATAAAGAATTTATATTGAGGCATGAACAATGTAGAATCATCAATTCTTCCCTGGAAATTGGACTCATCTATCTTTCGTAATGGAATAACTCTATACTTCGTTGGAGGAGCTGAAACCAGCATTATTAGGTTTCTTATCACTAGATCAAGTCCATTGAAAGTATACATAAGATCGTCATGTCTATATTCAGGTATATCAGTTGCGCGAATTTTGACAGCAAGAGTTGATAGTTCTCCAGCAAGCTGAGCAATTACAGTATATACATCCAATGGATGTGCATTTTGTGTTCTATAGAAATGTCCTATAATCGGTATATAAGAATTTATCGTTTGCAGTAGCCATAATGTAAAAACATCTGTCGGTCCAAATTCATAGACTTCGCTCGTTCTCTGCCTACATTGAGCTGATAATTCATTGCTTTTTGCAGATAAAACTTCGAATAATCCACGAATTATATTGACTAACCTTGGTGAACATGATATAGATAAGCATGGTGGGATATATTCGCTATGAACTGCTATTGAACCAATTGATGTTCGTGTTAGTTTCGAAATTTTCAATACCTCGTATTCATCATTAATTTCATCTTGAAAAAGAATTTTAACGTTCTTTTTTGCAACTGCTATTTCTTTTTCATTCTGCCCTGTGTTATAGTCTGGAACCGATACAGAACTTTGAATATATCTTGTCTCATGAGTTGCCCTTGTTCCGATAAGTTGACAGTTAGCCGAACCATATCTCTCAATTGGCACAGCAAGATATACATCAAGTGAATCCATTGTTGGTTGGAAATGTTCATCAACCTTACGTTGCAAAGGCAGATCGTCAAGATCAGGTGCATCTATAATGCATCCGCCTTTTAAAATAGCGCGGCACCTGAGCAAATTAAAATTCCCATTAGCTAAACCATCACGATCTATCTCAATATCTGTAAAACCCCAATCATAAGGCAAGATTGACCTTGACCTGAAATTAAGCATACTTTCATGATATATGTCTGATTGTTGAATATGATGAGGTGTTAGAAACATCCCTTCACTCCAGATGACCTTATTATATTTCGGCATTTATGTAATCACTCCTATATTCTATAAAGCAAATCTCAGTTTAACATAATAAAAATTCATAAAACACAAAGACATAGAAGCACAGAAAATTAATCACGAATTACACAAATAAAACGAATAACACGAATATAATTATTAGCATTATTCGTGTAATACCGTTTTAAAAAATTTCTTATACATCCCCAACCCTTTAAAAAGGAGAAATCATGAAAGTCTCCCTTTTCCAAAGGGAGATTTAGAGGGATTTTAAAAAAATTATTTATTCAATCTCCCAACCCTTTTGAAAAAGGAGAAATCATGAAAGTCTCCCTTTTCCAAAGGGAGATTTAGAGGGATTTTATAATAAATGATAATTATAACGAATAATTTTTTTAAAAATGGTATAATTCATGCCATTCGTGATTAAAAATATAATTAAACATCTCTGTGCCTTTGTGTTTAATCGTAAATGAAATATATTGAATAATAAATTCTTATATTGAACTTATGTTAAGCAAGTTCAGATAATCACCATTTTACAACAGGTAACAAAATATGTGATGGATATTTCGAACCAAGATATATTGTATTTTCTGCTATCACTGTTTCATTATCGACGCCGGATGGTTTACCTGTATTGGGATTAGGTTCAAAACGTGGTGAATTGCTTGAAGATATCAGAACGCGTATTTTATGTCCCTTGCTAAACACAATACTTGTATTCCATAGATCGATCTCAAATTCATAAATTTTTCCTGGTTCGAGTAATTCCCTTTTTTCCATAGATGAACGATGACAGGCTCTAATAATACCATCAGTGACTAAGATACTTCTTCCGTCAGGATATACATCGCATAACATAGAGGTAAAATCAGTATCCAATGCATTAGATGATGCCCATAATTTAACTTTAACGGCACCTGTTACTTCCATGGGTCTATCAAGGGTTTCTGAGGTGAAAACAATAACATCGCTTCTATTTTCTATCTTTCTATGGTCTGTTGGCCCTTTGGGATCAAAGAGATTCATTCCTCCGAGAGTTGGCACAGGGTCATCTGGATCATATTTATAAGATATAAAGGAATCTGATCCGTTATTTAGCTCAGTTTTTAATGTGCCACCGGGAATAAAATAGAAAGGTGTTGCTTTTGCTGGAATGGGCCAATCATCGGCAGTTTTCCAGATATTTGCATTATCCTTATCTTCTGGATCTCCCATTACGAAATATTGAACAACTGGAACATCTTCAAGCCCTTTGCCATCATTTTTCATCCATATATCAAACCAATCAAAACAAAATAATATGTCAGCAGTCTTAGGTCGATTATTGTCCGGAAAGATCATCTCCTCATTACGTCCATGACCATAAGCTTCCATAACAAGGCGACACTTTCCGCGTGCGCGATCGCCTCCTCCTTTCTGAACAGTTACAAAACTATTGATCGTGCCTGCATTAAATATATCATACCACCCGCCGACATACATTGATGGCGCATTTACCTGATGGGCGACCTTTTCGGTATTATATAATTCCCAGAATTCGTTATAATCAGGATTTTCACGAGTTAGGCGCATCGTTTCAGGACTGAATTCGCATTCTTTTAGCCATCTTTCCCAGAGATCTTTGCGAAAAGCTCCCCCCTGAAAAGCACATTGCCCGTAAGAATTTGAAAATGCTACCACTACATATTGACATACCAGATGTGGTGGGTCATTTGGTGCCATCATATTCTGCGCTATACCAGGCGCGCTCATCCCGATGGTGCCAACTTTACCATTACACCATTTTTGTGACGCGATCCATTCAATACTATCATATCCATCTTGATGTTTGACCCACCCGCAAGATAAGAAAACAGGGTAATCCTCACCTTCAGAATCGAATCGCCCTCTGAAGTCCTGAGCAACAAAGGCATATCCTCTCTGATTAGCCATAACTGCCCATGGAGCTATCAAATTTTTACCATAAGGCGTTGTAATAAAAATAGCAGGCCATGGACCTTCGCCCTGTGGAAGATAAACGTCTGTTGCAAGCCTTATACCATCACGCATCGGAACCATCTCGGTATAAGTAGGGGCTGCTTCTGTAACCTCAGAAAATGTAAAAAATGATACTAAACCAACAAAATAAGCAACAGTTGAGGCAAATTTCATAATGTTTTCCTTTATAATTTATCATGTAAACTATACATAATTAATCTGATACTTGTTAGCAAGCGTAAAACAGGCTGACCAGCCTGTTAATAATATGCTAACAAGCTGGACAGCATGTTTCTTATGTATATGCTCCGCATATACTATTTATTTTTCTTGTATTTGCGTTAATTAGAAGGCAGGTTTAGTCTTTTATGTCCAGGTTTTATATAAAATAAAAACTAGTTTGCACAAAATAGATTGCCAGAAAACAATCAAAACCTGCCCTACAGTATGTTTACTTAAAAATAGCATAATGCCTACTCAAAGTAGCATTTCACCTACGGTTCTGCTCAGGCTCTTAACATCTCTAAAGCATCATTGATCCTTTTAATAACTTTTTCGCGACCCAAAAGAGTCAATGTCTCAAATATCCCTGGACCAACCGATTTTCCGGTGAGTGCAACTCTAAGTGGTTGTATTTGTTTACCAGGATTTATGCCAATTTCTTCTCCACATTCCTTTATTGCATTCTCAAGGTTAGTTTCATCAAATGGTTCGATATTCTGGAATTTATCTCTCAATTTTTCTAAGACCATCGGCATATTTTCTTTTCTAAGAATTTTATCAACAGCCTCTTTATCATATTCTATTTTATCGGCAAAAAAGAATCCTGCATAATCATTTATCTGCGATAGCAGTTTAAGCCTCTCACCAACTGCCATTACTATCTTTTTTATCCATTCGTATTGCTCTTGTGTAATATTTTCTCCTATAAAACCTGCTTCACGTAAGAAAGGTAACACAGCTTTTGTTCTCTCATCAATATCCATTTTCATAATATATTCGCCATTTAGCCAGAGTAGCTTTTGCTGATCAAAAATACTTCCAGATTTACCAACCCTATCAAGTGAAAAGTTCTCTATAAGCTCGTCGACAGTAAAAATTTCCCTTTCATCATCGAGCGACCAGCCAAGCCTTACCAGGTAATTGATCATGGCAGAAGGTAAGTAACCTGCTTTTCTATACTCTTCAATAGATGTAGCACCATGTCTCTTGCTTAGTTTCTCACCTTTGCTACCAAGAACTAAAGGAACATGTGCAAATTCAGGTAATGGACAATCAAAAGCCTCATAAATGAGTATTTGCTTGGGAGTATTTGAAAGATGTTCATCAGCTCTAATAATATGAGTAATATTCATGAGCATATCGTCTATTGCGGAAGCAAAATTATACATAGGCATGCCACTTGGTCTGACGATGATAAAATCTCCTAATAAACCTGTTCGGAACTCCACATCACCTTTTACAAGGTCTTTAACGATAATTGTTTTATCTTCTACTTTCAGCCTTATTGATGGTTTTCTACCTTCTGACTCATACTTGTCCTTCTGTTGTTGTGTTAAATTTCTGCACTTACCGCTATATACGTAAGGCTCATGTTTTTCTTGAGCTTTTTTTCGTTCTTCCTCAAGCTCTTCTTGAGAGCAATAACAATAGTAAGCCTTGCCCATTTCTATCATCTTTTGTGCGTAGTTATTGTATATATCAAGCCTTTGTGATTGGATGTAAGGACCGCAGTCACCACCTTTTTCTATGCCTTCGTCCCAATCAATGCCAAGCCATTTAAAAGAATCAAGAATTTGCCTTAATGATTCCTCTGTTGAACGGGCAACATCAGTATCATCAATTCTGAAAATGAAGGTGCCTTTATGATGCCTGGCAAAAAGCCAGTTGAACAATGCAGTTCTTGCTAAGCCCAGATGTAAATAACCTGTAGGTGACGGCGCTATCCTGACACGCACATTGCTAGTCATCAAAATTTCTCCTTGCATAATATAGCTTATTATTACCCATAAGTTTTCAAAAAGGATAATAGTAAGGTGGGCATTGCCCTTTATGCGTCAAGTTAAGCTCCAATAGGAGCGATATGTTTGTAGAAAATATGAAAGAACAATACCAGGCGGAATTAGGAGCGGTATTTGAAAATCTATCAACATTTAGCTCCTAACGGAGCCAGGTTGTTGAAATGATAGTTCATAATATTTATGACTGAATTTCTACAAACATATCACCCCTGACGGGGTTAAATCCCTTATTAATTTTTGTTAATGCTTCATTAGTAGGGGCAGGTTTAGTCTTTTATATCCAGGTTTTATATAAAATAAAAACCAGTTTGCACGGAATAGATTGACAAATAACATACAAAACCTGCCCCTACAGCATTTTGCCTTTTTCAATTATGGAAAATGCAAATAAGACCCAGCCCTACATGAAACTATTTTCCAATAATCATATTAAATAGACCATTCAATAGTTTGAACTATCTTTTTCTCATCTCAAAGTAAGCAGACATGCATGCTTCTGCATTTTCAATTGGCACATTTGGTGGAATATGATTGCCAACTGCAAAAAAATATCCAGGGCAATCTCGCCCTAAATCAATACATCGCTTAACTTCTTTATAAACATCTTCCTTTGAGCCGAAGGTTAAAATTCTGCAATCAGCATTTCCCATTATAACGTGAGTTTTTCCATATTTTTTGCATACTAATTCAAGGTCAGTTAATGGCTCAAAAACAAAACCATCTGCACCAGCATTAGCAATATCATCTATATATTCAGTATAATTTCCATCAGAAGTAAAAAGAACTTTCTTGCCTGCATCCTTCACACAGTCCCACATCTTTTTAAAATTAGGAAATACATAAGTGCGATAAAATTCAGGCTTAAAGATGCTTCCTTCCGTCCAAACCATATCATCATGGGTATGGTAAACTTCAATTTCGGTTCGAGCCCATGCCTGAACAAATGTCATAAGGTAATCTGTCCAGCGATTTAAGACTTCACCGAAACGCTGAGGGTCTGTTCCTGCAGCAATCAAAAGATTTTCCCATCCGAAAGCGGCTATTGCAAAGCTAACTACAGAATTATATGTCCCTCCAGAAATAACATAATCTGCTTTAAGAGCAGATTTACACCATGCTTTGTATTTTTCTGTCTGTTCATCAAGGTCTATTGGACCGTATTCTTCTAAAGGATCAAGGTTATAAATGTCTTCGATACGGTCGTTAAATGGTGAAGGTTTTGGTAACCTGTAATCAGAACCATCAGCCTGAAATATTGCATGCCCCATATCAGTCCATCTACCGCGATTCCAGCTGGGGCCATCAACCGACCAAACAAAATCAAAATCAAGAAGCTCTGGCCATCCAGCATTAGGTTTCCCCTGTTTCTGTTGAACATATTTTAGCCATTCAGGATGTGTTATATACTGTGTATGTGGTATTTCATCAGGCATCTGTAAGTTGAAAGCTGCAATTCCACGTTCGTAACTCATTTTCTCCTCCTAAATATCAAAAGCTTAAGCGCTTATATTTTTCTAATATTAGTATATTAATTTTAGCATTTTTTTATTTTCATTTTCAACACATTAATTTTCATTTCTTGACATTAAATTTAATTAAAGATAAAATCTAAGAGAAGTTATTGTTTTATTTTTTCAAAATAAAATTTTTTATAAAAGAAATGGTATGAATGTTGCAATAAAATATCATAGCAAAATCGGAAATAAACTTGTTATAACTTTTGTATTGTTTGTTACCATTTTTATTTCCGCTACAGGGTGGTTCTTATATAGAACTGCAAAAAATAGTCTGGATGATGAGCTTGGTGGTAAGTTAATAGCTATAGCTCAGGCAGTTACAACACAAATTGATGCCAGATTCCTTATGCAATTATCACCAGGCGATGAAACAACTTTAACTTATGCCAATATTTTAAATAAATTAAATAAGGTCAAAGAATCGACTAATGTTAAAAGATTATATGTTTTTGATAAACGTAACAGAAGCCTGGTTGATACAGATTCTAATATACCAATTGGAACTGAATATATTAAACTGAAGTTTGATAGATCCGAATTAGAGAGTTTATGGAATGGGAACGCAGTTCATACTGTTCTTTTTAAAGGCGATGATAATATCTTCTATAAATCCGGATATGCCCCGATAAAAATGAACGATGATGTTGTAGCCGCTGTGGGTGTAGACACAAGTGCAACGTTTATGAAAGCGATAAAGACTTTCAGACAAAGCGTTATTCTTTTTGTAGTAGTGAGTATATTAATAACAATAGCTATAGGTTTTATCTTTGCTCAAACAATTACCAGACCTATTAACAAGCTTGTAAAGTATGCAGAAGAAATTGGAAAAGGTAATTTTAGCACGGAAATTAAAATAAATTCTAATGATGAATTAGGATATCTCGGAAATGCTATGGAAACAATGAGAAAGGGAATAATAGAGAGAGATAACAGCTTAAGATTGATGCTGGCAAATGTGGCTCATGAAATAAGAAACCCACTCGGCGGTATAGAGATATTTGCAGGTCTGCTCTCTGAGGAACTACAGGGAACACCAAAAGAACATACCGAAAAAATAATAAAGGAAGTAAAAAACTTAAATGATATAGTTACACAATTTCTTGAATATGCTAGACCAGCAAAGCCTGTTAAAGAAATAACATCAGTTGAAGAACTGATTGATGATGTAATTTTTTTACTTTCACCGGAATTTGATAAAAAAGGGATAATCCTGAAAAAAGAGTTAGATCACCATGAAGATAATATTTACGCAGATCCAAATCAAATCAAGAGAGTATTTATAAATATATTAAAGAATGGCATTCAAGTAATGGAGAATGGTGGAGAATTTATAATAAAAAGTGAAAAAGATGGCGAATTTATTAATGTAATGATCAGCAATAATGGTCCGAATATACCTGAGGAAGATTTAGAAAAGATATTTGATCCATTTTTCACAACTAAAGAAAAAGGTGCAGGTCTTGGGTTATCAATCACAAAAAAGCTTGTTGATGATAATGATGGCTATATTACAGTTAAAAGCGAACCGGGTGATTTAACTACTTTCAATGTTTATCTTCCTATCGCTAATAAATAAAGGAGGTTCAACAGAAATGTCTAAAATTCTGTTGATTGAAGATAACAATACAATGCGAGAAGGAATGGCTCAGATACTTAAAAAAGCAGAACATCAGGTATCAGATGTATCTAGCGGAAAGGAAGGTATTGAGCTTTTTAAAAAAGAAAAGTTTGATCTGGTAATAACCGATGTTAGAATGGAAGGCATGAATGGTCTAGAAGTATTAGAGTTAATAAAATCAATCGATGAAGATATGGATATTATCCTGGTAACTGCCTATGGCACCATTGATATGGCAGTTGATGCCATGAGAAGAGGTGCAGCAGATTATATAACAAAGCCCTTCCATCCAAACGAATTCATTGTAAAAGTCGATAAAGTTCTTAAGTTTAGAGAAGCACGTCATGCAGAAAAACGTCTTGGAGAAGAAAATAAATATTTACGAGAGGAAATATCTTATAATTTTGGTGAGATAGTTGGTGCATCAGAAAAAATGAAAAGCGTCTTTGAGAAAATTGAAAAGGTTGCAAAGAGTGATTCATCGGTGTTAATATACGGTGAAAGTGGCACAGGTAAAGAGCTTGTTGCTAGAGCTATTCACTTGCAGAGTGCCAGGAATGAACGACCATTTGTAAAAGTAAATTGTGGGGCATTGGCTGAAGGCGTGCTGGAAAGTGAGTTATTTGGTCACGAAAAAGGTTCATTTACCGGTGCAATAAAGCGCAAATTAGGAAGATTTGAGCTTGCGGATAAAGGCACCATTTTTCTCGATGAGATAGGCGATATACCTCCTACTACACAGGTCAAATTGCTAAGAGTATTACAAGAACGAGAATTTGAACGTGTAGGTGGTGAAGAAACCATAACTGTTGATGTGCGATTTATATCTGCTACTAATAAAAACTTAATGGCTATGGTAAAGGAAGGTAAGTTCAGAGAAGACCTCTTTTATAGACTTCAGGTTATTCCTATAGAGCTTCCGCCTCTTAGAGAACGAAAAGAAGATATACCGATGTTAGTTGAGCATTTTCTTAAAAAGAAGGCAGGTCAACTAAATAAAAAACAGCCTCGTATAAGCAATAGTGCTTTACAAGAACTGATATTTTACCGTTGGCCTGGAAATGTGCGTGAGCTTGAAAATGTTATAGAACGAGCTGTTGTGCTTTGTGAAGGTGATGAAATAGGTCTTAATGATCTGCCTATACTTTTAGCAGACCCAAGCAAAACTACACTAAGCCTTACAAGGGATGATGTCCCTCTTACGGAAGCTCTTGAAGACCTTGAACGCCAATTGATCGGAAGAGCACTGGAAAAATCAAAGGGGGTTAAAACTGAAGCTGCAAGAATATTAGGGTTGAAAACAAGTGCTTTATATTATAAACTTGAAAAATATAATATGATATAGATTTTTAATAAGGATGATGACAGAATGAAAAAAATTATCTGTTCCCTTAGCCTGATTTTTTTGATATACTTTTCTTTGATATCTTTAGCTGTGGATGATAATATCGAAATATTAAAGAACCAGATATCTGCACTGGAGAGACAGAAAGCTCAACTTGAGTCAACAAAAACAGGGCTTATAGATCAGGGAAATGAACTTTCAGATAAAATAGAAGAGCTTAAATTGCAATCTCAAAGTGGGCTAGGTATAATAGGTAGATATAAGCTTTCGCAATACCTGAAGAAGGCTCAGAAACTATCATTGCAAATACAAGATATAGAGAAGAATATAAACGATATCGAAAATGAAATTAAAGCAAAGAAAACGTCCCTGGAAAATGAATATACAATAAAGATTACATCATTAATGCAGAGATTAGATACTACAGAAAAGATAGAAGAACGTAAAATATTAGCAGAACAAATAAAATCTTATCAATCAGCTAAGGATCAACTATCAAAAACAAGGATAGATAAACAAAATAAGTCTCTGGAATATAAAGGTATAGAAATATTAGAACATGATGGACCGCAGGAAATAAGAGAAAAAGCAGACCTTTTAAGTGATATTGCAAATAAAACTAATAAAAGGATCAGGATATTAGATACAAGAATATCAAGGTTAAAAGACGAACTAAATACGCGTAAAAAACTAAGTGAGTTTACCGAAGAAATTTCATTCATCAATGAAAGATTCCCGAGAAGTCAATCTGTCGCTGTAAAAGCAGTTAAATCTGATACAACAAAACAATCAGATGAACCCAAAGAAAATCAAGGTAATGTTGAGGAGATTTTTACAACAGATAGCCAATCGATAACACGTAGTGCTAAACCTGAAACAGATGTTCCTGCAACGACGGATACACGAACTGGTGAATCTATTAAAGATAAATCTATTAAAGATGTAATAAAAAGTAACGGAACTTCCGCAGATTTTTCACAAAAACCTCTGAATCGTATTGAAGAGGAAATAAAAGCTTTAGAAAAACAGAAACAGGAACTAAAGTCTGAACTATCCAGTATAAATGAAAAAGCAAGTCATTTCCGTAAAAAAGCAGAAGAGTTAGAAAAATCGGAGACCAGATCCAGTGGCAAAAAGCGGTTTGATAATCAGGAGACCAGGCAAAAAAAGAAATAATATACAATATAAGGCAACCATAATCAGTTGTCTTATATTGTTTTTTAGCCTTTCATCTGTTTATGCACAAATCCTTATTCCTCAAGAATTGGACATACCAAAAATCACATCAGAACTCAATACGAAAACAAAACTTACTTTAGGTTATGATAATAATATAACTGATCAAGTTGATAACAGGCTAAAAAGCCGGTTCTATCAGGTTTATATAAATTCTGGTGTCAATACATTTCCGACAAAGAAAACTTTGCTCCACATAAAGTTACAAAATGCAATAAAACATATAGATTCTTCTTCTATCGCTTATGAAAGTATATTAATAAATAATCTCAACCTTTATCTATCTCACATAATAGCAGGTAAATTCATCCCAGAAGTATTAGGTGAATTGAGAGGAAGAAATTCTATTCATGGGAAAAGCGACGTGCTTCCAAGTGAAGAAGCATTTCTTAGAAGCTCAGTAGAAATAGCATTGAAAATTCCAATAATTACTGATCTTAGCAGCAGGATATTTTACAATCAAAAGATGACTAATTTTGAAGACTTCGATATTTACGATTGGCGTGGTTATGAAACCGGAATTAAAACAAACATACGTCTATTGCCTGAAACTTCTTTAGGAATTCAATATTCTTGTGAGAACATGAGCTTTAATAAATGGATTGATAAAATACGTAAAGATAAATTGCAAGAGGTTACGCTTTCGTTACAAGCATATAGTAATTTGCTAATCAACGCCACTTATACTCATTATAACAACAATTCAAATACTGATGGCTACAAGTATAAAGGAAATAAAATAATCCTTTTATTAGGGAAAAGTTTACCCGATGATACGGTGTGGCAAATTTATGCTGTCTATCGTTTGGAAGATCATCAGAGCTTGCCAGAGGAGTTAACCCCATCACAAATTAAGCTGGAAGATGATGAACAGATCATATTCACAATGCGAATATCCAAAGATATTAATAAATATTGCACTGTGGAAGCTCAATATGATCTACGCAAGAATAAACTGGGTGATAAGGAGCGTTCTAGAAGTTCCATATCACTTTCAGCATTATTTAGCTTTTCAGATTTCTGAGATTCATATCAGATTTTTGATATGTAACACCTATTTTTTAGTAAACTCGTTTTTATCCCATCAACATAAATTGACCATAAATGCTTACCATGATTGATTTTCATAGCACAAATTAAATAATCGGCCATCCAGAAATTGCTTTAGACAACACCTGATCCAGATTATGACTTTTTATACTATTATGATAAAAATGATTCATTCCAGGCATAAAAGAATCGCTTCTAGGGTCATTTTAAAATCAGTCTATGAGTGTTTTTTATCATAAAATGATTAATACCATTTTTAAAAAATAGTTATTCATTACGATTATCATTTATTATAAAATCCCTCTAAATCTCCCTTTGGAAAAGCTTATCATTACCCATAAGTCTGTAACTCAGCAAATAATAAAAAGTAGGTTGGGTTGAGTAAGGGTGGGTAATGCACAATAAGCTAAGAAATTTTGACAATGAACCATTAACAAAAATTAATAAGGAAGTTAACCCCGTTAGGGGTGATATGTTTGTAGAAATTTGGTCATATCAACAACCTGGCTCAGTTAGGAGCTAAATGTTGATAGATTTTCACATACCGCCCCTGGCGGAGCTTGGTATTGTTCTTTTGGTGATAAAACTTGGTTTAATATAAAAAACCTGCCCTACATCGTATAAACATTTTTTAAAACGATATAACATCTATTTTCTATAATTAGAGTAAGTTTGGTTGAAAACCCGACAAAGAAAAAGATGTAATATAAAAATTATTGGGTTTTCAACTAAGTCAATTTCCCTCTAGCAGAAACTTTCCAGGTAGTTTCCACTACATCGTTTCTTACGCCTATCAGTTCATCGAAAAGATTTACAGCAGGGCATACATGATTTGGAATTATTTCTAGCTTATCTCCTACTTTGAGGTTTCCTTTTGATGTATCGATTTCAAGGACACCATGTTCTTCATAAGCTCGCACGAGCCTGACATGAGGCATACCTTTAATTAATCCATAAACGCCAAAATCTGAGTATTTCTCCGAAGTTATAGATTTTGTTCCTGCATCTATAACTGCTCTGCCTTTTTCAGGTGTGCTTATAACAGTAGCAAGGACAGTGAAAGCACAATCTTTTTCTTCTGCAACACCGAGCCTTATCTGGTAATAATCATTAAAGACATAAGTTCCCGGTCTTATTTCCGTTATGCCTGGAACGGTGCATGTTATTTTAGCAGATGGGGTTGAACCAACGCTAACAGTTTGAATATTAAATCCTGCTTCTCGGAGCATATCCGCAGTTTCTACCATCATTCTTCCGGATTCTAAGGATATTTCCTTTAATTGCTCCTGATTTTTTGCGCCATATACATGACCTTCATGAGTATATATTCCAATAAGCTCTATTCCGGGCATTTTATCAAGTTGTTGGGCAAGCTTAACCGCAGGTTCACCATAGGGAACGCCTGTTCTTTTAAGCCCTACATCAATTTTAATAAGAACAGGAACTTTTGTTCTTTTCTGAACAGCCATGTCGGAAATAGGCTGAGCAACTTCTTCACTGTCTATTGCTACACTTAGTCTATTAATAAAAATACTTCCTAAAAGCTTAAATAATCTCTGGATTTTATTTTCTCCAACAAGCTGGTTGGCAATGAAAATATCATCAACTGCTATAGTATCGAGCATAACCTCAGCTTCTCCTAATTTAGCGCATGTTATGCCCGATGCTCCAGCTTCAAGCTGTAAAGAAGTTATTTCAGGCACTTTATGTGTCTTTATGTGTGGTCTGAGCTGAACACCGATATTTTTAGCAAAGTCAGCCATATCGTATATGTTTTTTTCCATTATGGAAAGGTCAACTATTGCAACTGGAGTATCCAAATCATATTTATTCATATTAGTCAAGACCTCCAAAGACTATATTTGCACCGATGCTAATTATACGACCAGCCTGAGGTATGCCACGATAATATACAATATCTTCCCGGTCAATAGTATATCGTCCATCCACAAATACGTTAACAACTCTTTTTAAAGACTTATTTATGCGTAGATATGCAAAGATGATTTCCTCTGGTGATTTTGCGGAATCAACGGATTGGAAATTCCAGAAGCATCCTCCTAAAGTTATAGAGCCTACAAGCGCATTACCATAAGATATTCCAGCATTTATTAGATTTTCAGGATCAAAATATTGCTTATCGTAACGCTGATATTTGTAATTTGAGAATATGTTAAAATCCTTCACCAGATTTAATTCTAGTGAAGCCTCTCCTGTTAAAGCATACTCAGTTGGCTTGTTTACTGGTTGCCAGATATATCCTGGAAGTTGTTCCCAGGTTATTCTGCTTTCTGGTCTGCTATAACTAGCCTGGGTGCGTAGCCTTAATCTTGTAATAATATCAATATTCAATGAACCATAAGCTTCCCAGAAATTTTCTGGCTGAAGAGATTCATTTAATTTAATAAACTTTGAGTTCCAATATAACTCGTCAAAATCCGGTAATATAGCTTTACGCCTGATTCCTGTTCGTAGCTGAACCGCTTTTGGCACGATAGCAAGTTCAAAAGATGGAGTTACAAATCCTTTGTATTTGGAATCATAAAGGGCTTCTGCATTTAAGATAAATTGTATAAACTTTGCTGGAGAAGCTATATTTGATGCGGAAACCCATGCAAATTTTCTTGTTTCGATATCACGTATGTTTTTTTTGTTTGTCTGATCGCGCAGAGATGATATTTGTAATTTTGTCTTAAAGTCAACATCGAAACCAGCACTAACTCTATTACCAAATTCCAGAAATCCCTCACCGAATATATATCGATAATCGCTTTGTTGTGAATCTGTTATCGTTGACCAAACGCTACTACCTTGAATCTCAAGCTTATTAACACCTTCTTTTATGCTTTTATATGATATACTTGCATTATTCCTTATTCTAGGTTGGGATGATGCACCTTCGATCCACATATTTTGCATTTTTCTTTGAGCAGTTATATTCAGGTTCTGATCCCTCTTAACCATAGCGTTGAAAACACCGCTAATACGATCATCAGAACTTGTGTAATCACTATATTTGCTCCGCACCTGCTTTAATACAATATGGACGAAATTTGTTGACATATAACCCTTTGACAGGTTAACATCTTCCAGCAATGGCATGGGCCAATATCTTCCTTCAGGGAAACCTGCCGTTTCTTTTTGAAAATATTCCTTATTTTTTAGTGAACCGACACGCAATCGCTGGCTATGCAAAGCAAATCCCGCTTCGCGATTATCCCAAACTTGAGGTTCCTCTTCCAGTCCGGTTATAGCTGTAAGAGCTGCTGTGTTCCATGCATACGAAAATGGTATACTTAGTACATATCTATGCCTTGCTTTTATTCTATCAACAACAAGCTGTCCTTGTGGGGTTTCTTCCTTTAATAGCGGCTGAGCTCCTTTCGGGACTAAAACGGTCCTTTCATCACGTGGTTCTTTTTCTTCAAATGGAACTGAAACTGCCTCAGAAACTAATATTGCAACCAATAACAGGTATATAAAAATATTTCTTTTCATAATCCCCTTTTCCCTGAAGGATAAATCATAAATTATTTTGTTAGTAAGAATATATTATTGCCAAGAGATCTTTCCAGTCAGTTTGATGGGCCATTTTGTCGGATCATTTTTGCCATCAAACAAGCTTTTGAATTTCCATTCTTTGATCTTTTTTGTAAGATCGTCTTTAATTTGTGAATGCAAAGATGCATTATGGAAATCTATACTCAGTATTTTGGGATTTCCTTTATCAGAATCTAATGATATGGTTATTTGTAATGATTTAGGAATATCAGGAAGTTTAAGGTTCTGCCAATCCTCATACATTCTCCGTAAACTATGAAGGTCTTTATTTATTTCATCCTGCAGGGCATTTTCGTATCCAGTATCAGCAGGCTTTGGAGGGGCTTCAGTTTTAACGTTAGTCATCCCTTTACCCAGATCAGTTTTAAAACTTTCTTTCTCAAGATTTCCGGCTTTTTTATCATCTGTTATTTCCTTTTTCTTTGGTAATTCTTGAGATTCTTTAACTTCTCTGGACTGTGTGATAATATTAGGACTGCTTCTGGAACCTTTCAGGTCATAACCACTTGTGCCGGGTCCTCCGCTTCCAGTGCCTTTTCCGCTGCCGGTTCCAGAACCACTTCCATCTCCTATACCACCTGTTCCCATTTCACCAGTTCCGCCGTCACCCAGTCCGATACCAGTTCCTTTTCCTGTGCCAGTGCCGATTGTTCCTGTGCCTGTTGATAAGCCTTTGCCCGGTCCATCGTTTCCAAGTCCACCAGTTCCGCCACTGCCACCACGTCCAGGTATATTTGCGTTACCCAGTCCTTTGCCATCTTTTGTATATCCAAACTTAAATCCTGCCAGGTCATCTCCGCCACCTCCAGGAAGGCTACTTTTGCCTTTTGGAACCATTAGATCGCCATATTTACGATCAGTTGCTAAACCAGACCCTCCTGTTTTACTTGCTACAGCGGATTCAATACCACTGACTGATCTCATACCCGGTCTATCGCCGGGAGTTCCGACTGTCCCTTTAGAACCAGATGAGCCAGGCGATCCGCCACCGGATTTCCCTTTGCTTGCTAGAAGTGCTGCCTCCCATGCCTGAAGCTCTGTTTCTGTCTTTGATTTCTGCTGAACAACTTCTGGAGGTTCAATTTTGGGCTGAGTAACTTTTTTGGGTTGTTGTTTTATTGGTTGAGTTTTTTTAACCGCTTCGGTTCTTTCAGGCTGAACTTTATTTATTACTTTTGGCTTTGGTTGAACATCTATTTCCTTATATTGGATCTTTACGGCACTGACAATTCTCAAACTTTTTTGACTTTGAGGCTGATCGGCATATATTCTTGATATAGCAACAGCTATAATAGCATGAATCAGAAAAGATATAAGTAAGTATAAAGATAACTTATCCTTACGGAACAACTTTCATCCCACCTTTTAGTAATAAAAAGTTATGATTTCGATAATTTGTTACCAATGACAATTTCTCCTCCTGATCTCTGAACAGCTAATATGATATCAGGAAGTTCAAGTCTATGGCACATATCAATTACTGTTATGACACATTGATACGGCACATCATCTCCAGCGGCGATAACAATTGATGGTGATTTGCCAGGATCAAGTCCTTTTTTATAGCTCTCAATGCTTGAAATAATCGATCCAAGTCCTGCTAGAGGGTCTTCATTTTCTTTTGGAGGCCAGAATACCACACCTTCCACTCCTTGCTCCCACCATTTGACCCTTAGAGGTTCTGGTTGGACACCTTCATTTGTTCTCGCTATCTCAATTGTTATAGCTTCCATTGGTCGGTCTATTACAGAAGTGCTGGCTTTAGGAACTTTTACCTGCATTCCTGAATACCATGTAAAACTAGATGTGACAAGGAAAAACAGTATTAATTGAAACACAACATCTATAAGAGGAGCCAGATTTATGCCCTTTGGTGTCAGTTTGCTTGAATAATCTTGCAGTAATCCTCTCATATTATTCTCCTTCAATCCCTATACCAAGGGCATTAAGCATGCTTACTGCTACTCTGTCCATATCCCTTATTAAGTCTGATACTTTCATACGGAAGTATTCATACATAACAAGTGCAGGTATGCCTACAAATAAGCCTGCGGCTGTGGTGATAAGTGCTTTATATATTCCATCGGCTAGATTTGTAAAACTACTTGGGTCAGTAATCGCTCCACCAGCGGAAAGCTCCATGAAAGCCTGAATAACTCCAACTACCGTGCCATAGAGTCCCAGAAGCGGTGCTACGCCTGCAATTATGCTTAACCAACCTATATAGGATTCAAGACCTGGTATTTCATCCAGCATTGCTTCTCTTAAAGTATCTGCAGTGCGAGCCTTATTATTCTTAAATACGTCAAGACCTTTCCTCAAGGGGCGTGTAATAGGATTATTTGATCTATCACATCTAGCTATAGCTTTGTCTATGTGACCTGACGATATATCCTCAGTAAGTTCAGCTAAAAAAGTGTTGATCTTAAAGTTTGCTAGCTTGAAAATTGGAATCTTAATAGCAACAATGGCAAGAAAACCAATGGAACAGAGAGCTATGGGGATCATGGTCAAACCACCTTTCAATAAGAAGCTCAACCATGATATTTCTTCGGGGGATGTTTGTGTTTCCTGTCCAAAAGCAATGGGTAACGCTAAAAAAAATAAAGATAAACCTATCGTCCAGAGCTTGAAAAATCTTCTTTTCACCGAGATACCTCCATAAAAAATTATAGGTCAATGTGTATTTATGTTTTCAAAAATACTAATTAAACCGCAATGTGGGATTGCCACATAAGCGCCAAGTTAAGCTCCGATAGGAGCAGTATATTTGTAGAAAAATAAAATGTAAAAATCTCGATCTCCGTAAGATCGGCATATGAAAAATCCCTATATGTAAGATTAACATTTCGCTCCTACGGAGCTTAGATTATTGAAATGATAGTTCATAAAATGATAGTTCATAAAATGATAGTTCATAATATTTATAACCAAATTTCTACAAACATGTCACCCCTGACGGGATTAAAAGCTATGTCTATCAAGCGGACTTATTAATTTTTGTTAATGGTTAATTGTCAAAATTTCTTAGCTTGATGCTTATTGAGCATTACCCACCCTACTTATGTCTGGTCTGCTTTTATATCGAACTCACTTTAATTACCTAACTGAGCGATAGCATCCTGAGCAAGAGTGCGCCATTTTAAAAATTGACTGCCCAGCAATCTGTTATACCATGATTTTGCCTTTTCCAGATCCTTCTGTTGCTGGTAACACTTAGCCACGATATAAGCAGCTTCTTCCCAGAGACCATTGGTTGTTTGATATAAAGCCCAGATATCAAGTGCCTGGCTTCTTGCCTGGTTTACGGCTCCTGCTGATAAATCTATCTTTGCAAGAAGTAATTGCATATCGACATTATATTCATCAGGTAGATCCTTTATATCGTCAGTGTTTAACCATGCTTGAGTCATAGATTTTGCTTCGCTTAATTTACCCTGATCATAAATTATCATTGCCATAAGATAGTCTGCCTTAAGCTTTAGTTTTTCTGGACCTTTTATATCTTTCAAGCTTGATATAGCGTTTTCCAGATCACCTTCTTTATAAAAGCATCGGCTGATCATAAACTGCGTCTCTCCGATAATCGGGATGTCAAGCTTGGTTCCGTCCATTACATTATAAAGATTATCAGTTTTTTGAGGGAAATCATTTCTAAGCTTAGTTCCGCGATTCAATAGTTGCTGATATACCGAGCGCGCCTGAGTATAAGCTTGTTTGGTTACTGCTGGTGGTTGTGCTTGTTGTTCGCTAAGTTTAGCTAATTGGAACAAGGATTCTGCCTGCCAGAAATTGGCACGTAAAAGCAGGTTTGCTATTACTGCAACATCAATATCAGCAGGCACATAAGCCCCGGTTAAGATTTTATTGAGTATTTTATCTATAACATCTGCACTCTTAGCAAATGAATCTGCAGACCTCTGGAAACTGCTATCCAGTTTGAAATAAATAGACCCCATCTGAAAATGAGCTATAGCTTCTGATTCGGTGCCGGGATATTTGGTTATGATTTCGTTATATGCGTCCTCTGCTTTTTGTCTATCTGAAATGCTTTTTGATTTCTGTGCTCGGTCAAAATAGATTTCTGCTATTCTTAGTAGGGCATTATCCGCAAGCTCACTTGCTGGATAATTTTCTACCATTAAACGTAATGCTTTTTCTTCGTTGTTTTCATCACCTATAAGTCTATAGCATCTTCCGATCTCAAAGAGGGCATCATCAGCATATTCACTCTCTGGATAATTTTGCAAAACTTTTGTATATTCACCGATGGCTTCGGAATATTTTTTTTCGTCATAGCTACCAAGCGAGTATGTGCAAAAACCAATTTCAAACTGAGCATCATCAGCTCTGAAATTATCAGGGAAGCGCGTTACAAGCTCTTTGTAATCATTTATGGATTGATTAAGATTGGCTTTTATCTCGTTATCATTTGTCCCAATCCTTGCAGTTAAATATCCTTTCCAGAAAAGTGCATCTCCTATGGATAATGCATAAGTTTCATCCTTTCCATACTTTTCAAGCATGGATGTAAATTCTTCTATCGCTTCTTTATTCCTGTTTTGTTTAAATAGAGAAAGTCCCAGATTTACTTTAGCTTTTGGAATATCAGAAGAATTTGGATATTTAGCGATAATTTCTTTATAAGCCTTCTCTGCTTCATCATACCGTTGAAGATCAAATATGCTATCTGCACGACGTAAGAGCAGATCAAGTTCAATATCAGGTATTCTTGTCATCGAAAGTTCTCTTTTTAACTCATCCCATTTATCCATAGACCCCTTTGCATCACCCAAACGCTCCTTAGATACAGCTATTTCAGCAAGCCCTTTCAATCGCCATTTTTGGTAGGAAGGGGATATTGTCTCAAAAGTTTTTATAGCATCATTCCATTTTCCCAGCCTTTGATTACATCTACCTATCATATATATAGATTCACCATAATATCCATCGAGCTCTTTTGCCATCTGAACCTCTTTTCCTTCCTTTTTCCAGAACTTTTCGACATTCTTGTTTGAGTTCTGGAAAGCATCGATAGATTTTTCATAGAGATTTTTATTCCTTCTTACCATCTCTGGAGAAGTTTCAGTATCAATCAAAGAGGCTTCAGAAAAATATGACCAACCAAGCCAATAATAACCTATTGCCATAAGTTCTGGTAAGTTTAGTGATTTCGCCAGTTCAACAGCTTTTTCAAAGCTCTGGATAGCCTTGGTATATTGCTTGGCAGTAAATGAATAGTCGCCTATTTCAAGTTCAGCATCAACAGCATGTCGTGTATTAGGATAATTAGCTATGATGTTTCTAAAATCCGCCATAGCCTGCTCCATACGTCCGAGTTGTTTTTCACAACGACCTTTCTCAAGTAACGCATTCTTTATCAGCTCAAGGTTTGCTATATCAATTTCAGAATTTATAACCTGTTCATAGACCTCACAGGCTTTTTGCATATATTTTTGCTTTTCTGTGGGATTACTTGAGACCTCTGACATAATCTTATAAATATCGCCTGCATAAAATAAAGCTTTACTCTTTAAGCTATGAGAAGCCAATTCGTCCTCAAACTTAGTTAAAAGTCTTAGAGCTTCCTGGTATCTACCTAACTGAAACACAGCATCTGCCTTTGCATATATTAGGTTACCATATACATTTGATCTGGGACTTGTAAATTGTAATCCTTTGTCATACCATATAAGGGCTTTTTCATAATTTCCTTGATTGAATGCGATATCTCCAGCTTCACCAGCCAATTGAACCATCTGATCAGAAATTATTATAAAATGCTTTTCCATCTCTTCATACAATGAGCTGGATTTTAATTTACTTTGAAACTCCTCAAATTTTGCCTTAAATAGTGATAGATCATTGTAAGCATTTTCATATTTATCTAATGCATCTTTAAGCTTACCATCAAGCTTGAGTTTTCTTCCTTGTTCTATCCGGCAGGATGCCCTTCCATAATACGAGTTAATTACATAAGGAGCTGCCTCGGGAATGGAAAGATCGCCCTGTTCAATAACGACTCCGAATTTTTCTTCTGCAGATTCATATTCAGCTTCATTAAACAGCACTACCGCAATCTTATATTCACGCTCAGGCACACCAGTCTTTGCATAAATTGTATTGTGTAAAACAAAAACCATAGTAATTAAAAGAAAAACTATCAAAAACTTTTTCATAAGCAATCCCCTTTTTTACATAAGGCATGAGCATAAAAGATTTAACTACTAAAATTTAATATATTGAAAAATTTCAAGTAATTATTTTCTTATAGAATTTAGATGCGCTTATAACTAATTTTGTTTGCAAAAGATGAATTTTCTTTATATAACGTAAAAAGAAGTAAAATGGCTTATATCTTTTTAGATCTAGAAAAACGAAATGTATTTAAGAATTTCATATTGTGTAACAGGCTGACCAGCCTGTTGAAAATACACTAACAAGCTAGACAGCATGTTTTACCCCAAAAT
>FWPV01005652.1_pt1 | contig 23331 bp, 24 predicted proteins | sample 2228371 | NCBI WGS metagenome assembly FWPV01 (sample SAMEA103939776, study PRJEB20133) | metagenome | reverse complement strand
AACATCCCAATTATTTTTGGGGCAAAAAAAAATACCAAATACTTAGTGTTATTTATGAACAATATGGAGTTGCGGCCGGGAGGTGGGTTTATCGGCTCTGTTGGAGCGGTTGAGTTTTATAATTTTGGCTTAAAAGATATAAAAGTTTATGATGTTTACACATTAGATGGGCAGTTAAAAACCCATTTTGACCCACCAGAACCAATACAAAAATATCTAAATCAACCACATTGGTTTTTAAGAGATTCTGCATATTCTCCCGATTTTAATAAAAACGCTACTCAAGCCTTAAATTTTGTCAAAGAAGAGGTTGGTTGGGAGGAATTTGATGGAGTGTTTGGAGTGACTTTGACTGCGGTCCAGAATATTATTGGAGTGTTTTCTGACTTTTATCTTGCAGAATACAAAGAGTATATTACCTCCGACAATTTTTTTATCAAGGCTCAAGCAGCAGCGGAAACCGGTTTTTTCCCTGGCTCACATGGCAAAAAGAATTTTTTAGAGGCGGTGATGAGGACATTGGTAGTAAAGCTTGAGGAAGGAAATGTTGATTTTCTTAATTTATTTAGAGTTTTGTTTGCTTCTTTAGAAAATAAGTTTATGGTTTTGTATTTTAAAAACAACGAACTACAATCATCTTTTGATGAGTTATTTTGGACGGGTAGAATTATAGAGCCGGGATGCAATATTGGTAGAATCTGTTTTTTTGACTATTTGCTTTTGACCGATGCTAATCTTGGAGTAAACAAAGCTAATTTTTTTATTCAGCGCTCAATGAGATTAACTACCAACATTGAGAAAAACGGGAAGGTAATCAATAGGTTAGTGGTTGATTATAAAAACGAGTCGTTTCCAGATGTTTTTCCTGGGGGGGTATATAAAAATTATGCTCAATTATATCTTCCGCAGGAGATTTTATTGAAGAGGGTAGTAGTAGACGGTAAAGACATTAAAGACTATAAAGAGGGAACAGAGCTTGGTTTTAAAACCGTGGGGTTGCTATTAGTAGTTCCTCCACAAGGACAAACCAACTTTGCGGTAGAGTATGTTTTTACCAATAAATTAAACAAAGACCAAGACTATCAACTAATAGTACAAAAACAGGTGGGGTCGATAAATAATGACTTAATTTATGAAATGAACATTTCCGACAATTTTAATTTATTAAACACCAATTTTAATCCCGTTGTAGAGGAGGACGGCTTTGTGTATAATACTTTTCTCGAAAAAGACAGGTTGTTATTAGTTAAATTTAGGTGAAAATGGATAAATTGAGATTGGTGGTTGAGAAAAGGGCTGTTCTTGGTAAACAAGCTAAAAAACTTCGCCGAGAAGGATATTTACCAGCCAATATTTACGGAAAAAGCATTGTCTCTCAAGCAGTCAGGGTTAAACTAGATGAGTTTAGAAGTGTTTATAAAAAAGCCAAAGGGACACATTTAGTTTATTTACAGATTGACAAGGAAGAGTTGCCGGTGCTTATTCAAAACGTGCAACAGCATCCGGTGACTGGAAAATACTTGCACGCCGATTTTAGAAAGATGGACTTGAAAGAAAAAACCGAAGCCCAAGTTCCAATAGAAGTGGTTGGTCAACTAGAGGTGGTTAAAAGCGGGGAGGCTGATTTATTAGTTCTGTCTGATAAGGTGTGGATTAGAGCCCTTCCAGAAAAAATTCCAGAAAAAATAGTTGTTGATATTGCTGGTTTGTCAGGAATAGGAGCAGAAGTTAGGGTTAAAAACCTGCCAAAAAGTGTAGATTATGAGTTTGTTGATGATGCAGAAAAGTTGGTGGTGCAGATAGTAGAGGCTAAGAAAGAAGAAATTCCGGTTGCAGCACCAGCCCTAACAGAAGAGGCCCCCGTCGCAAAAGAACAAAACAGAGAGATTGCTCAAGCCGAAGAGAAATCAAAAGAAAAAGAAGACAAGGAGAACAAAAAAGAGTAGTTGTTCTTTTTCTACTCATATCTTATTGCCTCGACCGGAGACATTTTGGCGGCTTTTTGAGCTGGAAAAACGCCAAAAATGAGTCCAATAATAAAAGATACACAAAAAGCCAAAATAACAGAGGGTAGAGTAACTGTAGCTGGAAAGAATGGCTTTACTACTAGGGTAGTTAAAAACGCCAACAACAATCCAATAACTCCTCCAAGTGTGGTTAAGAGTATTGCTTCACTAACAAATTGTAAAAGAATATTGTTTTGGGTTGCGCCAACCGCGCGCCTGATGCCAATTTCTTTGGTTCGTTCAGTAACAACAACATACATAATGTTGGTTATTCCAACCCCACCAACCAAGAGAGATATTGCAGCAATACCAACCAAAACCCAATTTATTACCTCAAATATGTTTAATATAGTGGACAATAGCTCTTCTTGGGTTATAACAGAAAAATCTTCTTTTTTATAATTCTTTAAAAGAATTTTTTTTACTTGAGCGATTGTTGTGTTTACTTTTTTTTCGTTATCGGCTTTAATATAAAAAGCAAAAAAATTTTTTTCACCGCTCATTATTTGTAAAGCTTTATATGGAACATAAATAAAGTCGTCAAAACTTTCTCCTCCTAGTTCGCCACCCCCCTTTTTTTCACCCACTCCAATTACAGTAAACCTGAGTCCGTTTATTTTTAAGGTTTGTTTTATTGGGTTAGTGTTTTCAAAAATTTCTTCTGCTATTTTTGATCCTAAAACAACAACCCTACGACCAGACAACTCTTCGTTTTTAGAAAAAGCCCGCCCAAGCCTTATTTTTAAATTGTAAACCACAAAAATTTCTTTACTGGTTCCTAAAAGAAAAGTTGTTATTTGTTCGTTTTTGCCGTCAACAGTAATATTTTTTATAGCAATTGGAGCAACTATAGCATCATAGAGACTTTTTTTTATTTTTCTAAAGTCTGTTTGGGTGAATTTAACCCCGCCAGCTATCGAGCGTCGAGCATTGATGCCTCCACTAGTCTTGCCTGGAATAACGAAAATTAGGTTTGAACCAAGAGATTGAAATTGTCGACTAATATATATTTTTAACCCCTCTCCCAAAGAAAGTAAAACCACTACGCTGTATACACCAACAACAATCCCAAGAGAAGTAAGGAAAGTTCTGCCCTTGTTTTTAAATAAATCAGAAATACCAATTTTGATATAAGAAGAGACCTTTTTCATTTTGTAACAATTTTCCCATCATTAATTTTTATTATTCTTTGTGCGTATTTGGCGATGTTTTGATCGTGGGTGACCAAAACAACCGTTTTCTTTTCTTGTTGGTGAATGTTTTTAATCAAAGTCATTATTTGCGTCCCTGTTTTTGAGTCGAGGTTGCCGGTTGGTTCGTCAGCAATTATTACTTCTGGATTGTTAATGAGGGCTCTGGCAATTGCAACTCTTTGTTGTTGTCCGCCCGAAAGCTGGTTGGGGAAGGCACTTATTTTGTCTTTGATACCAAGCCTGTTTAAAAACTCAATAGCTCTTTTCTTGTCTTTGTTTGTTATGTTTTGGGAACGATAATTAAGTGGCAAAAGTGTGTTTTCAAAAACATTAAGTTTTGGGATGAGATTAAATTGTTGAAAAACAAACCCCATAACCCCATTTCTCATTAGTGATATTTGTTGATCATCTAAATCAGAGACGTCTTGATTGTTAATAATAACTTGTCCGGAAGAAACTTTTTCTAAAAGCCCAATAATATACAAGAGGGTAGATTTACCTGATCCAGAGCTTCCTAATATTGCTACAAATTCGCCTTTGTTAATTGTTAGCGAGATGTTGTTGAGGGCAATCACTTTTACATCTTTGGACGGGTGGTAAATCTTGGTAACAGCTTTTAATCGAATCATATTAATAAACCACTATTTGTCCCTCTTTTAGCCCTCTCTTCACCTCAACAAAATCTTCACTCTCTATTCCTAAAACAACTGTTTTTTTAACCGCCTTTCCATTTTCTAAAACAAACACATAATTTTTTTCTCCTTCGCTGTTAATAGCATTAAAAGGAACCGCCAAAGCATTTTTTTTGCCTGCAACAACAATGTTAATTTCAGCCCCCATTCCTAGGCGCAGTTTAGGCAGTATTTTTTTGGGAAGAGTAAGTTTTATGGTGTATGAATTTTCTTCTCCGGGCGAAGGAGCAAAAGAAATATAATATATTTTGCCCTGATAATTGATATTGGGAAACGAATCAAAAACTATTTCTGCCTGCATATTATTTCTTAATTTAACCACATCTTGTTGATCAACAATTGCCGCAATATGCAGGGTGTTGGGATTAACTATTTCAAACCGGGCGGTAGCCGGGGTGATGTTAACTCCGGCAATAGACTGGTCTATGTGGGTAACCACTCCTTCAATTGGAGTTACAATTGTGGATAGTTCAAGAGCAAGATTGGCTATTTCAACATCTAAAACTGCTTTGTTAAGGCCGAATTGAGACTGCTCTGCAATTCTGGTGATAGCATCGGTTAAGTAGGTGTTGCCTGTTCCGGTATATTTACCCTTATAGTCGTCTTTGGTTTGTTCGTAGTCCCAGCGGCTTAATAGATAATCATTTAGTTTTTTCTCCAGTGTTTTTTTGAGCTCGCGTTGATCTAAACTCGCAATAGCTTGCCACTTGTTAACATAGTCGCCTTCTTTTACTCCAACCCAAGCGAGCCTCCCAGAGGTTTGAAATTGCAGCGTTGCTTTCTCTTCTGCCTCGACTGTTCCAGACAAAGTAATTCTGCTTTGTAGATTTATTGGAGTAACTTTGTGGGTTTGTCGGCCGTTTTTGTTGTTTGAAAAGACGAGTCGTCCTTGTTTGTAGATAATAAACAAAACCCCAAGCGCAATTACCAACAATAATAAATAGCGCCTAAATTTTTGGAAAACAGCAGTCATAAATTTGATTATAACATTAAGAAATAGCTATTCCCATTCCATTGTTGCAGGAGGCTTAGAGGTGATGTCATAAACTACTCTAACTACCTCAAATACCTCGGTTACAATTCTTCTTGAAATTTGCGCTAAAACTTCATGGGGTAATCTTGCCCAGTCGGCAGTCATAGTGTCTCTTGATTCTATGGCGCGGATAGCAATTGTTTCTCCGTATTTTCGTTCATCACCAACAACCCCAGTGGTTTTTATATTGGTGAATATCGCAAAAGCCATCCACAGATGTTCATATAGCCCAGCCTTTTTTATTTCCTCAACCACTATAGAGTCGGCTTTTTGCAGTATTTTTAGTTTGGCCTCTGTTACCTCGCCAATAATTCTTACTGCCAACCCTGGACCCGGGAAGACATGACGATTTATGATAGCTTTTGGAAAGCCCAACTGTTGCGCGATTTGTCTGACTTCGTCTTTATACAACATTCGCAGCGGTTCAATAATTTTAAACCCGTGTTTTTTTGGAATACCCCCAACATTATGGTGGGTTTTTATTTTGTGAGCATGTTTTGTCCCTTTGCTTTCAATTACATCGGGATAAATTGTTCCTTGGATAAGAATTTTAGCAGCAATTTTTTTAGCCTCTTTCTCAAAAATTCTAATAAAGGTTTTGCCGATAATTTTTCGTTTGGTTTCGGGATCGACAATGCCTTTTAAGGCAGACAGAAATTCTTTTTTGGCATTAATTATTTTCAGTGGCAAACCAATTTTTTGTAAATTGTTTTTAATTTCAGTCGTTTCCCCCTCTCTCATTAAGCCTGTATCAACATAAAAACAACTTAGGCGTTTTCCTATGACTTGGTAGGCAAGACTAGCAGCAACAGTAGAATCAATTCCTCCGGACAGAGCGCAAACTACCTTTTCTTTGCCAACTTGTTGTTTGATTAGTTTTTTTATCTCCTCAATTTTTGTTTTACCGACAGAGCGAGTCTCTTGACAAATTTTAAAAGCAAAATTGGCCAAGATGTTTTGTCCATATTTTGTGTGTTGGACTTCTGGATGAAACATTACTGCGTAAATATTTCTTTTTGTATCGGCAAAAGCAGCGTGTTCAACAACTTCTGTTGAGCCTATGTTGATTATGTTCTTTGGAAGTTTGATTACTTGATCAAAATGACTCATCCAGACGGTAAAGTTTTTTTCTTTTCTTGTCCAATTGTCAAAAAGTAGACAGTTTTGTTTTAAGCTAAAGCAGGTTGAGCCATATTCTTTTTTCTTTCCTGGGGCGACTTTACCCCCTAATAAGTGGGCAATGACCTCTAGCCCGTAACAAATTCCTAAAATCGGAACTCCAAGTGTAAAAATTTTCTTGTCAACCAAGAGCGCGCCTTTCCCATAGACCGAGGCAGGACCCCCAGAAAGAACTATTCCTTTGGGACGGAATTTTTGTATGCTCTCGATAGCTTGTTTGGGCAGAACAATTTGTGTAGCAACTCCTAAGTCTCTGAGCCTGCGGCTAATCAAATGTGTTGTTTGTGAGCCAAAATCAACAATAACAATCATAGTTTAGTAGTTGTAGTTTTGTCCGGGCTTGGATATCACAACTGTGTGTGGGTGGCTTTCTAAAATTCCCGCCCGGCTAACTTTAATAAATTTAGATTTTTGGTAAAACTCTTCTGTTGATCTTGCCCCAAGATAATAAAAAGATGACCTTAAGCTTCCCTCTATTTGATATAGATAGTCGGCAACTTTTCCCATATAAGGAACAAGTCCTTCAACTCCCTCAGCAATTAATTTGTTGTTTGGTTTTTTTGCTAATTGCCCATATCTTTCAGCAGCTCCTTTTTTCATTGCTGCAATAGAGCCCATTCCGCGATATTGTTTGTATTTTTTGCCACTAACCATAACTATTTTGCCCGGAGATTCGTCAAAACGAGCCAGCAACGACCCCAGCATTACCGCACTTGCACCACAAGCCAAAGCTTTAGCAATATCGCCTATTTGTCGAATTCCCCCATCAGCAACCAATGTAACGCTGCTGTTTTTTGCGGCGCGTGCTACCTCCAAAATCGCACTAATTTGTGGTACGCCCATGCCGGTAATAATTCTTGTGGTACAAATGCTTCCCGGCCCCATGCCAACTCGCAGAATATCTGCGCCCGCCCTGATTAAACTCATTGCCCCAGCATAGGTGGCGATATTGCCGGCCATAACAATAGTTTTTGGGAAGTGTTTTTTTAAGTAAATAACAGCTTCGATTACCGGTTTTGAGTGCCCATGCGCAGAATCAATAACTATAACATCGACCCTAGCCTTAACCAAGGCTTGTGTTCGTTGGTTAAAATCTTGTCCAACTCCAACAGCAGCGCCAACAAGAAGTTTCTGTTTTTTAACCCTTTCAACCTCTTTTATCTGCTTGTTTATAGATAAGTTGCGGTGAATAATACCCAAAGCCCCAGCGCGGGCCATAGCCTCTGCCATAGAAGCTTCAGTAACCGTGTCCATAGGAGAAGAAATTATCGGCAGTTTTAGTACTAGTTTCGGGTGCAGATGGGTAGTAAGCTCAACATCTTTTCTTTTAAAATCACTATAGTTTGGTAAAAGTAAGATGTCATCAAAAGTCAAACCCTCAAACTCAACAAACTTTTCTTTATTATTAAAATATTTAATCATTGTTTATAAAAGTAGAGCGTCTGGCGAGCTCTACAGCATTTTTTACCTCGGCAAAACTAAGGATATTTTTTTTCAACAACGTCAAGAGCTCTTTTTTAACATTGGTGTGCAGAAACTCTGGCCCGTCAGAATTAATAGTAAACAGAACCCCGTATTTTTGCAGAGTTTTAATAATTTCTCCCAGTTCTTGCCAGTTTTTAACAGCTTGAGTGCGGATATTGGAGGTTGGACAAATTTCCAAAACAACCCTATCGTTGGCCAGTTTTTGCAGAAGATGTGGGTCATCAACAGCACGAATACCATGACCAATTCTGTCGGGTTCAAGTTTATTTAAAACTTGCCAAATCTCTGTTGTGCCGGTTATCTCTCCGGTGTGGATGGTGATTTTTAATCCGGCTTTTTTTGCCAACCGGACAGGCTCAATTATACTATCAATACTAAAACTGTTTTTTATTGGTCCGGCCAAGTCAATACCAACCACCCCCTCTTTTTTATAACGGACAGCTTTTTTGGCAATGATTAGGTTTTTTTCCTTATCAAAGCGCCTATCCATCATTAAAATAATTCCTGCTTTTACCGGGTACTCAAGGCATGCTTTTTTCATACCGATGGTCGCTGCCAAAATAATTTTGTCTAAGTCTTGTTCTCCGCCTTTGTTTCTAAACATCGGGTTGAAGCGAACTTCAAGTGTGCGCACGTCTGCGTCGCGGTAATAACGGCTAATTGCCGAATGAACCGCCTTTTCAATTGCATAACTTGATGACTGGATGCGTTCTGTTAAGTTGAAAAAACTTAAATAGTTATCGTAAGTAGTTTTTTTATTGATGGTTACAGAGGCGATAAACTTCCAGTAGTTTTTTTCCGGCAGGCGGATTCCTTGTTCATGCGCAAGTTCCCATAAAAAATGTGGGGTTGAGGAAGAGCCAAGGTGTAAATGTAGGTCAACGAGATTTTCTAAAGTTTTATCGGCTTCCATATTAAATTATAAGGCGAGCATGGTTTTTGTGCAAGTCAAGATTTTTTTAGATAGAATTTAAGCAAAGATGAATAGGCTTTCCTTTGATCCGAAGAACTTGAGCAAATTAAAACTGATTGAAAAAACCTCTCACAAAGGAGAGAATGGCAAAGTGTTGGTTATTGGTGGGTCAAGCCTTTTCCACAGCGCCAGTATTTGGGCGGCGGAGCTTCTGGCTCATTTTGTGGACTTGGTTTTTTACTATTCACCAGCTCTTTTGAACAGAGAGATTCTTCTAAGCAGCAAAAAAAGATTTGCAAACGGTATTGTTATTGCGACAAAAGAGCTGGAAAATTATTTACAAGAGGCAGATGTGGTTTTGCTTGGTCCGGGAATGCAGCGCCGACAGAGTTTGACAGAGGTTGGTCTACACACAAACAAGACGCTTGCGCAGATAATGATGATAAAAAATGAGGGTGTTTTGACACATGTTTTGACAAATAAACTACTGGAAAAATATCCGCAAAAGAAAATGGTGATTGACGCAGGAGCACTGCAGGAATTAGAGCTTAAAAACATTAATAAAAATCTAATCCTTACTCCACACAAAGGTGAGTTTGAGCGTCTTTTCCCAAATAAAAAAGACCAAGATTTTGCAACGGTACTAGCGCAATTTCCAGCGACCTACTTATTAAAAAAGCAGGGTGTAGATTACGTATTTTCTTGGGAAAATCCAACTGTTGTTACGGAAATTATTGGTGGAAACGAGGGGTTGGTTAAAGGAGGAAGCGGAGATCTTTTAGCGGCCTTAGTTGCTGCTTTTTATGTTAAGAACACAGCACATTTATCCGCAGCAAGCGCCTCCTATATACTTAAAAAAACCGCGGAAAAGCTTTATTTAACGCAGGGACCGTATTTCACAACTACAGAACTGTTGTATGCTGTCCCAAAAATTTTTTGGAAACTACTAAAAACCCAAAGTTAAGTTGTGGCCGTTTTTATTATTGTTTGGCTTGTCTAAAATAATTTTCCAATTAACCGGAATTTTATATTTGTTTGCCGGCAGAGGCGCAAACACATACCCATTGTTTACTCCGAAATCAAAAAGCTCTTTAGTTAACATAACATCGTCTTGACAATATTTTGCCAACTCGTCTATTTTGCCTTCTCGAAAAAGCTCTATTGCTTGCAGCCCATGTCCGGTTTTTCCTTTTCCAAGAGTTGCTTGGACAAGGTCTTCCAAGGGGTAGCGCCTGCTGGTTAACTCTTTGATGTTTTCTAAAATATCAAAGTGAGGCAACTTAAATAAATTACCAACATAGTATTCGTTCAAAACAACCAAATCGAAGTTGTTGCTGTTGTAGCCGATAATAATTGATGCTTTCTCAAATAAAGAAAAAAGCCGAGAGAGCTCTTGTTCTTTAAAAGTGAAAATTGATTGAGTAGAGTAGTCATAAGCTGCTGCAACTGAAACGCCAAGTTTTTTGGTGTCGTTGCCGACTTCCCGAAAAGAGCGCTTGGTTTCAATATCAAAAACAATTGGGTTGCTCATATTTGTGAAAGCGTCATTGCGGAGAAAACAACAAAGAAACAGAAAGCAGCTAGCATCAAAAACGAACGACCTAGTCCCGGATGCAAACTCTTGGGGAGACGAGTTTTGTTCAAGAAATATACCAGCGGAAAAGAGACCATCATTGCCACAGCATTTAAGACTGCGGCCAAAGTCAGCAAGAAACGCGGCTCACGAACTCCGAGCAGCAACAAAACAATTCCCAAAAGTATCTGTCCCCAAAGAGCAAGATAAAAAAACAACGAAGCATTAACTTTCTCTCCCTCTTTATGAAAAGCAAGTAGAATGTTTTCGCTGATAATTCTGGAGGAGCTTTCCAAAACTCCGGTTTGAGTTGTGTATAACATCAGAGCTGCCATAAACAGAAACAATTTGCCAAAGACTTGTCCTAGCCGACTGCCGATAGCTGCAGCTTCTTGATACAAAAATTCAATGCCGGTAGCATCGGCGTGACCATAAACAAGAGCTTTTGCCAAAACCGCCAAAAGAACAATAGTAAAAAATCCCAGAAACCAAAAGATTAAACCGTGTTCTAAGTTAACTATTCGCCACAAGAGTTGCCATCTTTTTATGTTTTTTTTGGTTAAAGGAAAGGTCTGTCCCTCAAGCGACACCTCTTTTTCCCCGCCTGACAGAATTGAGGTTATTTTTGCTGAATATTTACCCATTCCCAAGCCTTTTTCTTTAACATAGTAAGATTGAGCTAGATTAAGGTTGCCTCCTGCTCCGGCATAAGCAAATGCTCCTAAAAAAGAGAAAATTGCAATTCCCTGCGGAAAAAACCACCACCCTTGTCCTTTACCAACTAAACCAAGTGCAAGTTCATTAAAGTCTTGTGGACGGGCAAATATAGCAACCAAGACAATAATGAGTGGTAGGCCAAAAGAGATAGCAATTTTTTGTACGTGTTCCATTGTGGTGTAAAGTGTTTTTCCGACTGTCAACACCGTGCCGACCAACAACAATATAAAAACTGCGACAACTGTGGGGTTGGTTAAGTAGAACAAACGGGTTAAAATTTGCGCCGAAGCTGAAGAGAAGCCTGGCATCCCCCAAGGAATAAAAGTTGATATTATAAACCACAAGGGTAGCAGGCGAAATAATTTTTTAAAACCAACAAAAACACTTTCTCCCCAAGAAAGACTATAACGCATTACTTCAGTGTTCAAAATAAATTGAAAAGTTATACCAAGCGCCGCGCCCCACACCAAACCCAACCCCCATTTTGCAGTCAAATAGGGCCAAAGTATAAGTTCTCCACTCCCCAGAGCCAGACCAAGGAGGATAAAAGAGGGGCCAATAGTTTGCCAAAGTTTTGGTACCGGCGGCAAATCCTTTTTTGCTAAAGACATATGATGTATGAAGATTGTATATAAATTAGCATATTTTAACAAACCGATATACTAAGGGGTCTTTAACTGACAAAATAACCCCGGACAAAAAACGCAAAAAGAGTCATTTGTAACAGCCAGAAAAGCAATAAAATAATAAGTTTAATTTTGGTATTTTTAAGCTGTGAGAGAGAAAAGAATACCGACAATGATAAGAGTGCGTATCTTGGGACAGATGACAGGGTTCCGGTCAGGGTGGGCAAAAAAACATTGATAAGCGAAAACAAAGACAAAGACACAAAAAACCATTGTCTTCTATGCAGTTGTTTAAAAAATTCACCAAAGCAGACGATAAAGACAAAATTGAAAATAATAAACTCTGTTGCGGCAGTAAAATAAGCAAAGTTTTTTTGGGCTAACAAAAAGATTTTAAAATAACGATAATAAACCTGTGGTAAAACAACCAGTTGGGTTGAGCGGTTGGCGCCAAAGGCAGGCTGTGAGTTAAAGAAAAAAAGCGGATCACCAGTGGTTTTTAAAAGATAAAACATATAGCTACCAAGACCGACAAAAGGCAAAAGAACATATAAAAGATTAAACCAGTTTTTTTGTTTCTGTTTAATCTCACTACTAATAACAGCAAACAAAAGGGGAATAAAAAGAAACACTCCGATTAATCGAGTTGCGGAAGCAACGGCAGCAACCAACCCGCCAACGAAATACCTTCCTCGCTTTATAAAGTACAGACTTGTTATCAATAGTAAAAAAAACCAACCCTCGCTATAAACAGCATGAAAAAAAAACGCGGTGGGAAAAGCTAGAATAAACAAAATAAACCATAAAGAACTAGATTTAAGCTTGAGAGAGGAAAGTAATTTAATAAGCACCAACAAGCTTAAGAAAAAAGAGAGGTTGGAAATAATAAGCCCGGTAAGCAAGTGGTTGTGTTGTAAGAGAGGCGACAAAAACCTAATTAACAGAGGATAAATCGGGAAAAAGGCTTGTTGATATTGACTATAACCGTCCTTGGCTATTAACAGATAATGTGCACCGTCAAAATTAGCCATGGCAGAAATACTTCTGGGAAGTTGGTAGTTGGTAAGCACTTCTTTATAAGGAAAAAATCCAAGGTAAGGAATAATTTTTTGAGCAATGCTTATTATCAAAAACAACAAAAACAGTTTGGCAAGAAAAGCAATAAACAAGCGCCAATTACTCATATGGAGTATGATAGCAGAATTTTAAGGCTTTTTGCTAAAATATTGAGACCAGAAAGATGAATATTGGCGTTTTTGATTCGGGCCTTGGTGGGTTGACGATTCTGAAAAAGATCGTCAATAGGTTGCCGCAGTATAACTACATTTATCTAGGCGATAACGCAAGAGTTCCCTACGGCAGCAGATCTGTTGAGCTTATATACCAGTTCACTAAGCGGGCGGTGGAGTTTTTGCTAAAGAAAAACTGCGCAGTGATAATTATTGCCTGTAATACTTCAACTTCAGTGGCGCTCTCTAGAATTCAACAGCAATATTTGCCAAAAAATTACCCAGACAGACGAGTGTTGGGGGTCATTAGGCCGGTGGTTGAGGTGGTTTCTGAAAAAAACCTTTCTCGAGTTGGGGTGATTGGTACATATGCTACGGTTGAAAGCGGAAGCTTTGTTAGAGAGCTCAAAAAACTTAACCCGCTGGCTTATGTATTGCAAAAAGCAACGCCTCTGCTGGTTCCAATTATTGAGGAAGGAGAGGTGAAGTGGGAGGGATTAAAATTAATTTTAGACAAATATTTAGCTGTGTTCAAAAAAAGCAAACTACAGGCTTTGCTTCTTGGTTGTACTCATTATGAACTTATTGAAGAGGTGATAAAAAAACAACTCAACAAAAACATAATGGTAATTTCCGAGGGCAAAATAGTCGCGGAGAAACTGGCCGATTATTTAAACAGACACATTGAAATTAAAAAACAACTAGATTGGGGTGGAAAAAGACAATATTATTTTACCGATGCTAACCCGCGCTTTCTCAAATTAGCCAAGTTTTTTTTGAAAGACAGGAAGCTTGTGGAGAGTAGTAATTTTTCTTTTGTAGAACTGTAGTTATGCAAACTCTTTCAGCAAAATTGCAAAATTTTTAAAACGAGGTTTATCAACAAGCGCGGTTTCTTTAGACAATTGTTTCAGTTGTTGGTGATAATTGGGTTTGATATCTTTGTATAGAATGCCAAGCGGAAACTTTTCGTTTAAAGACTCCTCGGCTTTTTGCAACGCTAATGTATAATTGGTGGGGTCGTATTTTTGGTCGAGTTTATAGACTCTTTTTAAATAATATTCATAGGTGTTTTTTTTGTTGAAAGTTACACAAGGTTGGAGTACATTGATGAGCGAAAAACCATTATGGTTAAGAGCCGCGCGGATGATTTGAATCAATTGCGTGATATCTCCAGCAAAGGCTTGAGCAACAAAGGTTGCGCCTTGGGTTAAGGCAAGGGTGAGGGGATTAAGCGGTCGCTCAATTATCCCTCCTGGGGTCGACTTAGATTTTTGTCCTTTTTGTGCGGTTGGAGAGACCTGCCCAGTGGTTAATCCATAAAGTCGGTTATCATGAGCAATGACGGCAATATTGTGGTTTCCGCGGCAAGCGTGTAAAAAGTGATTGCCTCCTTCTCCATAGAGATCTCCGTCACCGGCAATAACCACTACCGGCAGTTTATGCTTAGCTAGTTTTATTCCTATGGCGTTGGGGATAGCTCGGCCATGCAGTGCGTGTATGGTATAGGCGTTGACAAAATCATTCATATTGCCAGAACAACCAATTCCAAAAACTAAGAAAACCGATGAGGGGTTGTGCCCGCTTTGAGTAAGGGCAGCTTTCAGTGCCTCTCCTATTCCCCAGTTGCCGCAGCCTGGACACCAAGTTGGTGAATAAGCAGAAAAACTGTTTGTCATCTGATAACTTTTTCAACTATTTCTTCAGGCAAAAAAGGCCGACCATCATATTTTAAAATTTTTCTTTTAATGTCTATCCCGGTCTGGGCTCTTAAAAGTTGACCAAATTGAGCTTGGGAGTTGTTTTCGACTAAAATATAATCTGCAGGGTATTGGAAAAGTGTTGATAGAACCTGTTCGTCTAGTGGGTAAATGTGGGTAAAGTGTATGTAGGCGGTTTGTTGTTTTTGTTGTGTTAAAAGCCGTTGGGCTGCTAGAATTGGTCCTTTGTTCGAACCCCAAGAAACAAATATCGTTTTTGCCAGTCTCAAGTCGCCGTATATTTGTGGAGGGGGAAAGTCGTTTTTTAAATAAGTAGCTAGTTTAGTATTTCTTTTGTTAACCTGGGCAACTCTGGAGGAGGCGTCTTCTGTGGTGTGCCCGTCTTCTAGGTGTTCATAAGAGTTAGCTTGGTAAAAAATGTCTTTTTGTCCGGGAATGAGCCTTGGTGAAATCCCATCTTTGCTAAGTTGATAGCGCAGGTATGGCGTTTTTTTGCTGTAAGTAATTGTTTTGCCGCGTCTTGGGGTATAATTTTTTATAAAATCAAGCAGTTTTTTTTGCTTTTCAGCTCCGCGTGATTCAGAGAGATATTTATCTGACAACACTACAACTGGGGTTTGATAAATGTCTGCAAGATCATAAGCCTTGGTTGTTAAAAAAAACATTTCTTCAATATCTCCCGGGGCGAGGACAATTTTAGGAAATTCTCCATGACCGGCGTGAACCGCAAACAATAGATCACCCTGCTCTGTCCAAGTTGGCATCCCGGTTGCCGGGCCGGGGCGTTGTGCCAGAAAAACAACTATTGGAATTTCAGCTATTCCAGCAAAAGACAATGCCTCAACCATTAGGGCAAATCCTCCGCCAGAAGTACCAACGCCTGAGCGAACGCCAGCAAAGCTAGAGCCCAAGGCAGTATTAATAACTGCTATTTCGTCCTCGCAGTGTCTGACAATCATTCCGGTTTTTTCTTGCCAAGCCGCCAAAACGCTTAAGACGTTTGAAGCCGGGGTCATTGGGTAAGCTGCGTAGAGTCGGCAATCTGCCACAACCGAGGCTAAAGCAAACGCTTCGTTGCCGGTTAATAACAGATTTTGTGGTGCTTTTTTTTGCCGCAACACCGGCAGTTTTAATTTAACATAGTTTGCCTGCACATAGTCGTAGCCCAGGCTTGCGGCATCTAAATTCAGATTAGTGACTTGTTGTTTGTGTGAAAATTGCTCGGCAATTATAGTTTGTAATATTCTAAAATCCCCCGAGACAAGAGCGACACTTGTACCAAGGGCAATCATGTTAATTGCGAGCGTTGGTGCAGCTAATTTTTTAAGCAGTTTTTGAAAAGGGACCCCAATTTTTATAAATTCTCCTTGCGCCTCAAAATCATCAGGATCATAAACAACCAGAGTTTTTGGCGAAATGCGCTTTTTGTTTAGGGTTAGTGTTTCTTGGTTTAAACAAACTAAAAGGTCGATATTTTGTTTTGAGGCAAATGTTTTTTGATAGCTAATTAACGTCTCATAGGTATTATGTCCGCCTCTGATTAACGATGGATATTCTGCATAATCAAAAACAAAGTACCCAGAACGAATAACCAATTTAGAAAAGGCAAGACCGCTGGTCATAATACCAAAACCCGCCTCGCCACCAATTTTCCACAAAAACTGGTCCATAAAATATGTTTAGTTTCTTTCAACAGTAATGGTGCACTCGCCGATTAAAGCGGCAATTGCGCCGACAGCTGCTAAAATTGGGGCAATAACTGTCCCGACCACCCCAAGTGTTAAAGGAAACTCCATAATTGTTTTGCCTTTTTTATCGGTGATAATAATTTTTCTGACATTTCCTTCTTTAATTAAGGCTTTAACCTTTTTTAATAAATTCTCGCCGCTAACTTTGAACGACTGGACTTTGGTCATTTGTCCTCATCCCCTCTCATGTCAAAAGCACGACTATTATATCTTAAAATTGAAATTAATAACCAACCAGTGATAAAGCCGCCGATATGAGCAAAATAAGCCACTCCGCCCTGGTCAACAACCCCAAGTGTTCCTACCCCGTAAAACAGTTGGGCAACAAACCAATAGATTAACATAAAATAAGCCGGCACGCTCGCTGTCCTTATGAAAAAGCCGAATGAATAAAGAATATCAACTCTGTGTTTAGGAAAAAGCACTAAATACCCACCCATTATTCCAGCAATCGCACCGGAGGCTCCAAGCATTGGTATTTGTGAGTTTGGGTTTAACAAAATTTGCAGCAGTGCCGCACCCAAACCCGAGATTAAATAAAACAGAAAATATTTAATACTACCGAGCGCATCCTCAAGATTATCACCAAAAATATGCAAAAACAACATATTGCCAAAGAGATGCCCCCAGCTTCCATGTAAAAACATCGAAACAACAATGCCCCAAGTTTGTTTGCCTTGAATAAAAAGTGACGGGACTAGAGCGTAGGAGTTAACAAATTTTTCTAACAGCGGCTCGGATAGAGAAAACATATAAAAGAACAGCGCAGAGTTAATAGCAATTAAAAAATAAGTAACAACAGGGACTTTGCCAGAGGGATTATGATCTCTTAACGGGAGCATTTTCTATTTTATTTTGCAAACAGCTTCTTAAACCAACCAAAGAAACTAAATTTTTCTTCCTCTTGGCTAATTTGTTGCAACAGGGTTGTATTTTGCTTTTTTAAAACCGACAGTGTTTCTTTGATTTGTGTTTGTAGTGCATCATTAGTAACCCGGTTTTGTAGCTTCTCAAGTTTTTTTATTCTAAGTCGGGTTTGTTGGGCTTGTTGCTTAAGCTTTTTTAGTGCTTCTTTATCCGGACCAAATAAAGTTTTTAAAATTCCTTGTCTTGCCTCAAGGCGAGCCAAGTTTTCTTTAATAGCCCGCTGGGCGCCTTGTTGTTGTTTGGCAAATTCGCTTATTTCTTTTCCTATCCCGCCTTCTTGGCCTTCGGCAGTTAAAAGCTCTTCGACTTTTTTGGCAACCTCGCTCATTTGTTCTTGGGCCTTGTCGCTTCTTGGTGCAGCTTCTTTACTGTTTTTTTCTTGTTCTTGGTTTTCAACCGCTAGCTCGGTTTCTTCTTTCTGGTTTTGTATTTGTCCCCTGTTTTGATTTTGCTCTATATTTTTTGCAGACAGGACAACTGTTGGTAGAAGAACAATAAGAGTAACTACAAGTAAGAGACTAAATATTTTTTTCATAGGCCTGTTTTTAATTTTTAACAACATTTTAACAACAAGAGCTTAAAGATTATTATATACCAATAATGCAATTTTTATCCCTCTTGTTGTGACAAAAGAAACTCAACGGTTTTTTGCCAAAATTCTTTGACTCCATCAGGTCCTATCTCTTGGGCAAACTTATCTTCTGCGTGGGGTTGAACCTTACACTGAACCATTTTTTCAAAGACCTGTTCTTTTAAGCACCACCAAATGAACCTAGCGGCGTATTGAGAACCAAAAGGAAGCGCCACTCCTCTCCAAGTTGCAGCTTTCTTAAAAATCTGTTCCTGTTCGTGATTTTGTAGCGCTAAGTCTTTTTCCGCCTTTTCCCATAAGTGTTTTTGCTCCGCAACTGTGGGAATCAGGCGGTGGCGTCTCATAAAATCCATGTTGTCATATTCTTGTCTGCCAACCGGGTTGGCAAAAAGAAGTAAAGACCCTCCTATTTGGGTTGGTTTTAAAAGCGTTTTAAATGCCTGTTCGCTGGGTTTAGTAACCTCCAGCGAGATGATTTGTTGTTGATAAGCTTTCTCGTAAAGATTGACCACCTCTTTATCTATTGAGGACAGGTGTAAATCAACAAAGGGATTAGCCATCATTTCGTTTAAAAATGGCTGTGTGTAGGATGTGACTTTTGAGATAACATGAAAGACAAAACGATGCGACTTTTGTCGAAGTTCATTAATCATATGAACAAAAAAGCGCATACCAACAGCTGCTCCAGATATTGGAACCGCGACATGAATACTTGCTTTCTCCTTGATTTTTACCTGTTGTAGGCGGCTTAAAAAAGCCCCATTGGTCATTTTTTTAGATAGTCCCGGGCTAACCGGATATGGTATGACCTCAAAGCGCACCGGCGGCAGTTTGGCAGCTCTCCCATATTCTAACAGCGCTTCTTTAGTTTTTTGGCTTGGAACAAAAATTATATCCGCATCTGGAACATACCAGATATGCATTGGGCTGTCGTCGGTGACTTGTACTACTAGAATGATTTTTATTTTCTTTTCTTTCATTAGTTGGTTTTTTATGGCCGCTATTTGGTGGGCTAGGCCAAAATGAGTGGCAATAACCAGAATTGTCTCTGGCGGTTCTAGTCTTTGGTCAATAATCGTAACCATTTGACTATAGATGTTTTTGGTTTTGGAACGCAGTTGTTGGCGATAAAAATGGGTAAAAATGCGCTCTTGTTTGCCCTGTTGTCCCCATTCAAAAATCCGTCGTACCAACGGGTGCAAACTTACTATTTTATGAATAGTGGTGATTGATTTATCTTGTGCCCCCAAAAGAATCGGCGAGACTCCAAGAGGCAATCCGTGATACAACGCGTCAGCAACGCGCAAATGCCCAAACCCAGCCGGGGCGTAGGCAAACACTAAAACTAAAGATTTTTGAGCAAGTACTGATAGCATAGGTTTAGTTTAATAAAAAAAGTGGTCCTTGTGCAAATTTAACTTAGTGTTTAATATGTTTTATTCCAATTTCAGGGAATACAACTGGTTTTTTGCGCGACAGAATAAAAGCAATAGTTTCTGCCACTTCTTCCGGGTCTAGCGCATCGCTTAAGTCTTTGTTTATCCCAGCCTTTTCAAACATTTTTGTTTTGAGCTTAGAAGGGTAGATCCCGGTTACGCCAATCTCGTATTTTTTCAATTCTTGTTGAAGGGTTTTAGTAAAGCCGGTAACTGCCCATTTAGAAGCGTTATAGACGCTGCGAAGTGGTTTGGCATAGAGTCCGGACTGTGAAATTATATTTACAATAAGGCCACCTCCTTGTTTTTTCAACAAGGGTAAGACCGCTTTGGTAAGGTAAATTGTTCCCAGTGTGTTAACTTCAAGGGTTTTGCGAATTTGTTCGGGATCGTTATTATCAAGTTCTCCCTCAAGCCAGACTCCAGCATTGTTAATTACACAGTCTATTCGCTTATGTCTGTTGATTATTTTAGCAATTGCTTGTTCAACTTGATCATATTTGCTTACATCACAACACTCGTAGTCAGATTCGATACTTTCTGCCACGGCTTGTAATTTTTTTTGAGAAGGAGACAGTATAATAACTATGTGTTCACTTGCTAGTCTTTTAGCAATTGCCTTTCCAAGTCCGTCGCTACCACCAGACACAACTATAATCTTGTTCATGTTTTGTTTAGAAACTCATCTTTAGTTATTTTTTGGCGCTGTATCTCTTTTGTCTTGGAAGTTTCTCGGTTGTTGGGGTCTTGCTTCGTTAACAACAAGATTTCTACCTTGAAAATCTTTACCATGAAACATCTCTATTGCTTTTTTAGCTGCCTCTTCAGTTTCCATTTCAACGAATCCGAATCCGCGAGACCTGCCAGAATAACGATCTTTGATTACCGTAGCAGTTACTACAGTACCAGCTTGGGCAAAGTGTTCTGACAACTGATCGTCATTGACTGCATAACTTAGATTGCCAACATAAAGTCTAAAAGCCATTATTTATCATCCCCCTTCCTAGTGGGTATTTTTTGAAAATACATAGACTGTCTTTAACAAGCAATTGTAATTGACATTTCAAAAAAAGACAAGCGAAAAATAAGCAGCCCTATCAAAAAGAGCGCAGGGATCAACTAGTTTTAATGTGGATTATAGCCGTTAGCATTTGTATTAGACGACCGTATTAAGAGAAAATTACAACTTAAATATTGCTATAATGTAAATATGAGCAAAAGCCTACAGCGTCCCTCTTGGGATCATTTTTGGTTTGTGCAGGCTCTTATGTATTCAACACGAGGAACTTGTGACCGTTTGAAAGCCGCCTGTGTCATTGTTAAAGATAATAGGCTAGTTGGAGCCGGTTATAATGGTTCTCCCACAAAAACTCCGCACTGTGAAGATGTTGGGCATTTAATTATTGAGGGACATTGTGAACGCACGCTGCACGCTGAAGAAAACGCAATCCTTAATTCTGAACACAAGAGTTTAAAAGGAGCCACAGCCTATGTTATTGGCAGTCCTTGTATTCGTTGTGCTAAACTGTTAGTTAACTCTGGCGTAAAACAAGTTAATTTTTTGCACGAATATGCCAATTCTAGAGGAAAAGAATATATTGCTGAACTATCGCGACAATCCGGAGTTAGTTTTGTTCATTTTGACCTCAACCCGCAAGAGTTAATTAATCAGTCGATTAAAAGGTTAAAAGAAGCCGGCGGCGCCCTCTCAACAAAAAAACAAAAATAAAGGCACTCATCTGCTGATTTTTGCCCTTTATTCTACTAAATAAACATCATCACCCTCTTTTACTTTTTGTATGACTTTAATTCCAACCTCTTGTCCCCTTCTTCCCAAGTCTATAGGTTTGTGGTCAAACTGCATTTCTGATAGTGGTTGCTCAAAATCGGTGTTGTGCCCTTGAAAACGAATTACCACCCCTGTTTTTAAATCTTCATCTAGTCTTATTATACCAACTCCCAGCCTGTTGTAGTAATGAACGACCGTGCCCACCCGTTTACCCAAGGTTGTCATATTTTATCATCTCCTTTCACTCAAGGCGCCACAACTAATTATACAGTAGAAAAAAATTTACGAATTGTCTTTTTTAGGTCTCCATAGTAATATTAAGAAGAAAAAAAGAGGATATCGCTTATTATGAAGAAACAAGCAATTATTGTTCTGTCCGGGGGGATAGGCAAAAACGGCAAAATACCTTTTTTTGTTAAAAAACGACTCGACTTGAGCTACAAATACTTTCACAGCAACATATCTTCACGTATACTGCTTCCCGGCAAATGGGGATTGTTGTGTGAGGGAAAGCCAAAACTAACCGAAGCCAAAGCAATGGCAGCATATCTTGAGTCTTTAGGAGTTCCATCTAAAAATCTGTTTTTAGAAGAAAGATCTCAAGACTTGATAGGTAGCGCATATTACTTGAAAAAGCTCTATCTTAATCCTCGACGACTGCATAACGTGTTAATAATTGGTTCAGATTTTCAGGAAGAACGTGCTGAGTTTGTGTTTAGCAAAGTTTTGGGGCCGAAATTTACAGTTGGCTACCGTTTTGTTTCTTCCCAACTGACACCGGAGCTTTTGTGGGAGTTTTTTACTTATGAACGGGCAGCTCTTTTAAAAACCAAAGCCTTTTTGACAAAAATGAAGACTGGTGAGCATACATTTTTAGACACGAGGCTGTATAGAAGCAGGTTCTACCGCGAGGGGAGCATAGGCCAAATCCGCAAACGAATTTTCCTATCAAATATTGGCAGACAGACACGAGCAGAACAGCATTATTCGTTAAAAACGATTTATAAAGAGAAAGCCTCAGTGTTTGCAAAATATGCTCTTAAAGAAAAAAAACCAAATACTCTAAAGGCTGACTTTTGGTCGGGCAGGTTTCTTAACTTTGTTGGCAGGGACCAAAATGGGGTTTATTATGCCCTTAAATTTGTCTTAAACCCCAAAGACAAACAAAGGTTTGTCAAAGAGGCAAAGATTATTAAAGCCTTAAAAAAACAACAGATTTTTTTTGTGCCGACAGTGGTTGAAAAACAGTTTAAAAAAGCCCCTATTTGGTATTTGTATAAAACGGTGTCAGGAAGAATTGCCGGCCAGTTTTCGCTTGATTACTCTTTCGATGAATATTTTTATAAAACATTTGTCAAAAACAAGTTTGTTGACAACCTAAAGAAATTGCGTAAAACCAGAATTGCGGGATATAAGCTTAGCAAATGGGACAGCAGTATGTATCGGCGAAGATTTGATGAAGCTGCTGCTAAGGTTAGACGACACAAAGACTTTAAAAATAGCAAAACCATCCGTTTGGCAGAAGATTTGTTTTATCAACATATCAATAGGTTGGATAAAATTAAAAAATATTTATCACACAACGATCTACACCCGGCAAACATAATTGTTTCTGCCGCAGAGAAAAAATTATATTTTATTGATTTTGAGCATGTGGCTTTGAATAATATAGCTTTTGATTTTTGTTTTGGTTATTTGTTTTCTTGGGACAACCCAAAATTTCAGCAAGAGCTTTTTACGCATTTCAACAAGTCTTTATCTTCTTTAGAGCGACAAGAATTTGCAACGGCTTTTCCGCTGGTGAATATTTACTTTTTATTATGGTTTATTCATTTTATTGTAGTTTGGAAAACCAGAGCCGGAGAAGCAAGATATCTTGAAGCTAAAAAATATGTGTTTGCCGAATTGAAACGGATGTGTAAATTAATTCAAACAACAGAAGGAAAGACTTGACAAATTAGCACTCTATTTTGTAGACTGCTAATAGTTACAAGTTTTTTGAGCCAAAGAAAGGAGATGAAAAATATGGCCTTCGATCTTATCCCAAAAAGGTTTTTATCCTTTCCCAGTTTCCCTTTTCCCAATTTTTGGGGGGAAGAGGAAGATTGGTTAACCGCTCCCTCTACCCAAAGCGGCCTCTCCGTCTATGAAGACGAAAATAAGGTTTATGTTGAGGCTGCGGTTCCGGGGATTAACCCTAAGGATGTAGAGGTAACTTTTCAAGACGGTTATCTTTGGGTTCGTGGAGAGGCCAAAGAGGAAGAGGAAAACAAGAAAAAAAAGTACTACCGAAAAGCAACCAGGTCATTTTCATATAGAGTGGCTCTGCCGGGGGACATTGATGATAAAAAAGAGCCAGAGGCTACTTATAAACACGGTGTGATGACTGTTGCTTTCGCAAAGTCAGCCAAAGTCCAGCCTAAAAAAATTCAGATAAAAACCGTTAAAGAATAATAGATTTTGGGCAAGAAG
>FWPV01006123.1_pt1 | contig 23339 bp, 23 predicted proteins | sample 2228371 | NCBI WGS metagenome assembly FWPV01 (sample SAMEA103939776, study PRJEB20133) | metagenome | reverse complement strand
ATTGCCCGCGCCTGGAGCGCCATCCAACGCCAGCACAGGGATATTTAGCGCGGCGCGAAATACGCTAAAGCGTCAGTTTGGGATAACCGTCCCGAAGGCTGATTTGTTGAAGGGAAGCCTTCGGGACGGTGAAAAGTCTATCCCGAATTCAGGTTTAATTTGCGCGGCGGGCTTAGCCCGCCGCGCAATTCATTGGTGATCAGACCGGGGTTGGGCCATCTCTGGCGGCATTTGCACGGCCACCACTTCGCCGCGCACGGTAATTTCGCCATTGGCAATAATCCAGGCTTCAACCACCACTTTGCGCCCCTTAATCTCCTTGATGCGCCCGCGCACTTCCAGTGTGGGGCCCAGGGGGGTGGGGCGCAAGTAGTTCACATTTAGCGCGGCGGTTACATAACGCAGCACGGGCGCGCTGCCCAGCGGGCGGCCTTCGGCGCGGTAGGCTGCGCCAAAGGCTGTGCCTGTGCCATGGCAGTCAATCAATGAAGCCAGCAAGCCGCCGTACACAAAGCCCGGAATGGCGGTATGGTAAGGCTGGGGCGTGAAAAAGGCCACCGTCTCGTCGCCGTCCCAGCGGCTCTTGATCTGGTGTCCGTGTTCGTTCAGGCGTCCACAGCCGTAGCAGTGGGCAGTATCGTCGCTGTAAAAGTCTTGAAAGGCGGGCGTGTTCATATCAGGGTGTAGGGGTGCGTGTAGGGGTGAGGGTTGGGGTGCGCGAAGGTGTCTGGGATGGCCAGCGTGTATCGGTGGGGCGCGGCGTCAGCGAGGGGCGCACCGTAGATGTGGGAATGGGCGTGCGCGAGGGCGTGAGCGTGGGCCCCACTGTGGGCGTGCTGGATGCCGTTGCGGTAGGCGGCGGCCCAAAGGTGGGCGTGGGTGTCTGGCTGGGGGTGGGTGTGCGCGATGGGGTTGGGGTGCGCGTAAAGGTTGGAATGGGCGTCAGCGTAGGGGTGGGCGGATTGCCCTGAACGACAAAGCGTCCGACCACTTTCCAGTCTTGCCCAACGAAGATTTGCACCTCATAGTTGCCGGGCAGCCAGTCTTCCTGGGGCGGTTCCCAAAACGTACTGCCATAGCCGCCTGTGCCGCCGTTCCAGGGCAGGGTTTCGAAGTGAACCAGCACGCCGTCGCGGTACCAGAGCGCCGTCCATTGCGCGTCGGGCGTCATCTGGTCGTAGGTGTAAAGCACATAGATGCGCGTAAGCGGGTTTTGGAAAATAAAGCCAGGGTCAACTGCCTCGAAGCCGTTAATGCGCGTGGCAAAGGTGAGCGGGCTGAATACGGCGTTGGGGTTGGGCGTAACCAGGCTGGTGAATTGCGCTTCGATGACCGGCGGCAGGAATGGCGTAGGGGTAATGGTGGGGGTATCGGTGACCGAAGGGGTGTTGGTGATGGTGGGGGTAAGCGTGATGGTAGGGGTGAGGGTGATGGTGGGCGAAAGGGTAATGGTCGGCGAAAGGGTGAGGGTGGGGCTGGGCGAAACGAAGCGATAGGCGACTGGTTCGCCAAAGCGCCCAAGCGTGAAAGCCGTCACGCCCAATAAGAGCGCCAACCCCACCATGCGCCAGCCGCGCTCCATGCGGCGCTGGCGCAGCTGAAAGTAGGGCGTGCGCTGACCAGACTGAATGGCGCGGATACCAATCCAGATGCTGACAACCGCCCCCAGCGCAGCCAACAAAACAGCAGTTTGTACCCCAGCGCGAATGTCCATGCCAGAGATTATAGCATCATCTGCCAACTGCCTGTGCGCAGCGCGTTTTTGAGAGTGGCGAAATCCTGGGTTGGCAGGTAATTCTACGGCTACTTTTGCAGGACAAACGCTAGCGTTTGTCCTACCTGTTGATATCAATATGCTCAATGCAGGGTTTTTGATAACCTTTGGTTTTATCCCCTCCCGCGCTTTTTACCTGGCGCAGCAACCTGCGTTTGTGGTAAAACAGGCCTGCCATGACTGAATTAATTTTCCTCAAACTGGGCGGCTCGCTCATCACCGATAAAACCCAACCCTACACCCCACGTCTAGACGTGCTTGCTCACCTGGCGGAGCAAATCGCCGCGGCGCAGTCCGAACGTCCGCTGCGGCTGGTGCTGGGGCATGGGTCTGGCTCGTTTGGGCATACCGCCGCCAAAATGTATAAGACGCGCGACGGCTTGGACGCCTCTGCTTTAGAACCCGAGCGGGCGCGCTACTGGCGCGGCTTTGCCGAGGTGTGGTACCAGGCTAGCACACTCAACCGCCATGTGATAGATGCCTTGCATGCCGCTGGCGTGCCTGCGATTACCTTCTCCCCGCTGGCAGGGGTGGTGGCTGAAGCAGGACGGGTGTCCGATTGGTCTTTAGAAGCGTTGCGCGCCGCGCTGGATAACGGCTTGCTGCCTGTGGTGCATGGCGATGTGATTTTCGACCGCGCGCGCGGCGGCGTGATCCTTTCTACCGAAGATTTGTTCGAGCACCTGGCAATCATGCTGCGCCCGCAGCGCATTTTGCTGGCCGGGCTGGAAGCAGCCGTGTGGGCCGATTTTCCAGCGCGTACGCAGCGGGTAGCCCACATCACGCCAGACACTTTCGAGGCAATTCGTGCCGGGGTGGGGGCAAGCCATGGGGCCGATGTGACCGGCGGCATGCAATCCAAAGTCCATCAGATGCTGCACCTGGTGCAAAGGATTCCTGGGCTTACGGCCCAAATCTTTAGCGCCGAAACGCCTGGTCACCTGCGCCGCGTGCTGGATGGCGAAACCCTGGGCACATTGATTTCTGCCTGAATGGGCCGTTTGTGACAGAACCTGAATTCGGGATAAGCCTTTTGAACTGTCCCGAAAGCTTTGGATAGGCAACTTCAAAGGTCTAAATCAGCCTTCGGGACGCTTATCCCGAACTGATGTGACAAATGTCTTGCCAAGGGGGGATGCAGGTCTATTGATTTAATTGTGATTTTTTTCCATAATTGTTTTGGTCCTATCACAAAACAGGATCGTTGCCTGATTGCTATTCCACCTATACCCAAAGGAGAAGCCATGGCTCGTAAATTCACGCCCACCCCGCTCACATTACTCAACCCCGTTCCTTCCGATATTGAAATTGCCCAGGCCGCTACGCTCAAGCCGATTATGCAAATTGCTGAAGAACTGGGCATTTTGCCCGACGAACTGGAACTTTACGGCCCATACAAGGCCAAAATCAAACTGGAGATACTCGAACGCCTCAAAGACCGCCCCGACGGCAAGTACATTGATGTCACTGCCATTACCCCCACACCGCTTGGCGAAGGCAAAACCACCACCACCGTGGGGCTTTCGCAGGCGCTGGGGGCGCATTTGGGCAAGAACGTCATGACGGTCATCCGCCAGCCCTCGCAGGGGCCCACCTTTGGCATTAAAGGCGGCGCAGCGGGCGGCGGCTATAGCCAGATTATCCCCATGGAAGATTTCAACCTGCACCTTACCGGCGACATCCACGCCATCACCGCCGCGCACAACCTGTGCGCCGCCGCGCTGGATGCCCGCATTATGCACGAGGCCAAAACCCCCGATGATGACAAACTCTTCGATGCGCTTTGCCCGCCCGCCAAAGACGGCAGCCGCAAGTTCTCGCCCACCATGCTGCGCCGTCTGAAGAAACTGGGCATCGAAAAAACCGACCCCAACGACCTGACCCCCGAAGAACGCCGCCGCTTTGCGCGCCTGAACATTGATTACAGCGGCGTGCAGTGGCGGCGCGTAATTGACATCAACGACCGCATGCTGCGCGAAATCACTGTTGGGCAGGGCAAAGAAGAAGCGGGCTTTGAACACAAGTCTGGCTACGACATCACCGTCGCCTCCGAAATTATGGCCATCCTGGCCCTCACCACCGATCTGGCCGACATGCGCGAACGGCTGGGGCGCATGGTGGTCGCCATTGACCGCGACGGCAACGCCGTCACCGCCGAAGACCTGGGCGTGGCCGGGGCAATGACCGTCCTCATGAAAGACGCCATCAAACCCAACCTGATGCAAACCCTCGAAGGCACGCCCGCCATCGTCCATGCAGGTCCATTCGCCAACATTGCGCACGGCAACAGTTCCATCATTGCCGATAAAATCGCCCTCAAACTCGCCGATTACGTCATCACCGAATCGGGCTTTGGGGCCGATATTGGCATGGAAAAATTCATGGACATCAAATGCCGCTATTCAGGTCTCATCCCGCATGTGGTGGTGCTGGTGGCCACCGTGCGCGCCCTCAAAATGCACGGCGGCGGGCCCAAAGTGGTGGCCGGCAAGCCGCTTGCCCCCGAATATACCGAAGAAAACCTCGACCTGCTGCGCCAGGGCCTGCCCAACCTGATTCAACACATCGAAAACGCGCGCAAATTCGGCGTCAACGTGGTGGTGGCAGTCAACTCCTTTGCCACCGACACCCCCGCCGAAGTCGAACTGATCCGCCAGGCGGCCCTCGAAGCGGGCGCGGTGGACGCGGTCGTTTCCACCCACTGGATGCACGGCGGCAAAGGCGCGGTGAAGCTCGCCGAAGCGGTGGTCAAAGCCTGCGACATGCCCAGCAACTTCCGCTTCCTCTACGACCTTGAGCTGCCCATCAAAGAAAAAATCGAAATCATCGCCCGCGAAATCTACCGCGCCGATGGCGTGGACTACACCCCCGAAGCCGAAGCCAAAATTGAGCAATTCACCCAACTGGGCTTTGCCAACCTGCCGCTGTGCATGGCCAAGACCCACCTCTCCTTTACCGACAAGGCAGAGATCAAAGGCGCGCCGCGCGGCTTCCGCGTCACCATCAGCGACATCCGCGCCAGCGTAGGCGCAGGCTTCCTCTACCCGCTGCTGGGGACGATGCGTACCATGCCCGGCTTGCCCACCCGCCCGGTCTTTTACGACGTAGACCTCGACCTGGAAACCGGCAAGGTGGTAGGTTTGTTCTAAAATCACAGACTCAGTCAGGCTCTGCGGAACTTTATCCTCCGCAGAGCCATTTTTTGTCATAAAATGAGGATATGCAAATTGACGTCACAACCCTGACCATCACCCGCGCCCTCAGGCACCTGCAGGCGGGAGATTTTTCTGCACACGAACTCACCGCAGCCTGTCTGTCCGTTATCGAAGCGCGCAATCCCACCCTCAACGCCTTCGCGCTTCTTACCCCGCCATCTGCCGAACCGGCAGCATCCAACCTTGGGCCCCTGGGCGGCATTCCCCTGGCCGTCAAAGACCTGATTGACCTGGCCGGTTACCCCACCCGCGGCGGGTCGCCGTTGCATTTTGGCGATTCCCCTGCCCTCAAAGACGCCGCTGTGGTTCAAAAAATCAAACAGGCGGGGGCGGTCATTTTGGGCAAAACCAACACCCACGAAATTGCGCTCGGCATCACCGGCATCAATCCGCACAGCGGGGCGGTGCGCAACCCGCACGATCCCAGCCGCATCACCGGCGGTTCATCCAGCGGCAGCGCTGCCGCAGTGGCAAGCGGCATGGTCTTAGGCGCGCTCGGCACCGATACAGGCGGCTCTATTCGCATTCCCTCGGCGTTGTGCGGGGTGGTGGGGCTCAAGCCCACCTTTGGCCGGGTAAGCATGCGCGGCGTGCTGCCGCTTTCGTGGAATCTCGACCATGCGGGCCCAATCACCCGCAGCGTCGAAGACGCCGCCCTGCTGCTGGAAGTGCTTTCCGGTTACGACCCGCGCGACCCTGCCAGCGTAGATGCCCCGCCCGAACCCTTCCGCGCGCACCTGGCGGGCGGCGTGCGCGGCTGGCGGCTGGCCCTGGCGGCAGGCAGTTACATCGAAGAAAGCGACCCTGGGGTGCTGGCGGCTGTACAATCGGCCGCGCAAGTTTTTGCCCACCTGGGCGCCGAGGTCATCCCGGTCGAAATTCCGCGCCTGCGCGAGGCCGCGGCTGCGAACGGCACAATGGTGATTGCCGATGCAGCCGCCTTTCACCGCGAGCGCCTGGCTGCCCACCCCGAATGGTTTGGCCCCGATGTGCGCGAACGCCTGGAGCGCGGCCGGGTAGTCACCTCTACCGAATACATTTTGGCGCGCCGTACCCAACAAGAAATGCGGCGCTACTTTGAATTATTCTTTGCCGAATACGATGCCCTGCTGCTGCCCACCACGGCCGCGGTTGCCGCGCCAATAGAAGGGTTAGATTCGGCCGCCTATGCCCCGCGCCTTACGCGCTTTACCGCGCCCTTCAACCTCACCGGCCTACCTGCCCTGACTATTCCTTGCGGACAGGTAAATGGGCTGCCCGTAGGTCTGCAAATTGTGGGCGCGCCCTGGCAAGAATCTAAAGTGCTGCAGGTGGGCTATGCCTTCGAGATGGCGCGTGATTGACCGCTCAGAAGGTTTATAAAAATCTTCGCAACGGTGACCCAATTCCCCCCCCTGTTTGCTGTCCAACTTTTGGCATATAATCCACAGCGCTGTGTCACCCAATAAGCGAAATTCCCCATTTGCTAAGCGTTGCATAGTGCGGCCAGCCGCAGCCCATGACTGGCAATACCTGGCAGAGCCTGGCGGTATGCCGCGCACGTTGCAAAATCATCGCAGTGGTGATGGGTTTTGCAGAGCAATGCGCAAATGCTTTGGCCATGCGCCGCGCATTGGTGTTACGGCTTCCTTTGGATGCTGCATAATATTTCGATAAAAATGTCGGGCGTTGCCCCGACGCAATGAAGGTCCCATGCTGTTCTCAATCCTTTTACTTGTTGTCATCGTTTACCTCTCCTGGCGCGCTGCCCCGCGCGAAGACCAGCAAAGCGCCAATGTGCATGGCGCCGGGCAGGTAGGTCTGTTGGCTGCCCTGGCGCTGTTTGGCGTGGATTATTTCACCTCGTACTTTTACGCCACTGGCGAGATGCTGCATGCCCTGCATCCCTACGGATTAGATCACCTGGCCTATTATGCGGTATTTGTGATTGCTACTGCCAATATCGTCTTTGGCGGGCTGTATATGTTTTTTTTGGGCGTCTTCAAAGAGGGCGGCGGGTCATTTGCCGCCTCGATGCGTTACCTGGGGCCAGCCATTAGCATCATGGTGGCGGTTGTCTTGCTGCAAGATTATATTTTCACCATTGTCGTATCCACCCTCTCTGGCGCCGATCAACTGCTCTCGTTGGGCCAGGCGGGCGGCATTAATTGGGTCTGGCACTTTCTGATTGGCGCGGTGCTGGTTTCAATTACCTGGTTTATCACCATTCGCGGGCGCGGCGAATCGGCCCAGGTGGTCTTTACTGCGTTGGGTATTTTTGCGTTGATGACCATGACCATGGTGATAGGGCTGTTGGTTGCGCAGCACAGCGGCGTAGCGCCCTTCCCGCGCGAAGAACCCAAAGCAGTTGCTTCGGTTTGGGAAGCCCTGTTCCACCTCCTGGCGGCATCCATGAAAGGGTTGGTAGCCCTCACCGGTCTGGAAGCCATGGCCGATGGCATCCAGTTTGTCAAAGATGAAGACCCCGGCTTTGTCAAATGGGGGCGCAAGCGTCTGCCTAAGTTGGGCTGGCTGTGGGATTACTACAGCGGAAAATCGGGTATTGGGCGTGTGGTGCAAACTTCTTTCCTGTTTTACGGCGCGCTGACCACGCTCATGCTCACCTACTTTGCCATTCACTTTCAGGCCTTCGATGGCGTTCAGGGCCGCACCCTGGTGGGCAACCTGGCCTTCATTGGCTTTACGCAACTGCCCGGCGGAGAGATTCTCTTTTGGGCCTATCAGATTCTTGCGGTGGCGTTGCTCACGGCTGCTTCGATGACGGCCTTTCAGGACTTGCAGGCCATTACCTGGCGCAATGTGGCCATTGGCGAAATCCCTGAAGTGGTGGTGTACCGTAACCCACAGGGGACGTTTACCCGTCCGGTGACGGCTGCGGCTATTGTGGCTATCATCGTTCAGTTTTTGGTCGGCGGCGAAACCACCAAAGCCATTCCCTACTACGGGGTCGGTGTGTTTATGCCTATCACCATCATGGGTTTGGCCATGCGCGAACATGTGCGCCAAAAAATGACCGGCCGGGCGCGTACATGGGGGCTGATTGGTACGACCACCTCGGTGGTGCTTTCTTCGGCCATCTTTGTTGGGCAAATTGTCAGCAAATGGGAAGAAGGCGGCTGGGTCGTGCTGATCACTTTTGCCACTCTCATTCTTCTGGCTTATGTCATTTTGCTTTCCCCCGCCGGTTACCGCGACCCGCAAGCTATTCATCGCATTATTCGCGAAAAATCACGCGTCCAGGGGGCAATGGGCAACATGGTCGAATGGCAATCCTTGCGCATGCAGCAATTTCGCTACGATTTGTACATGAGTGTGGCGCGCTTCTTTGCACTTTTTGGCGTCTTCAAGCCGCTGCGCTACGAGCAGGATATTCCTGTTTCTCCTGGTGAATTTGAAGATGTCATGCGCCAGGATCAAAGCCGCAGTTTCATCGAGCAATACCTGGCCAGCCAGCCCAAAGCGCAGCCCCGCCTGGGCGGCGCGCCCAGCGAAACCGAGCGCCCAGACGATGTTGAGTAAACTTCAGGCTTTTACTGCCGCCCCGCGCCTTGTCGGGGCGGTTTGTTTTGAGATGCGCGAAGTATAATAACGAGACGCTTTTCAGGAGGTCGGTTTCAATCATGTGGCGTGTATTCCTATGGGTGTGGGTTGTCACCTGGCTTGGCGGATGTACATTCTCCGCGCCGGTTCATATCCCCGCGCCGCCAGTGGGCACGCCGCAGATTGCCGCCCCAGCAGCACCCACGCTTACGCCGCGCCCTTCGGCTACACTGCTAGCGCCTACACCCACCTTTACCCCCGTTTACACCCCAACGTCCTCGCCTACCCTTGAGCCTGCGCCCCCAGTCAACGCCACGGCGCTGCGCCTGCAAATTGGCGCAGAATACAACACCTTTTACTGGCTGCAGGTTATCACATTTCCAGAGCGTTACGTTGGCGAAAAAATATTGCTCACTGGCGCTGTGCTCGAAGTGATAGATGCATACAATTTTCGCATGCGCCTGCCAGATAACTCGCCCGCTTACGTCATTTCTGCCGTCCCGCTGCGCGATTTGCAAGTGGGTGATGAAGTTGCCGTATACGCCGTGATGCAAGGACGGGTATGCGCCGAAAACGGGCCGCTAAACACCTTTTGCCAGATTATGCTTATCGAGGCGCGCGTAGGGCGCTGAACATCACCTTTTCCCTCAAGCAGGTATAATCTCAGGCATGATACTCGTTTCTGGCGGTACAGGTTTTGTTGGGCGCGTGCTGGTGCGTCAGCTGGTCAATGCCGGGCATCGCGTGCGTTTGCTTATTCGTCCTTCCAAAAAATCTCCCAACGTGCCGCGTGGTGTGTCAGTAGAAGTTGCCGTTGCCGGCCTTGATGATGTGCGCGGCCTGCGGGCTGCCATGCGCGGCGTAGATGTGGTCTATCACCTTTCTGGCGAAGAGCAACGCGGCGCGCAGGCGCGTTTATATGACGTGGACGTGCGCGGCACAAACAACATGGCCCAAGCCGCAGCCGATGCGCAGGTAGAACGCTTTATGTACATCAGCCATTTGGGCGCAGACCGCCTGGCTGCCTACCCGGTCATGAAGGCAAAGGGTATTGCCGAAGACCACATTCGCAAAAGCGGCGTGCCGTATACTATTTTTCGCAGCGCTGTGTTGTTTGGCCCCGAAGACCACTTCACCACTGCCCTGGCCCGCCTGGCGCACCTGACGCCCCTCTTGTTCATACCGGCGGGCAGTGGCGCCCTGCTTCAGCCGTTGTGGGTCGAAGACCTGGTAACAGCCATGCTCTGGTCGCTCGATAACCCTCAATCTATCAACCAGACCTATGAACTAGGCGGCGGTGAATACTTCTCTTTCAGGCAGATTTTGCAGACCGTGCTTGTAAGGGCGCGCAAACAACGCCTCATTTTGCCGCTTTCGTTACCTTCTTTGCGCGCCCTTACAGTCTTTATGGAACACAGTGTACCCAATTTTCCGGTTTCGACATTTTTGGTGGATTATTTCTCTGTCAACCGCACCTGCCCCGTAGATAGCGTGCCGCGTCATTTTGGGTTTATGCCTGCACGTTTTGCATACCGGCTCGACTATCTCAAATCGGTTGCCTGGTGGCAACGCCTGTGGCAATCTTTGCATCAACCGGAGTCGCATGCCTGACTGGACGATTCGCCTGTTAGATACGCCTGAAGAAATGTCTTTGGTAGAAGAACTGCAGCGGCAGGTGTGGCCTGGCAGCGAAACGGATGTTGTCCCTGCACATTTGCTGCTCACCGCCACGCACAATGGCGGTTTGGTCTTGGGCGCATTTGATGCCGGGCGGCTGGTGGGCATGGTGTTTGGCTTTCCGGGTATCGAGCAGGTGCCGGATGGCCCGCGCCCCAAACATTGCTCGCACATGATGGGCGTCTTGCCCGAATACCGCAACAGCGGGCTGGGTTTTGCCCTCAAACGCGCGCAGTGGCAAATGGTGCGACACCAGGGGCTCGATCACGTCACCTGGACGTATGACCCCCTGCTCAGCCGTAACGCATATCTCAACATTGCCAAACTGGGCGCAGTCTGCAACACGTATCTGCGCGAAGTCTATGGCGAAATGCGCGATGGACTGAACGCCGGGCTGCCTTCAGACCGCTTTCAGGTAGATTGGTGGGTCTTCACCCGCCGGGTAGAGCGCCGCCTGAGCAAACGCCCGCGCGGCCCCTTCGACCTGCAGCACTTCCTCAGCGCCGGAATCGAACCACTCTACCCGGTGGGCAAATCTGGCGCAGGGTGGATTACCCCGCCTCAATCCCTGCCCGGCATCCCTTCGGCCCGCCTGCACCTGGTTGAAATCCCAGGCGACTTCCTGGCGCTCAAAGCGGCCGATATGCCCCTGGCCCGCGCCTGGCGTTTGTTTACCCGCCAGGTCTTCGAGCAAGCCTTTGCTGCCGGTTACCTGGCGACCGACTTCGTTTTTGACGCAGGCCGTAGTTTTTATGTACTTACGCATGGCGAAAGCACGCTTGACCTTGCGATGGAATAACCTGTTGCCACCCAACTTTACCCCAAGGAGAATACGCTATGGATTTTACACACCTTGCTCTGGTTGCCCTGCTGGTTGAAGCCATCATCCAAACCCTGAAGCCGGTGTACGACAAAGAAAAAGGCTTCAACCGTGACGCCATCCTTTCGCTTATTGTGGGCGTTGCGATTTGTTTGCTCACCGGGGTAGATTTTTTTGCCGAATTAGGCTTACCAATCAACATTCCGTTTGTTGGCTCGGCGCTCACGGGGGTTATTGCCAGCCGCGGTTCTAACGTTGTGCACGATGTCTTCAAGTTCGTACAGGCCAAAGCCAACCCCATTGATTTGGGCGGTGTAGGATAAACAACAAGCGCAGGTTGCCAGCCTGCGCTTGTTGCCTGAGGGGATGGGAAAGGGAGCTTGAAAGGAAGCGAAATCTGGCTGCGGCTTACCTCCTTACAACGTATTGATTGGTCGGGTTTGCCGAGGCGCCCAGTGGGTGATAAGAAGGCTCTGGTTTGGGACTGGGGCGAAACGGCAGCCCGGCGTTTGCGCTGGTTTCTGTATATGCCGGTGGATGTTGCGGGCTAAACGCTTTGCTGACAGTGGGGGTTGGGCGGTACATGGGTGTCCGCTGACTGCTGCTGGTGGCGTACCCGTCGTAGCGTTTTGCTGGGCTATAGCCATCTTCGGCCATGCTGAAAATACGCTCACCGGCAATCGAAAATGTGCCAATCAGCAGCAGGCGAATTACCCACACCAGCACCGCCACAAAAATTGGCACGCCGGTAAGCAACGTCTGCTGAGAGACCACTGCGCTGCCCATGGGGGTGTGGCTGCGGATGGCTACCGAAACACCCCACCACGTCAGAGTGGCATTCATAGCCGCTGCCAACACCCATGCCCCAAACAGATACCAGACTTCTACCGGTTCATCGCGCCCTTTTTCGGGGGTAAACAGGCGCGCAATCCCGGCAAAGTCTATGCCGCAGAAGGCAATAGAGAGAATAGTTGCCCAGCGAATGCCCATAAATTTCAATTCTTTTCCTAGAAGGTCGGTCAGGGCAAAGTCGGTGGTGGAATAGTTGAAAATTTCAAAGGCAAGCAGGGCAAACAGTAAAATGGTGGCAAACGCCGCACCGCGGCTTACGCTGATACGTTGCAGCAGTTTAATGGGGGAAATCGATCCTTTCATGCGGTTTTCTCCTTAGAACCCAGGCAAGAAAAACAAGATTAGTCTTATTATAGAACGTTTGTTCTAAATGTCAAGTGAGGGGAGTGGCGAAATTCTGGGCTAGCAGATAATTTTCCTGCTTCTTTTGTAGGACAAACGCTAGCGTTTGTCCTACTTGATTTAACGTCAATTCGGGATAAACGTCCCGAAGGCTGTTTTCGACCCTTCAAGTTACTCATCCAAAGCCTTCGAGACGGTTCAAAAAACTTATCCCGAATTCAGGTTGATTTATCCACTCCCCAAGTGGGTATCTATTTTTGAAAAAAAATGTGCTTCAGACGCTTGACGCCCTGCCAAACTGGCTGTATATCCATGCCATGAATAATTTTGAATTGCTTCTCGATGCAAATGCCCACCTGGGTGAAGGCCCAGCCTGGGACGCTCAGACCAGACTGCTTTACTGGGTGGATATTCTTGCGGGGGTGGTGCACTGTTACGACCCCCACGATCAGACCGACCAGGCAATTGAGGTGGGCGAAATGGTCGGCTGCCTGGCCCCGGCCCAAAACGGCAACCTGATTTTAGGGCTAAAAAGCGGACTGGCCATCTTCAATCCATCTACCCGTCAGCAGGTTCATTTGTGCAGCCCAGAGCCGCACCTGCCGGGCAACCGCCTTAACGATGGCAAATGCGACCCGTCCGGGCGCTTTTTGTTTGGCAGCATGGATATAGCCGAAAAGCAGAGCAGCGGCGCGCTTTACTCCTATCAACCAGATGGTACGCTCCGCACGCTAATTACCGGTGTGCGTATTTCTAATGGGATGGCCTGGAGCCCGGATTATGGTACGTTTTATTACATTGATACGCCCACTGGCGTGGTGATGGCCTATGATTACGATATTGCCTCGGGCGAGATTGCTAACCCGCGTGTAGCGGTGCGCGTGCCGCAGGCGCTGGGCTGGCCCGATGGTATGACCAGCGATGCACACGGCATGTTGTGGGTGGCGTTGTGGGGCGGGGCGGCCGTATCGCGCTGGGACCCCAAAACGGGCAGTTTGCTGGGCAAATATCCCATTCCGGCCCGCAACGTGACCAGTTGCGTTTTTGGCGGGCAGAACCTGGATGCGTTATACGTCACCACGGCCCGCGTTGGGTTGGGCACGTCCAGTTTAACGGCGCATCCGTTTTCGGGTGGGTTGTTCCGCTTAAGGGTAGGGGTGACGGGGATGCCAACTTTCCGGTTTGGCGGGTAGGCGCGCGGCTGGCGCATATCACATTTGATGGTTGTTTTATTTGGCTATCGGGCTTAAAATTAGTGGGTCAGTGCTCAAAACTGACAAGGATTTGTGTGATGTTACCAAAAGACGAGAGTAGAGCGAGTTCATCATCTGAGGCACAGCCTCCCAGTACCCTGGGGGGGCGTTTTGTGCTTATTTTTGTTCTGATTTTGCCACACAGGCGGTGAGCGTTACACCCCCTGTGTGGGATTATTCCACGCACAGGAGGCTGCCATGCTCACCATTTTGAAAACGACAGATGCGGGGTTGACTCAACTTGAGCATCCGACCAACGGTTGTTGGATTAACGTGATTGACCCAACGCCGGAGGAAGTGGAGCAACTTAATGCGTGGGGGATTTGGTCAGAACTGATTAATTACGCGCTCGACCTGGACGAAATGCCGCGCGTAGAACGCGATGTGGATGAGGGATATACGCTGATTTTGTTACGCGTGCCCTATTACCAGGGAGCGAATAGCGATGTGCCATATACCACCATCCCGCTGGGCATCATCATGAAGGAAAACATGGTGGTGACCGTTTGCAAGTATGCCAATGATATTATCCGCGTTCTCAATAATGGCAAATACCGCGGGCTTAAGACCGGCAAGCGTTATCGCTTTGTGCTGTATGCACTCTTAGAGACGGCCACGCGCTATCTGGCGGTGCTGCGCGAAGTAAACCGCGCTATTGACGCGGTAGAAGACCGGCTGCAAAAATCTACCCGTAACGAGGAGCTGTTGACGTTGTTGAAGTATCAGAAAAGCCTGGTGTACTTTACCACGGCGCTGCGCTCGAACGAGGTGATGATGGAGCGCTTGCAGCGTATGCAGATGTTTGGACAATATGACGAAGACCAGGAGTTGCTGGAAGATGTGCTGACCGAGAACCAGCAGGCTATTCAAACGGTGAACATCACGACTGAGATTTTGAGTTCGATGATGGATGCGTTTGCCTCGATTATCTCTAACAACCTGAATGTGGTCATGAAAGCCCTGGCCGCGTTGACGATTGTGTTGAATGTGCCGGTGATCATTGCTTCGTTCTATGGTATGAATGTAGCCCTGCCTTTGCAGGAGCACCCCGCAGCGTTTGTAGAAATTCTGATTGTCTCGCTTGGGCTGGCCGCGCTGGCGACGTATATTTTTTACAAGCGCGATTGGTTTTAGTCCGTTTTCTTTACACAAAAAACTGTCCAGAAAGTGGCGGCAAGATAACATCTTGCCGTCACATCAGACAAAAAAATAAACAACCGCCAGATCTGGCGGTTGTTGCATTTACAAATGGTCTTTTTGAATAGTTCCTTTACTTTCAGGGTTGAGCTTCGGTGTTGTTTTGGGGGCCTGCTTCAGAAGACGCTTCGCTTAGGGCGGCGCGTTCGCGGTCGGCTTGCAGGGCCATTAGCCCGTTGCGCACCTGAGTAAGCAGGCGTTCCAGGTCGGCATCCAGGTGTTTGAGGACTTCGATGACGTAGTCGTCGGCGTCGCGGCGGGTGGCTTCGGCATCGGCGCGGGCCTGGGCTAAAATTTGCTCGGCGCGGTGACGGGCGCTGGCGACAATCTGGTCGCGTTGTATCATTTCTTCGGCTTTTTCGCGCGCCAGGGCTACGGTGCGGGCAGCCTCTTCTTGTGCCTGGGCAATGATGCGGTCACGCTGGTTGAGCAATTGCTGCGATTTCTTTACCTCATCGGGGATGGCGATGCGCATCTGGTCAATCAGTTCCAGCATGCGGTCTTCGTCCACCACCACGTTGTGGGTAAAGGGGATGGTGCGGCTGTCGTTGAAGAGTTCTTCCAAGCGGTCTACAAGATGCAAAATGTCCATAAAGTCCCTCCGCGCAGGCGGTCGTTGTCTTTTTATTATATCAACTAATCGCGCAGAGAGTTTTCTGGGCGCTGGTTGTCAGGCATTCCCAATAATTTGCGTTTGAGCGCGTTTTCTACCAGCGGCGGCACCATGCTGGATACATCGCCGTTGAGGGCGGCAATTTCGCGCACGGTGGATGACGAGAGGAAGGTGTGTTCTTCGTTGGTGATGAAAGATACGATTTCGATGTCTGGGGCCAGGCGGTGGTTTGCCAGTGCCATGCGAAATTCATATTCAAAGTCAGAGAACACGCGCAGCCCGCGCACAATGACCTGGATGTTGTTGGCCCGGCAGGCATTGACTGTTAGCCCGCTGTAGCCAATTACTCGAATTTTAGGGTGCCCTTCAAAGACCTGGCGCACCAGGTTCATGCGTTCTTCGGGCGAGAAGACCAGGTTTTTTAGCGGTTTGTCATATACCGCAATGATAATTTCGTCAAAGATGCGCGCGGCGCGCTCGGCTATATCTATGTGCCCATAGTGAATGGGGTCGAATGTGCCAGGGAACATGGCTCGGACCATGGGGTGGCGTCTCCTGTTTTAGCTGACATCGCCGCCTTTGCCCCAAAAGCGATTTACTGCTTCGGCCAGCAGGCTGTGTTCGGGGGCGGTCAGGTCGGGGTCGGTGTCGAAGATGGATTGGGCAAAGCGGCGGGCTTTTTCAATCAGGGCAACGTCGGTCAGGGAAGCCATGCGCAAGGTGGAGGCGAACCCGGCCTGGCGTGTGCCTAAAAATTCGCCGGGGCCGCGCTGTTTCAAGTCCAGGTCGGCCAGCACAAAGCCGTCGTTGGTTTCGGCCATGGCTTGCAGCCGGGCGTTTTCTACTTTGTCTTCGCTGTTGGGGATGAGCAAGCAGAAAGACTCGCCGCCGCCGCGCCCGACGCGCCCGCGCAGTTGGTGCAGTTGGGCCAGGCCAAAGCGCTCGGCGCCTTCGATGAGCATGACGGTGGCATTGGGGACATCTACGCCTACCTCGATGACGGTTGTGGAAACCAGGATGTCGTACTTCTTGTCGCGGAAGTCGCTCATCACGCGGTCTTTTTCTTCAGGTTTCATGCGGCCGTGCAACAGCCCCAGCCGCAGGTTGGGGAAGATTTCTTCTTGCAGGCGCGCATGCTCTTCTACCGCGGCGCGCGATTCGGATTTTTCGCTTTCTTCTATCAGTGGGTATACGATGAAGGCTTGCCGCCCAGCCTTTACCTGGCTGCGGATGAGGGTGTAGGCGCGTTCGCGTTCGCGTGGGGTGAGCACATAGGTCGCCACGGGCTGGCGTCCGGCGGGCATTTCGTCCATTACAGAAAGGTCCAGGTCGCCATACAGGGTAAGCGCCAGCGAGCGTGGAATGGGCGTGGCCGTCATGACCATCAGATGAGGGCTGTTGCCTTTGGCGCGCAGCGCGGCGCGTTGTTCGACGCCAAAGCGATGCTGTTCGTCAATGACCACAAATTGCAAGTCGGCAAACTGCACGGGCGCTTCGATGAGGGCGTGTGTACCTACCAGGACTTTAATTTCGCCGTTGGCCAGCCCTTCTAAAATTTCGGCGCGTTCGCTTGCGCTGGTATCGCCTACCAGCAGGCGCACCTGGTGGGGGCGCAGGTAGCCTTCGGCGCCGTCTTCGCGGCACAGTTGGCGGCTAAAGTTTTTGTAGTGTTGCTCGGCCAAAATACCGGTGGGGGCCATAATGGCAGCCTGGGCGCCGCTTTGCACCACCATATCGGCAGCCAGGGCTGCAATGACGGTTTTGCCAGAGCCTACATCGCCTTGCACCAGGCGGTTCATCGGTTTGCCGCTGGCCAGGTCGGCGCGGATTTCGCCAAGCACCCGTTGCTGCGCCCCGGTGAGCGCAAACGGCAGGGCGGCAATGCGCGCTTGCAGCCAGGCATCGTCTACGCTAAAGGGGCGCGCGGTTGCGGCTTGCCAATCGCGCTTTTGGCGCAGCACACCCATTTGCAGGTAGAAGATTTCATCGAAGGCCAGGCGCTCGCGCGCGGCTTTCAGTTCCTCTTGCGAATCGGGAAAATGTACTTGCTGGATGGCCACCCCCAGGTCGTCCAGTTGGGCGGCTTCGAGCAGGCTATCGGGCAAGGGGTCGGCGATGCGCGGGGCCCAATACGTCACCACGTTGTTCATTTGCTGGCGCAGCCATTTTTGGGTGATGTTGGCCGTCAGGGCATAAATGGGCACAATGCGGCGGGTGTGCAGGTTTTCGGCTTCGACGTATTCCCAGTCGGGGTTGTTGATGACCAGCCGCCCCAGGTATTGCTCTACCTTGCCAGAGACCGAAATAGACGCGCCTTCCTTCAGGCGGTTTGCCAGCCAGGGCTGGTTGAACCAGGTCAGGCGCAGGGCGGCTGTGCCGTCGGAGATAATTACCTCAATAATTTGCATTTTACCGCCGCGTACCGGGCGGCTGATGATGCTTTGCACCACGCCAATTACCGTCACCTGTTCGCCGTACCACAGGCGGTTAATCGGCTTTAACTGGCTGTAGTCTTCGTAGCGGCGCGGGAAGTAGTACAGCATATCGCCCAGGGTGCGCAGCCCCAGTTTTTCGAGTGATTGCGCATTTTTGGGCCCTACGCCTGGCAGCACGGTCAGCGGCGCGTTGAGTGCGGCTGGGGTTTGGCTGGTTTGCGCGCCGGGTGTTTGCTCGGCGCGGCTGGGGCGGCGTGGGGCAGGGGGCGGCGCAGGCGTAGGCGCTGGCTGGGGGGAGGCCGCGTCTTTGGGGTGCGATTCGGCTGTTTTGGCGGCGGGCGGCGCCGGGGGCTTTTGCCGCGCACCATGTTCTACCCGCGGCGGGGCGGCCGTTTCGGTTTCGCCCTCTCCGCTCAGGGTTTTGATGCGCTTCCACAATCCCCGCAGCGAATCAGACCGCCCTTGCGGCGGTAGGGCCTGATAGGCATTAAGGCGCGAAACGACGGCTTCGATGATTTCTTCGGGCACGCCTTCGCTGCGGGCTTCGCTTACCCAAAAGTCGAGAATTTTGGCCAGCCCGCCAATCACGGCGCGGTTTTGATAGCCGCTCTCGTGTTCGAGGCGGAAGAATTTTTGGAGTTTTTCCAGTGATGGCAGCATGGGGTTATTTTATCACGGGGCGGGCGGTACTTTTTTCAGCGCAGCAAACCCCAGCCCGCGCGGGCCAACGTGCGTGCCAATGACGGTGGTGACCATAAGGGTGCGGATTTCGCGCGGGGCGTTTTGCGGCGCGCTTTGCATGAGCGAGTCGAGCAGCCATTGGGCGCGGTCTTCGGCGTGGGTGTGCAGAATGGTCAGTTTTTCCAGCGGCCCGCAGGATAGCAACATATCCAGCATGCGCTGGTTGCCCTGAGCGGTGGTACGGGCGGCCCCTAGCGGGCGTACGATGCCATTGCTTAACCCCACTATGGGTTTGATTTGCAGTAACCCACCCAGGGCGGCAACCGTGCTCGGCACCCGCCCAGAGCGTTTCAGATATTCCATGGTGTCGAGCGAGGCGCGCACAACGGTACGTTCGCGTGCCGAGTGTATAGCTGCGACGATTGTCTGCAATGCTGAGCCTTGCGCGGCGGCTTCGGCTGCGGCCAAAACCTGAAAGCCAAGCCCCAGCGAAAGCGAGCCGCTGTCATATACGCTGACTCGATCGCTAAATTCTTGCGCGGCCATGCGGGCCGAGTTGACGATGGTGGTGAGTGTTTCGGCGGCGTGGATAGAGAGGATGTGTTCGCAACCCTGAGACAGCAAGTTTTGATAAATTTGTGCAAACTCGCCTACCGAGGGCGCGGCGGTGGTGGGGGCGCTGCGCATGCTGGGCAGGCGGGCATAAAACTCGGCGCGTGAGATGCCCTTGCCATCGGCGTAGGATTGCCCTTCAAGCACCAGCATAGCCGGAATAACCTGAATAGCGTATTTTTCTAGCAGGTCTTGCGGCAGGTCAGATGTAGAGTCGGTGACAAGTCCAATGCGCATCAGCGATGTCCTCTGGCGGGGGTATCCTGAATGACGAGCCCTACCGCCGTGTTGCCGAGCAGCCCTTCTAGTGTGGGTGATAGAATGTATTCGGCAAATGGGGTGAGGGGGAACGTTTCGCTTATAAATTGACGCAACGGGCGCAGGCGCAGGCGCGATTCGCGTCCTTTGCTAAGGATGATGTGACGGGGTTGGTCGTATTCGCTGATGAATTCCTGGAATGCTTCAAGCAGGTGACGGGTAGTGCGCACTTTTTGAAAAGGTATCAGTCGTCCGTCTTCTAGTGTGAGGATGGGCATGATGCCGGGTGTTTCGGCGGAAAATTGCTGGGGCAGCAAGCGGCCTGCCAGGGACTGATCTGGCAGGCAATAGATGCTGTAAAGGTGTGGCATGGTAGCGCGCACCAGGTCTTCGATTGCCGAAGCGGGCTGGCCTGCTTCGGCTTGTTCGGCCGAAAGTTTTACCAGCAGCCCCAGCCCGGCCCCCAGGTTGAGCGAATCGACAACCGTGATGGGCGTTCGTCCGCCATGATGAACGGCTGCCTGGCGGGCCCACTGCACCAGGGGCGAAAGCGCGCCCGATAGCGTAATGACCAGAATAGCGTCGTAGCCGTGTCCGAGGCTGTTAAGAATCGCAGACCAGGTTTCCTGGCTGGGTTGGGTCGCCTGAAACGGATCCAGGGGGAGTATTTTCACCCGTTGCTGCCCGTGAAAGGGGATGTGTGGCAACTGGGCGCTTGAGTCGGTGAGGATGCAAAGGCCAGGCATAATGCGCGGGGCGGCTGCACAGCCGCCCCAGGGAAATTACTCGATGGACATGATGAATTGGTAGTGGGGCTGTCCGCCGTCCTGTACTTCTACTTCCTGAGATGGATAGTTTTTGCGCACCAGGTCGGCAATGCGGTTGGCTTCGGCAGCCGAAAGGTCTTCGCCGTAGTAGAGCGTAATCAATTCATACTCGGCGGCTTCGGCTTTGTTCAGCAGCGCCAGGCAGGCTTCTTCTAGCGTGTCTGAAGAAACGGATAGCTTGCCATCCAGCAGCCCAATCACTTGCCCTTCGCGCACGCTTACGCCGTCAATTTCGACGGTGCGGGTGGCGATGGTGATTTCGCCGGTCTTTACGCTGGCGGCGGCTTTGCGCATCTTTTCGGCTATGGCGCTCAGGTCGCCGTCGGGGTCGAGGTGCAGCATGGCAGCCAGTCCTTGCGGTATGGTGCGGGTGGCGACAATTTCTACCTGTTTTACTGTCACTTCTTTGGCTTGTTCGGCAGCAAAGATGATGTTTTTGTTGTTAGGTAGGATGATGACCTTATCGGTGGGCAGGTTTTCAAAGGCATCCAGAATATCTCTGGTGGAGGGGTTCATGGTTTGTCCGCCTTCTACGATACCGGCTACCCCCAGGCTGGCAAAAATGCGCGAAAGCCCGCGCCCTGGCGAGACGGCCACCACCGCGACCTGCCCCGGTTCAATGTTGGCCAGTTCAATTTTAGAGCCGCGCGCTTTGCGGTCAATTTCATCCATTTGGGCCAACAGGTTTTCCATGGCAACTTTGGTGATTGTGCCCAGTTCCATGATGTAGTCAATGGGCTCGTAGCGTTTTTCTAGCGGGGTGTGAATGTGCATGCGGTACATGCCATCGCCTTCGCCTACCTGAATGGATGTGCCCATGCTTTCGAGACGGTTATAGAAGGCGGGCAGGTCCAGTAACCCCTGCGGGATGAAATCCACAACAACTTCCCAATCCTGTCCTTCTTCGACTTCTTCCATGGCGTTCTCTAAGTTCATGGCCGAAAGCGGTTGAACCGACATGATTGGGGCGTCTAACGGCAGTCCGTCAATGTAGCGCAGCATGCCTTCTATGATGAAATATAGCCCCTTGCCGCCAGAATCTACCACGCCTGCTTGCTTGAGCACGGGCAGCAGTTCGGGGGTGCGTTGAACCGAGGCGTCGGCTGCGGTCACGCAACGCCTAAAAATTTCTACTGGGTCTTTTGTTTCGGTGAGGGCGGCTTCGGCTTCAGCGGCGATGTCTTTGGCTACGGTTAAAATGGTGCCTTCTACCGGGCGGACAACGCCTTTGTAGGCGGTGTTTTTGGCTTCTACAAAGGCGGCTGCCAGGGCTGGGCCATCCAGAATTTGTACGCCGTGCAGGGCGCGCGCAAATCCGCGCCAAAGTTGCGAAAGGATAACGCCAGAGTTGCCGCGCGCGCCCATGAGCGCGCCCTGGGCGACGGCGGCAATCAGTTCTCCGGCGTGTTCGGTGCCCAACCCGGCAATTTCGTTCCAGGCCGAGGTCATGGTGAGCATCATGTTGGTGCCGGTATCGCCATCGGGCACGGGGAAGACGTTGAGGGCGTTAACGGTTTGCTGGTTGGTTTTTAGCCAGGTCATGCCGGCTTCTACCAGGCGTTTGAGTTCTTGCCCGCCAATGTGACCGGCTTTTATTTGCTGGCGGTGGCGATCTTCGATTTTTTTTGTGTCAATGGACATCGAGCAAATATCTCCTGCGCGTAAAATTAATCTGGGTTGCTAACCCGCAGCCCCTGAACATGAACGTTGACTTCGTTTACTTTTAGCCCGACGGTTTTTTCAACCTGGTAGCGCACTGCATTGGCTACGCTGCTGGCCACCGAGGATATGCGGGTGCCGTATTCTACGATGATGTAAACATCAATGTCCAGTTTTTCCCCGTCGAAGCGCACGTTCACGCCGCGATTGGGCTCGCGTGTAATCGAATGGGTGAGTCCCTCGGCCAGGTTGCGGGCGGCCAACCCAACCACGCCGTAGGATTGTAATGCTGCGTGGTAGGCAATGGTGGCAACCGCGTTGGGGGAAATGTGGATGCTGCCTAAGGTGGTGGTCTCTTCACTCATGTCGGTCTCCGTTTGTGGCGTATGTTTGCCTGTGAAAACAAATTTTTCTGAAAATGCCCTGTATTCTTATTGTAAACTCTTCTTGCCAGGGAGTGAAAGACTTGCGTGTGTATTAACACACTTTCCTTGTATAAAGATGCGAGTTATGTTAGAATACTGCGCCTGTGACGGAAAGTCACCTGGTATTATGGCAAGAAAGGATCTGTAACCATGGCAAAGTGTGCTCACTGCGGTAAATCCACCACGTTTGGACACAATCGCTCGTTCTCTCTGCGGGCGACCAACCGTTCTTTCCGCCCCAATCTCCAGACAGTTTCTGTTCTGGAAAACGGTAAGAAGGTTAAGAAGACGCTGTGTACCAAGTGCATCCGCACGCTGGTTAAGACAGCGTAACCGCCTTTGTTTTTCACCAATGACAAGAGTCGCGGCACGACCGCGATTTTTGTTTTAATCGTTCAGTCTATTGTGGCCTGGCGCAAAGCGCGCATACCCTCTGCCAGCCCGCCGGGGTGATTGAAGACGGCGTTGCCAGCCACAAATGCGTTTGCGCCTGCCTGGCGCACGGCGGGTAAGGTTTGGGCGCTTATGCCGCCATCCACTTGCAGCCAGGCGGGAGATCCGATGGCATCTAACATGCGGCGAATTTCTGCAATTTTGGGCAGCATTTCGGAGATGAAGCGTTGCCCGCCAAAGCCGGGGTTGACGGTCATGACCAGCACCAGGTCTACCAGCGGCAGCACATGCTGTAAGGTGAGCGCTGGTGTGGCAGGGTTGAGGGTAACGCCCGGTTTGACGCCCAGGCTGGCAATGTGTTGCAGGGTGCGGTGCAGGTGCGGGCAGGTTTCTACATGAACGGTTAGGCGGTCGGCCCCGGCCTGGGCAAAAGCGGATAGATAGCGCTCTGGCTGGCTAATCATCAGATGAACATCTAGCGGCAGGCGGGTGGCGCGTTTGCAGGCTTCGACGATGAACGGGCCGATGGTAATGTTGGGGACAAAGTCGCCGTCCATCACGTCTATGTGAATCCAGTCTGCGCCGGCGTCTTCACACTGGCGCAGTTGTTCGCCCAGACGGGTGAAGTCGGCGGAGAGGATGGAGGGGGCCAGGATGAAATGGGTCACGTTAGCGACTGTAGAGTTGAATGATCCACACCCAAAAGGGCACCAGCCCCAGCACGGCCACCATGGCCAGCAGCCCCAGGAACACGGCTACCCAGTCA
>FWPV01006122.1_pt1 | contig 23342 bp, 21 predicted proteins | sample 2228371 | NCBI WGS metagenome assembly FWPV01 (sample SAMEA103939776, study PRJEB20133) | metagenome | reverse complement strand
TCTTGTTATCAATGGAGTAGAGCTAAAGAATGTATGGGTAGGAGTAAACTCTCTACCACCCAGGCAAGATGGATATTATTATATAACCTATAAAGGATCATATCCATGGAGTCACTTTGAGGCTAAGTAAAAAAACGGGTGGTAAAACCACCCGTTTTTTTATAAAGAAAGTAAGAAGTAATTTTTGACCACTTTTTTACAAAACTCTATTTTATTAACCCAAAATCAATTCTAAAAATTGATTTTTCTTATTTTCCCATTTATAATAAATATTAAAAAAATACTTGCCTCTTGGTCATATTTCAAATCTTTTTTTGGAGGAAATTTATGGTTAAGAAATTTTTATGTGCACCTGGCCCAACAGCTGTACCTAATGAAATTCTCGCAGAAATGTCCAAACCTTTAATGCACCACAGAACACCTCAATTCTCACAAATTGTATCAGAAAATGCTGAAATGCTAAAGAAGGTGTTCAAAACAAAAAATACCGTTCTCACTTTAACTTCTTCAGGTACCGGAGCAATGGAATCATCAATTACTAACTTTATGTCAGAAGGAGATAAAATAATCGTTCTTTCTGCAGGAAAATTTGGAGAAAGGTTTGCAGAGATTGGTAAAGCATATAAACTAAATGTAATAGAGTTAAAAGCTGAATATGGAAAGGACATAAAACCAGAAGAAGTAGAAAAGGCATTAAAAGAACATCCAGATGCAAAGGGGGTATATACAGAGTATAGTGAAACTTCTACTGGTGTAGCATTTGATGTAAAAAATATTGCAAAGGTTGTTAAAAATACAGATGCTATTTTTGTAATCGACGGTATTACTGCTATTGGAGCGATGGAATTTGAAATGGATGAATGGGGCATAGATATTGCAATAGCTGGAGCACAAAAATCCTTTATGATACCACCAGGTCTTGCGTTTATTTCCTATTCTGATAAAGCTGCAGAAAAGATGAAGAATGCAAAATTGCCAAGATTCTACTTTGATCTTGCAAAAGAAAAGAAAAATCTTGAAAAGCAAACCACAGCCTGGACACCAGCAATAACATTATTCATTGGGCTCAATTATGCTTTAAAGATGATGCTTGAAGAAGGAATGGAAAATGTAATAAAGAGGCACTCTCTTGTAGCCGAATGTTTTAGACAGGCAGTTCAGTCTATAGGCTTAAAATTATTCCCCGATGTTCCAAATGTTCGCCCAACAGATGCTGTAACAGCCGTAAGAGTACCAGAAGGAATAGATGGTGGAAAAATTCCAGCATTGATGAGAGATAAATATGGAGTAACAATAGCTGGTGGACAGGGAACAATGAAAGGCAAAATTTTCAGACTCGGTCATCTTGGTTATACTGACAAGAGTGATATAGTTGTTGAACTTCAAGCAATGGAACTTGCTTTAAAAGAACTTGGTTATAAGTTTGAATTTGGGAAAAGTGTATATACAGCACAAAAATTCATACTCGAAAAATTCCCTATTCCTCAAGTAGAACTTTCAGAAGCTGGAGATTAAACTTTTAGAGAGGTAGCAAGGTCGCTACCTCTCTATCCATAGATAGTAACTTGACAATCTAAATTTTTTTTCTTATAATTATTTTCGATGGGGCTATAGCTCAGAGGGATAGAGCAACAGTTTCCTAAACTGTGGGCCACAGGTTCGACTCCTGTTAGCCCCATTAAAAAAATAAATCAATCAGAAATATAATCAGAGCAAAAACAATCAAAACAATAGATAATTCAAAATATCCTTTCTTAATCTCTTCATAATCAAAGGCAGATTTAAAATCGCTTTTAGAATAAAAATCAAAAATAGATTCTTTTGATACAATATATTTTTCATCTTTGACAAAAAAATCTTTTACACTTTCATAGAAAAAGATCGGCAAAAAAGGATTTTTACTCATTTCATTAAGATTTTCTTTAAGAGAAAAAGAAAATAAATAGCTATGATTATTCTTATATATTATTGGAAACTCCATAATTTTTACAAAAGGTTTAAAATCATATACATTTCCGACAAGCTCATATATATTTTCAAGTTTAACGTTATGAATGTCTGGTAAAAAGTTGCAATAAATCTTTCCAAAAACATTATCTTTTTTTATAAACTTCAGGTCTTTATATTGAAAATTATCTGGAATAATAAAAAGAGGTTTTTCAAGATTTGGTATAAAATCAGTTGTAAAAACTATATCGGCTGAATTATAATCAAATATCTCTTTCACTTCTCCGAAAATAGCCCTGAAAGTCTTTCTTATGTATTGTTTTGTTGAAAGGTCAGTTATTCCAAGATACAGATTTATTGATGGTAAAAAATAAAAATCTCTTTCTATTTCGTTATCAAAAGCTGGATCACCAGCTTCAAATCTAATCTTCAATTTATTTTTTGTTAAAAGAAGTTCTCTGTCTGGATAAAAATTCTTTCTTATGGATTTAGACTTTTCTTCATATATCAGTTTATCATTTAAATAAACAAAAATATCAACATTTCTATCTGCTTCAATCGTTAGATTTAAAAAAAACTCACTGCCAGTAGTCAAAATTTGAGGAAATAATTCAAATTCTTTAAAGTAATAATTCTTACTTTTATGAGAAAGAAGGATAACTGTAACATTTTTATCTAAAAATTTTAAATTAACAAAATTCGATTTTTGCCCATCAGTTACTAAGAGAATTTTACTGGCTTTGATTGAATTTATTAAGCTTACTATATCAACATCTCTTTCAAATTTAAAATCAGAAGCAATCTCATCTATCCCAAAATATATCTTCTCCACTCCTCTAAACTTAAGAAAATAAACAATCTCAGGCATATTAAAAACTGACATACTCAATGTCGGATCGATTATGGCTGTAAAACCTTCAAAGTTGACCCTTTTCAAAAAAACTGGTTTAGAAAAACCAAAAATCACAAATAATATAATAAAACTTTTCAATAACTGTTTAATAAAAAAATTAATACGAAATTTGTTTTTTTCTTCTTTTAAAACTTCCTCTATGAGTTCGATAGAAGAAAAAACAATTCTTTTTCTTTTTATCTTTTCTATAAGATAGAAAATTAAAGGCAAAAATGCAACTGGCAAAAAAAACAAAAAAATAGGGTTTAAAAATTTCATTTTATACTATCCAGTATATTTTTTAAATAAAAATAATATGGCATATCATCAAAAACTACAAAATAAAATAATTTATTCTTCACAAATTTATCATAAAAAAAGGTTTTTCTTTCTTCTAATTTTCTTTCATAAATTTTTTTTAACTCATTACTATCAACGACTATTTCTTTATTACTTTCTGAATCTATAAATACTGCACTGTTTTTATATGGTAACTTCCATTCTTTAATTGAAAAAAAATTCAAAAAGTTTATCCTTTTTCTTATAAGTAGTTCGATGATTTTATCCATATCTTTTCCCCACCAGCCATCCGAAATTAAAAAATTTATATCCCTTTCCTTAATTTCATATAAATACTGATAGTAAAATCTTTTCTCTAATTCTATACTATTAAAGATAGATTCAATACCATCAGAAGAAATTTTCAAAGAATCAATAAAATTTTCTCCTATACACGATACAAAAACTTCATTTTGCTCCTTTATAAGTAAATAAGAAAATAAAGCAATAAATTTCTTCGCAAGTATAAATTTATCTACTGGATAATACATTGATCTGCTTACATCAAGAATAAAATGAACCCTTAGATGTGAATAACTCTCATACTGTTTTGTCAAAAACTTCTCTGTTCTACCATATTTTTTCCAATCTATATCCTTAGGATTGTCAGAAGGGACATATTCTTTGTATTCTTCGAACTCTGAACTACTCCCTATTCTTCTTGAGGGAGAAAAACCTTCATTGCCTTTTGAAAATCTTAATAGATATTCTGTAAGCTCATAGTTTTTAAAATAGTCTATTGCCTCTTTTTCAAGATACATTTATACCTTCTTTTTTTATAAAAACTATATAATTTTAGTTTTATCAAGCAAAATTTTCAAGTTTGATTTAAGAAAAGAAAAATTAATTTCAAATTGAAAATATTTCAATTTAAGTATAAAATCTATATATGAAACATTTTTTATTTTTTTATTATCTTATTTCTGTCTTCTCTGGAATACTTGGATATTTTGGGATTTTGTTTTTATGGCTAAAATTTAGAAACAAGTATATATTTTACTATTTTGTTTTATTCACAGCTCTTTCACTGAATCTTTTTATTAATATTTTTCAGTACTATAAATACATTCTTTTAGAAATAGAAAATTTTAAAACTACTTATACTGTAAGTTTACTTTTTATACTCTCACATTCTTTATTTTTTTATAGCATACCTTATTTCATATATTCAGCTATGGAAAAGAAAGTCCCCTTTTTTCTTGCCTTTTTATCAAAGGCTTTATTTATAGCAGGAGTAATTACAATCTTTGTTTCACTTTTTATACCAGAAGACATTAGATTAAATTTTATTGTGAATTTTGATAACTTTTTCTATCTAAATTTGTTTTACATATTTCTAATTTACAACCTGTTCATAATAAGAAAAAATATATCAAATGTAAAACATATTATCATAAAGGAAATTTTTTCCGTAGCTTTCTGGTTTACTTTATTTTTCATACCTTTTTTTGCCATTGATAGCCTATGGGAAATTTTTCAGGTAAAATTAAAAATTATCCCGAGATGTTTTAATTTTATGCCTTTATATTATTTTATATGGAACATAATATTTGCATATTATCTTCTTAATTACCTCATAAAAGATGATTCTATTTTCTTTATAAATAAAATCCCCGATAAACTTATAGAAAAATATAAAATAGGCAAAAGAGAAGCAGAAATAATAAATTTAATAATTACTGGAATTGATAATAAAGGAATTTCCGATAAGCTTTTTATATCGGAAAGCACGGTTAGAAATCATATTTCTAATATTTATAGAAAATTCAACGTATCAAATAAAGTTGAACTAATAAAAATAATCAGTGAAGAGGCTTAATTCTTGGTTTAAAAATTAATATTGACATTTTAATAACTGCATAATAGAATATTTCTCTCATTATAAGGGAGGGCATATGGCTGGTTTTTTAATTGTTGATGATTCTTTACTTATGAGAAAAACACTTAAAATTATTATAGAAAAGTTAGGTCACCATATTGTAGCAGAAGCAGTCGATGGTCAGGATGCTTATGAAAAATATAGTCTTACTACACCAGATGGTGTAATTATGGACATTGAAATGCCAAAAATGAATGGGATAGAAGCTATAAAGAAAATTCTCTCAGATTTTAAAGATGCAAAAATACTTGTTGTAAGTACGCATAATGAAAAAAATCTAATAGTAGAAGCATTAAAACTTGGAGCAAAATACTATTTAATAAAACCAATTTCTGAAGAAAGTATAAAAAAGGGCATAGAAATACTTTTCAAGTAGTTTTTGCCATTTTTATAAAATTTTATTATAATCATTTCTATGGAAAAATATTTTGGGAAAGAAACAGAAAAGGCTTTATCAAATTTCGGAGTGATTTCAAAAATTCCTTGTGAAATCATAAAAGCTTATGGAGAAGTTAAACTTGCTGTCTTATCAACAATCCAGGAAGAAGAAAAAAAATATACAGAAGAAGAATGGATGGCTTTGAAAGGAGCAATCCTTGAGGTTATTGACGGAAAGCTAAATGAACATTTTCCTCTATCTTTAATTCAAGGTGGTGCTGGAACAAGCCTCAATATGAACATAAACGAAGTCATATCAAATAGAGCTAACGAAATCCTGGGTAAAAAAAGATTTGACCCAATAGAAGATATAAACAAGTATCAATCCACAAATGACACATTTCCGACAGTAGCAACCATTTTTGTATATAGAAATTTAATTGACATTGAATCTCTGGTAATAAAATTGCAAGAAATTTTAGTAAAAAAAGAAAATGAACTAAACTTACTTATCACTGGTAGAACAGAAATGCAGGACGCATTGCCTATAAATTTAGGACAAGTCTTTGGTAGCTTTGCTGGCATGATAGAAAGAGATAGATGGAGATTACACAAACTAAAAGAAAGGATAAGAACAATAGCACTTGGAGGAACTGCTATTGGAACCGGTTACCCTACTCCTCAAAGAATAGTCTTCACTTCAGAAAAGAAGTTAAAAGAGATTACAAAGCTCCCCCTCACAAGAAGTCAAAATCTTCCAGATGAAATAGCTAACACAGACAAATATTCAGAACTGGCATCCACATTAAAAATATTAGCTGAAAACCTATATAAAATAACTGGAGACCTCTTAATCTACACTTCTTCATTTGTAAAAGAACTAATTCACCCTGATCTACAATCTGGTTCAACAATTATGGCTGCAAAGACAAATCCAGTAATACTTGAATATGTGAGAGGATGTTCTATAAGTGTCATACATGAGTGTAATAAAATTTCAGAATATACCAGAAATGGACAACTTCAACTGAACGCTTTTCTACCATTTATACTTGAGAGTTTTAACCTTGTATTTACTTTTCTCAAAGAATCTCTGGAAAGATTTATAGAAAAATTTTTAAAACTTTTTGAAGTAAACAAAGAAAAGATAGAAGAAAATCTTGTTAACTCAAACGCCATACTAAATGCTTTTATAGGTATAATTGGCTATAATAAAGTAAAAGAACTTTATAACATTATTAAAGACAAAAAGATAAAAACTCTTGAAGAGTTAAAAGAACTTCTAAAACTTCATACAAATTTAACAGAAGAAGAATTAGAGTTCTATCTTGATCCTATAAATATCACAAGTTTCTGGAGAAAATAAATGTCAGTAACAAATACTCCTCTTTCAGAACAAATAAGAATTGTTCTTTTTGGTTTAAGGAATGCAGGCAAATCAAGCCTTATGAATAATATTTTCAAAAAAGAAATTTCTATTGTCTCTAATATAGCGGGGACAACTACCGACCCTGTAACAAAATCGATGGAACTTGGTAAATTAGGTCCTGTTGCCATAACAGATACAGCCGGTCTTGATGATGTTGGCGAAATAGGAGAACTTAGAATAAAAAAAACAATTGAATTCTTAAACATTTCTGATATTGCCATACTTGTTACTAAAGCAGATATTCCCCCTTCTGATATTGAAAAAAATTTTTTAGAAGAAGTAAAATCAAAGAAAAAAGCACTCTTAATAGCTCTAACCTTTTCAGATAGAGAAATAAATAAAGAAAAATTAAGTTTTATTGAAAATTACAGATATGTAAAGATTGACAATATTAAAAAAGAAGGAATAGAAACATTAAAAAATGAATTAATAAAACTTTATGACCAGATTGAATTTGAAATTACTCCACTTGAAGGACTCGTAAATGAAAACGACTTCATTATTCTTGTTACACCTATAGATTTAGCAGCTCCAAAAGGTAGATTAATCCTGCCACAAGTAGAAACAATTAGAGACGCACTTGACAAAGATTGTGCCGCTTTAATAGTTAAAGAAAGAGAGTTAAAAACCTTTTATGACTCCTTAACCATAAAACCAAAACTCGTTATCACAGATAGTCAGGTTTTCTCAAAGGTTGCTGCCGACATTCCCGAAGATCAACCGCTCACGTCGTTCTCCATCTTATTTGCAAGAAAAAAAGGAGATTTAGCTTTATTCGTAGAAGGGTTAAAAGTATTAAAAAATTTCCCAAAAGATGGAAAAGTAATGATACTTGAAGCCTGCTCTCACCATGTTCAACCTGATGACATAGGAACCGTAAAAATTCCAAGACTATTTAAGCAACTTGTCCAGAGTAATGCTCAATTTGAGTTTCTAAAAGAACTCCCGGAAGAAAAAAAACTTAAAGAATTTAAACTTGTCATCCATTGTGGTGGCTGTATGGTAACAAGAAAAAAGATGCTTTATAGACTTGAAGTTCTAAAGAATTACAATATTCCTTCTTTAAATTATGGGCTTTTCCTTGCATGGGCAAATGGACTTATTCCAAGGGCATTAGAACCATTTAGTTATGAGTTTTCACTATATGAAAAGTAAAAAAAAATTGCATTATTTAGGATAAAGATATAAAATTATAATTATGGAAAAACAAGTTGTTGGATTTAAAATTGTGGATAATCTTTATTGCATTGACATCGAAAATGTAAAGGAAGTAGTAAAGGTAAAAGAGATAACCCCTTTACCTCATTCTCCGGTTTTTGTTAAAGGTATTATTAACCTCAGGGGAATAATTATACCCATTATTTCTCTTAGACTTAAGTTTGGCTTTGAAGAAAAAAAAAGCAATGAAGAGTATAAAGTAATAATTGTAAAAATTGATAACCTACTTGTGGGACTCATAGTAGATGAATTCTTGTATGTATTTTCTTTTTCCAATGATAAGGTTCAGGGAATTGATGAAACGAAAGATTCAAAATTATCTTTAAACCTTATCTCTGGAATTATAAGACATGACAAAAATATTTTTTCTATAGTTAATATAAAAAACCTGCTTGACATAGAAGAACAAAAGTTTATAACTAAAGAGGTAACAGAAACAAAAAATATCAACCAATAATTTGACTTTTAGTTTATAAAGTTATAGAATTTAACATAAAAATTTAAAGGAGGATATAAATATGAAGAAGATTATAACAACTATTTTTGTTTTGTTGATAAGCACAAGCCTTTTTGCACAACAAACCGATGCTCCAGATCAGGGTGAAACTTCTACTTCTTCTCAGAGTTCTCAATCTCAAGAGAAACAAACTATAACAGAAGAAAAAGAAGTAAAAGCTGTAGAAGGTATAGTCTACAATGATGGAAATATGGACTATGCCTCTGGAGATGTAAAGTTTGTTATTGAAGCAAAAGATGAAGGCTCTGGTGTAAAAACAGTTTATGTACTTGTTGATGATTCTGATTTTGGCATTTACGAAAACCCTCTTTCTTTCCTTGAAGAAGGAAAACACCTTATAGGTTATAAGGTAGAGGATAATGTAGGAAATATGTCGAAAATCAAGTTTTATGAATTTATACTTGATAAAACTGCACCAGAAGCAATGTTAATGAGTGATAAAAAACCTGTTAAGATTGGTGACGTTTTATATGTAGGTTCTAACTATAATTTTGGCATACTTGCTAATGACCCACTTTCTGGAGTTAAATCAATCGAATACAAAGTAGACGATGGAGAAACAGTAGTTTATAATGGAACATTCGCACCAGTAATGCAGAATGGCTTACACAAGATTGAATATTTTGCAACAGATAATGTTGGAAATGTTTCAATCACAAAAACTTACCTTTACTACCTTGATATTAATGCTCCAACAGTAGAGTTTGTCGTAAATCCAGAGCCATTTGAAAAGGATGGGGTAAAATATATTTCAGATAAAACCCCAATCTTAATAAAAGCAAAAGATGGAGAAACAGGAATTTCAAGAATAGTCTATACAATTGACGACGAGGAAGCAAAAGAATATCTCTATCCTATAAAATTATCAAGCGGAACACATACAATTAAAGCAAAAGCTTATGACCTCTTGGGAAATGAAAGTGAAGAAATTTCTATAACTCTCACTGTTGACGCTGAAATTCCAGAAGCTGAACTCATTCCAACAAAGTAATAGAGAGTAAATAAAAAAAGGAGGCAAGTGCCTCCTTTTTTTATTCTAAAAACTAACTTGTATTGACAACTATACAAGTTTGTGTTATAATAAAGCAATGAGGAAAAAATGTTGAACCATAACTCACCAATACCAATATATATTCAGCTTGCCAGAATATTAGAAGATGAGATTATCTCAAAGAAATTAAATCCAGATGAAAAATTGCCTTCTGAAAACATTCTTGCAAAAAAATTCTCTGTCAGCCGTCTTACTGTGAGGCATTCCCTTGATTATTTAAGAGAAAAAGGTTATATCGTAAAGAAAAAAGGCTCTGGAACTTTTGTTAGAAAAGATGTAAAAAAGGAAATTTCAATATTTAATAGCTGTGGTATAACAGAAGCATTTAAAAGAGAAAATCTAAAATTGAAAAAGATTTTAGTTGAAAAACTTACAACCAAAAGAATATTAACAAATGATAATCCATTCTTTAATGAAGAAGTTTATTACTTTTCAAGGCTTGATATAGTTGAAATGAAAAGAATCATATTTGAAAGATTTTACCTTGATAAAAATCTATTTAAAAATCTTGAAAAATTTAATCTTGAAAATTCTCAAATTTCAGAAATTGCTGAAAAGGAATACTACTTAAAAATTTCAAAAATAAAGCAAAATTTTAAATCTATAATTACAGATACCTATCTTAAAAAAATTTTTCACACTCATAATAAACCACTTTTGTTTCTAAAAAGAGAGATATTTTTTAATAATAAGTGTGGAATTTTTTCAGAAATATTTATTGACACTGATAGTTTTGAATTTGTTCAGGAAATAGGAGGATAAAAATGAAGGGATATTATGGAGAGTTTGGCGGTGTTTTTATACCAGAAATTCTAATGGCAACCATAGAAGAACTGACAGCTGAATTTGAAAATGCAAAAAATGATAAAAATTTCTGGATAGAATATGAAAATTTTCTAAAAAATTATTCATCAAGACCCACTCCCTTAACTTTTGCAGAGAACCTGACAAAATATTTTGGTGGACCAAAAATATATATAAAAAGAGAAGACTTAAATCATACCGGTTCACATAAACTAAACAATGTAATAGGACAGGGGCTTTTAGTAAAGCGAATGGGTAAAAAAAGAGTTATTGCAGAGACAGGAGCTGGTCAGCACGGTGTTGCCACTGCTACTATGGCAGCAAAGTTTGGCTTTAAATGTACAATCTATATGGGTGAAGTTGATGTTGAAAGACAGAGACCCAATGTTTTCTGGATGGAACAGCTTGGAGCAGAAGTTATTCCAGTAAAGACTGGCAGTAGAACACTAAAGGACGCTATAAATGAAGCATTAAGAGACTGGGCAACAAATATGGACACCACCCATTATGTACTTGGAACAGCATGTGGACCTCATCCATTTCCTGAAATGGTTATGTATTTTCAATCAATTATTGGTAAAGAAACCAAAAAACAAATTATTGAGCTTGAAGGGCGACTCCCTTCAAGAGTTTATGCATGTGTTGGAGGTGGTTCAAACGCTATTGGAATTTTCTCTGGCTTTCTTTCTGACAGAGGGGTTGAGCTTGTAGGGGTTGAAGCTGGAGGTTATGGGCTTGAAACTGGAAAGCATGCATCAAGACTTGCTTCAAAAGATGCAAGTATAGGAGTTGCTCAGGGGTATAAAACCTATTTTCTTCAGAATAGAGATGGTCAGATGCTTGAAACTCACAGTATTGCTGCTGGCCTTGATTATATTGGTGTCTCCCCTATCCTTGCGAATCTAAAACATGAAAAAAGGGTTCGATTTGAAGTGGCAACAGACGAAGAAGTAATAAAAGCACTAAAATTAACTATAAAAACTGAAGGAATAATTCCAGCACTTGAATCAACTCATGCTTTTGCATGTGCTTTTAGAGAAATTCCTTACTTACAAAAAAATGACATTGTAATAATCAATCAATCAGGAAGAGGTGATAAAGATATCTTTACAATTGCAGATGCTTTAAAGGATAGTAAGTGGGAAGAATTTATCATAAAAAAAGCGGAGGTCTATAATGCTTCAAAATTACATAAATGAAAAGAGGAAAGAAAAAGATATTTTATTGATGACACACATTGTTATAGGTTACCCTGATATATCTACTTCTATGAAAATTGTTGAAACAATGGTAAATTCTGGCGTTGACATAATGGAATTGCAAATACCATTTTCAGAACCAATAGCTGATGGACCAACCATACTACATGCAAATCATATTGCTTTAAAAAATGGTATAACTACAGAAGATTGTTTTAAATTTGCTAAAGAGGTTAGCACTAACTTCAATATTCCATTTGTCTTTATGACATACTACAATATACCATTCAAATATGGAGTAAAAAATTTCATCTCACAAATGAAAGAAAATGGAATTAAAGGTTCAATCATCCCTGATTTAACTCCCGAAGAAGGAGAAGAATATATTACTGAAATGAAAAATAACCTTTTAGCCCCAATTTTCATTTTTACTCCTACCTCAAACGATGAAAGACTTAAGTTGATTTCAAAATTTGCAGATGGATTCATTTACTGTGTTGCAAGAAAAGGTATAACAGGGCAGAAGACAGATTTTAATAATGACCTAATAAACTATATAAACAGATGCAAAAATTTTACAAAATTGCCTCTTGCTTTAGGTTTTGGAATAAAGGAAAAAGAAGAAATTGATTTCTTAAAAGGTAAAGTAGATATTGCCGTAATAGGAACTCAAAGCATAAAAGTTTATGAAGAAAAAGGAATTAATGGTTTAAAAGAATATCTGGAAAATTTAAAATAAATATTGCAAATTTTTATTTTTTAGTTTATTATTTTGCTATGAAAAAAGTTTTATTCATTTTATTTCTTTTCTCATTTTCATTTTCAATGAGTTCAAAAAGTTCTTTAGAAAGGGATATTGAGCTTGCAAATATATATCTTCCTGATAAAAAAAGTTTCCTTACAGAAGAAGAGTTAAATTGGTTAAACGACCACCCTCTCATAAGAATAGCTCCTGACCCAAATTTTGCACCATTTGAGTATATAGATGAAAATAAAAAATATCAAGGTATTGGTGCTGACTATCTAAGGGTGATAGAAAGAATGCTTGAAATAAAATTTCAGGTATTGATTTATAGCAACTGGTCAGATATTATTGCGGATTTCAAAGAAAAAAAGATAGACCTACTTAACACAGTTGTTTCAAATAACATAAGAAATGAATACATGCTTTTTCCCTCACCATATTTGTTTATACCCTCTGTAATTATAGGAAGAAAAGGAGAAATAAAAAAAATCTCTCTTGACAACCTTGGTAAATATAGAATCGTCATGGTAAGAGATTATGGTCTCACTGGGTATTTCCTTGAAAAATATAAAGGTTACAAAACTATACTTGTAAACAAAAATATTGATGCTTTAGAACTCTTAACTTCTAAGACTGTTGATGTTTTTATTTCAGATGTTGCCACTGCAGAATACTATATGAAAAAAGGCGGATTTATTAATCTTGAAATTGTTGGAATCTTTAAACCAGATTCAATAATGGGATTCGGTGTTAGAAAGGACTGGAAAATATTTAAAAATATCCTTGAAAAAGCACAAAAAAATATTTCTCCCACAATATACAATGCAATACTAAATAAATGGATAAAAATAGATTTATATAATAAAAAAATTCTAAATCGCATATTAATAATTTCTCTCATTTCATTTTCTGGAATTTCTTTAGTTATTATATTTTTACTACTTTTAAATAGAAGACTAAACGACCTTGTAAAAAAAAGGACTTTTCAACTTAATATTGAACTTGAGCGAAGTAGACAGTTAGAATATGAATTAAAAAATCAAAATGAGCTTCTTGATACTATACTTAATGAACTTCCTGTACCAGTTCTGATAATAAATAATAAACTGGAAGTGATTAGGACAAATCATGCTCTTAACTCTTATCTTAATATCACAGAAAAAGAAATGCAAAAGTTTGGTTCAAATGTTTTTAAGCGAATTAGAGAAATTTTTGATGAAGAAACTACTAACCATATTGAAGAAAATTTAAAAAGATTTATTGCAGATGAAAAAATTGAATATGTAAAAGAAGAATTAGTACCACTAAAATTTAAAAAAGCAGAAGAAAAAACATGCAACTTTGCAGCAAAAAAATTGGGGTCATTAATATTATTTACTTTTTTTGATTTAACCGAAATTATTAAATTAAAAAAAGAGCTAGAAAATTCTCTAAAAGAAAAGGAATTACTCATTAAAGAAATTCATCATAGAGTAAAAAATAATTTTAACATTGTTATAAGTTTACTAAACCTTCAAAAAAATAAGTCTGGTGATAAAAGTATAAAAGAAGCATTAACCATAAGTCAGAATAGAATCTACTCTATGGCATTAATACATGAAATGTTATACCAGACCAATCAATATACAAAAGTGAATTTTTCCATTTATATCGAAAAACTTATCAATCACCTTAAGGGCATCTACCCTGAGATAACAGAAAGAATAAAATTTGATATATCCATAAAAGAACAAATAGAACTCATAATGGATATGGCAATACCACTGGGAATGATAATAAACGAAATAATCACAAATTCATTAAAATATGCCTTTCCTGATAATTTAACAGGGATAATAAAAATACATCTAAGTACAAATCAAAACACCCTAATTTTAGAAATTGGAGATAATGGAATAGGTGTAAAGGATAAAAATGACTTACTTAAACAATCAAGCCTTGGTATAACAATTATAAATTCTCTGATTTATCAATTAAAAGGAGAAATAAAAATAAAAGAAGGAAAAGGACTTGTGTATTTAATAACAATTCCTTTAAAGTTACCTGAATAAAAATTGACAAATCTCAGTTTAGTATTAAAATATATATCTGGTATTTTTTTTATGGAGTTAAATATGAATTCAGATCCAATGAGTGATATTTTCCTTGAAGCAATGAAAGAAGAAGGAAATTTTAAATCTTCAACTTCTTCTAAAGAAAGTAATGTTAAGCTTCAAAAAGGTAAAGTTGTTGCAATATCGGGTAAAGATGTCTTCCTTGACATGGGAGGTAAAGCGGAAGCTGTGGTTCCGCTTGAAGAATTCTCAGAAAAACCACAGATTGGTATGGAACTTGAAGTCTTACTTAAAGGTGTAGAAGAAGGAATAATGGTAGCTTCAAGGCTTGAAGCTGAAAAAATAAAGAAAAACGAAGAGATTAAAAAGGCATATAAGGAAGATTTCGGTATTAAAGGAACTATCTCTGAGGTTATATACAAAGATAATGAGCCAAAGGGTTTTAATGTTAATCTTGGTTACAATATTAATGCTTTCCTGCCTCTTTCACAGATAGACACAAAAGGTAAAAAACCCGAAGAATTGAAAGGTTTAACTTTTGATTTCAGTATAATAGAATATCAAAGGGGAAATATCACATTATCAAGAAAAAAATACCTTTCAAAAACAATACAAAAAATGTATGCAACATTCTTTGAAAAAAATAAAGAAGGAGATAAATTAACCGCAAAAGTTGATAGAATAGAAAAGGATTATGCTTTTCTTATTGCTGATGGTGTAAATGTATTCATGCATGTTTCTGATTTCTCCTGGAAATATTTACCAGATTTAAGAAAGGTGTTAAAAGAAGGTGATGAAGTTGAAGTGGTGATATTATCAATTGATAAAGCTAAAAAGCTTATAAAGGTTGGTAGAAAACAACTTCTACCCGATCCATGGGAAAGTGTTTCCTCAAAATATAGTTTAAATCAATTGATAAAAGGTAAGGTTGTAAGTTTTAAGAAAAATGGAGCTTTAATTGAAATAGAAGAGGGTGTTGAAGCATTCCTTCCAGTAGAAGAGCTCTCGTGGACAAAGAAAGTTAAAGACCCTAAGGATGTTTTAAAGCAGGGTGATATAGTTAAGGTTAAAATATCTGATATAAATGTAGAAAATAGAAAAATGACAGTTTCTCTTAGAGAAATATACGAAAATCCATGGAAAAAAGCAGAAGAAAATTACCCGGTAGGTAAAAAGGTAGAAGGTATAATATCTTCAATCTTAGATTTCGGCGTCTTTGTAAAGCTTGATGATGGAATAGAAGGTCTAATGAGAAAAGAAGATGTTGACTGGCTTGATCAAAACATAAACCTCAAAAATAGATTTAAAAAAGGAGAAAAGATAACAGCCATAGTTTTATCTGTAGATGCAGAAAGAGAAAAATTAAGACTTGGTTACAAGCAACTTTCTGATAATCCATATAAAACCTTTTCTTTAAATTATCCAAAAGGTTCTGCAGTAAAAGGTAAAGTAAAAGTTATTCAAAAGGATGGTATTGTAGTTTCTCTTGAGAACAATCTTGAAGGTTTTATCCCGCTAAATCATCTTGATAAAGAAAAAACCGAGAAGCCAGAAGAAAAATTTAGTATTGGTCAGGAAGTAAATGCACTCGTCAGATTCGTTGAACCGTCAAAGAATAAAATCGAATTGAGCATAAGAGAATATATCATAAAGGAAGAAAAGAAAGAAACAGAAAAGTATCTCGTAGAAAATTCAGAAGAATTAAACAAGGTCACTATAGGTGATTTGTTAAAAGATAAACTAAAAAATATTAAGACGGAGAAGAAATAATGCAAAAAGAACAAAAAAATAATGATTCTTTTATAAAGACAATTGAGTTCTTAAACAGATTTAAGACACAAATTATTATTACTGCTTCTTTAATTCTAGTAATTGTAGTAGCTCTTTCTGTTTACTTTTACTTCAAGTCAACCAATGAACAAAAGGCTTCTTTTGCCTATGATGAAGCTATTTTTAAAATCCAGAATCTAATGTATATAACAAATGAAACGGAAAGAAATGAATACTACCAGGCTTCTATCCAGAATCTAAATATGATAATTCAAACCTATCCGTCTACTCTTGGTGCGATTAGAGCGAGATTATTCTTAGGCAAAGTTATGTATCAAACATATGCTTTTTCTAAAAATGAAGAGGCAATAAATCAAGCGATCGCTTATTACACAGCGGCATATGAGAGGAGTAAGGTTCCATTTTATAAAATGCTTGCTTTACTCGGAAGGGCACAATGTTATGAACAAAAGAATGATGTTGCAAATGCATATGAAGACTACCAGCAGGTTTATCTAAAGTATAAAAAAGATGGATTTGCTCCAACTGCCTTAATCGGTATGGCTCGAGCAAAAGAAATGCAAAATGATATTAATACTTCTCTTGAGCTTTACAAGAAAGTAATAACTGATTTCCCTGATTCATATTGGATAAACTATGCAAAGGGTAAAATATATTTTTACGAGAACGCTAAGTAGGAAAATCCCTACTCTATTACATCTATAATATTACCCTTTCCTTCTTCTTTTAATGCTGGTTTATATTCATGAGGAAGAGTTTCTTCTCTTTCTCTTTTTTCTCTTTTCGCTTCTTTCTGCTCCTCGTAATTTTTACCTTCTGCATCAACTTTTGTAAAATCTTCTGCATATTGATCAGTTTCTTTTACCTTTTCATTTACTTCTACACTTTCTTTTCTAACTTTTTCAAAATTACTCATCTGTCCCATTTGAGCTGCATTAGAATGTCTTGCAATATTTTCTGAATGTTCTATGGATTTAGAAAACAAGACCTGTAAATCTATAGGTAAAACACCCACATTGCCCTCCTAAAGAAGGATATAACCATCCTCCTCTATTCTTTCTTTTACTCCTTCAAAATAAAAACCATATCCAGCAAGCCTTACTTTGGCTATAGCCTGAGATTTTTTATTTTTTTCTATCATCCTTTTTATCTTATCGTAAAATTTTTCAGATTTATAAAATTGAGTATTATAAATTTTATCAGAAAGCCATAAAAAAAGCGGACTTATCATTGTCATCATTTTTGTTTCAAAATTTGGATGTTTCCTATAAAAATCAAGACTTGCTTTCCCCTCTCTCTTTCTATCCATAAAGAAATCCAATATCGCTTCTCTGGTATAGTTCCCTTCATAATGCCAGACATATCCTTCCTTAATCCTTTTAACCCTTAATCCATTTTTAATAAGCCTCAAACCAAGATCAAGGTCTTCCCAGCCTTTTTTAAAACTCTTATCATCAAACAATCCAGCTTCTATCAAATACTTTTTTTTAACCGAGACATTTGCCGTATCAAAAAAGCTCCTTGAATAATCGTATAAAGTAAATTTTACCTTAAAAGCATCATCAATATTAATTATTCTCACAAGTTGCCCCTGGACAATGCATTTATCATACTTTTTATGATATTTTGCATGAATACTTGCAATATTTGAAGGAACAAAAACATCACTATCTATAAACAGAATAACATCTCCTTCTGCATTTTTTATACCTGTATTTCTTGCAGAAGCACAACCCCCATTTTCCTGATAAATATATTTTACTTTTTTAAATTTTTTAACTACTTCAGAAGTATTATCGATAGAACCATCATCAACAATAACATATTCTACATCCTCATAATCCTGAGAAGTAAGATGACTTAAAACCTTTTCAAGCAAATAACCCCTATTATAAACCGGCATAACAATTGAAATCTTCACATTATACTCCTAAAAATTCTTAATAAACAATATATATTATAAACAATAAAAAACAAAATAACAAAAAATAGTTGATTTTTGGAAATAAATAATATAAAATAAAGAAATGGAGGAAAAAGTTATGAAGTATGCAATAACAACCCATAAAGGTAAGACAGTATTAAAAATCCAGGAAAATATCATTACAGACCCAGCTGCAAGAGAATTTAGAGAAATTCTTTCCTCAATTATCGATGAAGGGAAGAATGAAATAATAATAGATTTTTCAGAAATGTCTTTTATTGGCTCAAGTGGAATAGGTAAACTTTTACTTGCCTACAAAAGACTGGCAGAAAAAAATGGCAAAATTTATCTGGTAGGGCTCAATAAAGATATAAAAGATTTATTTATAACATTCAGGCTTAACGAGTTTTTTCAGATTGTTGACAACCTGAAAGATATTGATTAGTCAAGCTCGAAAATACATGTTTAAACTCTTTATCTATTGTCTCTGATATTTCTGGATCTAATTTTCCTTTCATCTGTCTGAATTTTTCAATATATGTTTTGTAATCTCTATCTTTCAGCGTATAATCACCCCTTATAAGCCATTCGTAATAAGACGCCGCACCAACAATCCTTGCGATAAATGACAGGTCGTTTCCTCCAATACCCCTTGGAGTCCCTGTGCCGTCCAGAAATTCATTATGATTAAGAATTGCATCTATTACATCTTCTGGCAACTCGTGTTTCTCCTTTTCAAGGTGTATTAATTTAACCGATTCAAGCGGATATTGATAATAATTATCCTTTTCTGAAGACGCATCAATATCAATTCTCTTTTTCTCAGCAAATGACTTATCATACTTCGTAAGTCCAATTGCATGAAGAAATGAAGCATATATCAACTTCTCAAGCTCATTTCCATCGATCATACCCTGTTTTTTAGCCATAGATATATTTTTATATGTTAGAATTGCTACAAATGTAGTATATAAAGTATGCTCAAATATCTTCTGAGAAAATGATTTTAATTGAGATAATTTCCATATAACATAATCACTATCTTTCAATGCCATTCTAATATATTTTGATATAAATTCCTTATTGTCCTTTGATAAACTCTTAATATAAATATGCTTGTCAATATAGCTTATTATATAATCAATCCATTGAAGCCTTTTTTCTTCTGGAACATAATGAGGGATAGTGTGTTTTACAGTAATTTTTCTGTTTAAACACTCAGGACACCTTTCTTTGATCTTTTCAACATCTTTTATCGTTAATATCTTTGCAGTACCAATTAAAACCTGCATTTTTGAATCATATATAGGTTCAACAAGGACAAAATTTTTGCCATTAGCTATTTCATTTTCTAATTCTTTAATTGATAAAGTTATTAAATTAAAGCTCATCAAACTCCCCCTTAGTCCTCTCTTGTCTCTATCATATAATTTGGTGCTTCTTTAGTAATTAAGATATCATGAGGATGAGATTCTTTAAGTCCAGCACCTGTAATTTTAACAAATTTCCCCCTTTCTTTAAATTCTTTTATGCTTTTCGAGCCAGTATATCCCATAGAAGCCTTTAAGCCACCTATAAGCTGATAAATCACATCCTTAAGATCTCCCTTATAAGGAACAAGCCCTTCAATTCCTTCTGGAACAAGCTTCTCAAGCTCATAATCATCCTGAAAATATCTTGATTTCGAACCTTCCTGCATTGCACCAAGAGACCCCATACCTCTATAAGACTTGTATCTTCTACCTTTGTATATTACAAATTCCCCCGGGCTTTCTGTAGTTCCAGCAAAAAGATTACCAATCATTACTGTATCAGCACCTGCAAGAATCGCTTTTGAAATATCTCCAGAATATTTAATCCCTCCATCAGCTATAAGAGGTATATCATACTTTCTTGTAACCTTGTAAACTTCCATTATCGCTGTTATTTGAGGTACTCCTACTCCTGCAACTACACGAGTAGTACAGATGGATCCGGGACCAATCCCAACCTTTACTGCATCAGCACCAGCTTTTATCAAATCTTCAGCGGCTTCGCCTGTAGCTATATTTCCAGCAATAACATCAATAAGAGGATAGGCTTTCTTTATTCTTTTAACCATTTCTATAACCTTTCTGGAATGCCCATGAGCCGTATCTACAACTATTACATCAACTTCATTTTCTATCAATTTATCAACCCTTTCAAATTCTATATCACTTGTGCCTACAGCTGCACCAACTCTCAATCTTCCTTTTGTATCCTTTGTGGCAAGAGGAAATTCTATTATTTTTGTAATATCTTTTAACGTAATAAGTCCTGTTATTCTATTTTTCTTATCTACTATAGGCAATTTCTCAACCCTATTCTCTCTCATTATTTGTGCTGCTTTCTTAAGGTCAATTTCTCCCTCATAGGTAATAAGTTCTTTTCTAGGAGTCATTACATTTTTTACGGAGATATTACCATCTTTATCTATATCTATAAAATCAAGATCTCTTCTTGTCAAGATACCTACGAGTTCATTTTCATCATTTACAATAGGAATACCCGATATTCCATACTCTTTCATTAAATTTTTTGCATCTCTTACTTTTTTATTTACATTCAGAGTAATTGGATTATTTATGACTATATTTTCATACCTTTTTACCTTTTTTACTTCTTCAGCCTGTTTGTCAATAGAAAAGTTTTTATGTATGATTCCAATTCCACCTTGCTGGGCAATTGCTATAGCTAAATTCGCATCTGTAACTGTGTCCATCGCTGCAGAAACAAGTGGTATTTTTAGATTTATATTTTTTGTTAAAATTGTATCTGTATTAACCTCTGCTGGAATTACTTCCGATTTCATCGGTACAATCAAAACATCATCAAAAGTTAATGCTTCAGCATCAAAATAAAATTTTTCAGGAATTGATCTAACTGACATTATATTCTCCTAATTAAGTCCTAAGACTTCTTCCATTGTATAAAAACCTTTCCCTTTAGAAAGTATAAACTTTGCTGCTCTTAAAGCGCCCCTCGCAAAGGTTTCACGTGAGGAAGCTTTATGAGTAAGTTCCAATCTCTCCCCCTGTCCAAAAAAATAAACCGTGTGCTCACCTACCACATCTCCACCTCGCAAAGTCGAAACACCTATCTGATTTTTTGGTCTTTCACCAATCATCCCCTCTCTACCAAAAACAATATTCTCTGAATTATATACACTTTTTAAAGTATTTAAAAGTTTTAAAGCTGTACCACTTGGAGCGTCCTTTTTCATTTTATGATGAATCTCCATTATTTCTGGATCAAAACCATCTTTTAAAATTTCAGCACAAATTTGCGTAATTTTATTTAAAATCACTATTCCTACACTAAAATTTGGTGCCCAGATAACTGGAATATGCCCACCTGCCTTTTTTACTTTTTCAATTTGCTCGTTTGAAATACCTGTACTCCCACAGACAAAAGCCTTTTTATTCTCTACCACAATTTCTAAGTGTCTATCAAAAGAATTTGGAGAAGTAAAATCAATTACAACATCACATTCCTTTATAACATTTTCCAGATTATCAGAAATTAAAATCCCTGCTTTACCTATTCCTGCAACCTCGCCAGCATCCTGTCCAATAAAAGGAGACGCAGGATGTTCTACTGCTCCAGTTAATTTACTTTCTTTATCAGAAGAAACAACTAAAATATTAGTTTTTCCCATCTTGCCTGCTGCACCAGTCACACAAACTTTTATCATTGTCTCCCCTTCTGTAATTTTATATTAATTATAATTTAAAAAAAAGAATAAAGCAAGTTAATTTCTTATGGATTGTGTTAATTAAATAAAAATTTCACACATTAGATTAACTAATGTTCCTTCTCAACAATGAGAAAAGATAGAGAGTCTCGCTACATCGAGCCTTTTGCTAACGCTACAATCGTCCCTCTGGTAGATAACGCAAGAATTTTGGTCAAATCTCTCGGTAGTAAGAATCGGCAAAAACTCATCTTTCTACCAGAAGTTTTCACTTTTTGTAAAAAAGTGGTCAAAAATTACTTCTTACTTTCTTTCTCAGCGATGAGAAAGAAAGTAAGTAAAGAAAGAATCGCTTTCGCAATCTAACCTCAAGCAAACTCGACATCCTGTCTTCGGTAGTAAAATCGCTCAGCTGGATTTTATCAGCCCAGCTCATAAGTAAAATTTATAGTATAATCGCTGGGAACCCAACTGATAAAATCCAGCTTCGCTCAATAGTAAAGCAACAATGCTTGAGGAAGGTGATTCCTTCACCTTTAGATTGCGAAAGATAATATCTGGTTAAACATAACTTTTAACTTTTAACTTTAAAACTTTATAACTGAAAAGTATAATTTTTTCATCGAGTTAGAATCAAAATCCAACGGTGGAAAGATGATGGTTAAACAAGTAGTCCTATCCTAAAAGTTTAATTCATCTACCCTAAGTTAAGACATAAACAAGACTGAAACAAAAGACTTCCAATTAAACCAAACTTTATGAACTTTATAACTTTTAACTTTCAACTGATACACATTTTTTGAGAAAAATTTCTTTTTTTGTTTATAAATAAAGTAAATTTTTATGGAAGTACATATGAGATATTTTTTACTTTTCTTGATAACAATCACAATAACATATTCCTGTAACCTTAGCCCTGTCACTGAATCCAAACCAAGAAGGACATTTTCAGCAGTCGAAGCATTCACTATGGCAACAAACCTTGGCAAAGGTGTAAATATGGGAAATTCTCTCGAAGCATACCCGAATGAAGATTCATGGGGAAATCCAATTCAAGCAAACTACTTTACACTTATGAAGCAGGCTGGATTTGATACTGTAAGAATACCAATAAGATGGTCAACAAGAGCTCTTAATAATCCACCTTATACGATTAGTAATCAATTTTTTCAGCGAGTTGATGAGGTTGTTAATTGGGCTCTTAATGCGGGGCTAAATGTAATAATTAATATTCACCATTACGAAGAATTAAACACAAATCCAACTGCACACAAAGAAAGATTTTTAGCTCTATGGAAACAAATTTCCCAAAGATACAAGGATTATCAAGAAAACCTTCTATTCGAAGTATTAAACGAACCAAATGGTGACCTCGAAAATTACTGGAATACTTATATGCTGGAAGCAATAAATAAAATAAGAGAAGATAATCCAGAAAGAATCTTAATAATTGGAGGAAT
>FWPV01006121.1_pt1 | contig 23343 bp, 22 predicted proteins | sample 2228371 | NCBI WGS metagenome assembly FWPV01 (sample SAMEA103939776, study PRJEB20133) | metagenome | reverse complement strand
GCGGCCGGGCGCCCAACAGCCGCCCGGCCGCGCCGCCCTCACGCGCTACCAGGCGCAGTAGCCACCGTCGATGATCAGCTCTGCCCCAGTCACGAACTTGCTCTCATCAGAAGCCAGATAGAGGACCCCGTAGGCTACATCGATGGGCTCGCCGTAATGGCCTAGAGGTAAACGGCTGAGTATACGGGCATGGAACTTCTCCGGCCCCTCGGTGGAGTTGAGGCCTACGCTTTCCAGCATGGGCGTCCATAGCCAGCCCGGATGGATCGAGTTCACCCGGATCTTGTCGGCCGCGTAACAGATGGCATCGGACTTGGTCATCACTCGCACCGCCCCCTTGGCGGCGTGATATAGATAGGGCGGGGGTACGTCCATGCCCCCCACGATCCCATAGACCGAGGAGATGTTGACGATGCTGCCTCCCCCCGTCTGCTTGAGGTATGGGATGGCATGCTTGGTACAGAGAAAGACGCCTTTGGCGTCGACATCCAGGATGCGGTCCCATTCCTCCACCGTGATCTCGTGGGTGGGCTTGGGTGCGCCGGTGATGCCGGCGTTGTTCACCAGGATGTCCAGACGGCCGAAGGTGGCGAACACATCGGCGCATACCTGCGCTACTTGCTCCTCCACGGTGACGTCCATGTGGTAATAGCGAGCGACTCCGCCTCTCTCGACGATGCCGTCGGCTACGGCTTGTCCCAGTCCGTCTTGGATATCGGCGATGGCCACCTTGGCTCCCTCGGCGGCGAGCAGCTCAGCGGTGGCCTTCCCGAGACCAGTGGAGGCTCCAGTGATGATGGCTACCTTGTCTTGGACTCTTCCCACGAGCGGTCCCCCCTTTGCTAGGAGTTTGCACAGCACAACACAGCACAACCATTGTCTCAGGATACTGACGCCGTCGTATCGCCCAGCTTTCAGCGGGACTCACCCGTCGGGTCTGGGCGGGGCTACAATCGCACCGGGATGCCTCGTTCGGCCAGGTACTCCTTCACCTGCCGCACGGTGAAGGTCCGGTAATGAAAGACCGAAGCGGCCAAGAGGGCCGCAGCTTTGCCCTCGACGACAGCCTGGTAGAAATGTTCCAAGGCCCCCGCCCCGCCGGAGGCGATCACCGGAATGCTCACCGCCTCGGCGATGCTCCGCGTGAAGGGCAGATCGTAGCCTGCCAGCGTGCCGTCTCCGTCCATGCTGGTGGGAAGCAGTGCTCCTGCTCCCAGATCAGCGCAATGACGAGCCCACTCCACGGCATCCAGCCCCACCGGCTTGGTTCCGCCGCTCACTACCACTTCAAAGCCGCTTGGCAGCTTCTGATTACGACGTCCATCGATGGCCACCACTATCCGTTCTGAGCCATAGGCCTCACTGGCCTCTTCGACCAGCTGCGGGCGCAACACTGCAGCCGTGTTCACCGAGACGGCCGCCACCCCTGCTTCGAACAGCATTTCCATGTCGGCCAGACCCGAGATGCCCCCTCCCACCACCAGGGGTATGGTGATGGCAGAGGCGACCTCCCGGGCCCACTGCACCCTCGTCTTGCGGTTCTCGACAGTGGCAGCGATATCGAGCATGGTCAGGCGATCGGCTCCTTGCTCCTCGTAGTAGACGGCGTGCTCAACCGGATCGCCTGCGTCGCGCAAAGAGACGAAGTGGACCCCTTTGACCACGCGTCCATCCTTCATGTCAAGGCAGGGGATGATGGCGATCGGTGGTCGACCGCTCGTCTCGTCGTGGGACCCTCCCAGTCCCCTGGAATCTCCTGGTCTTGGGTTCGGGTGGCCTTCCACGTCACCCTCCTTTCTGGGGAGAGAAACCCGGCTTCACGGGCAGAATGGATGCCCCCGCGGACGCCTGCGGGGGTACCCCTTCAGACGGACCCCGCACACTCAGACTACCAAATCTCGGCGGTGGCGCCGAATCGCCCCCGTCTCCTGGTCAGTAGGGACCGGGGGAGGGGCCATGGCTCGTATGCAACATTTGCATCGAGAGCCTGGATGATGAGCAAATGCTCATTGAGCGATTGCTCATCTTGACCGGGCTGCTGCCGGTTTTCTATGCTGAGCCAGGGCCGTTGTGCGTTCGAAGAGTCTCTGGGGGGCGGGGGGTCGGTCGCAGATGATGGCCATGTCCGCAAAGCGACGAAAAGGGGCAGTAGACATGGAGCAAGAGCAGATCAGCCGCCGTGACTTCCTGAGAAAGGCCGGGATGGCCGGAGCAGCCGTCACTCTGGGAGCCGGTTTGAGCGGACTTCTCGCGGCCTGCGGCGAGGAGGGACCCACGACCAGTTCGGCAGCCAGCAGTGCCGCCGCGCCTGGCTCCGGTACGCAGACTTCCACGTCCGTCACGGCTGGCGCCGAGCAGGGCAAGCCTATCAAGATAGGCATAGTGGTGCCGATGACCGGGCCTCTGGCCGAATTCGGCGCCCCCACCGAGTATCTGACCAAGAAAGTGCGGGACGTGACCGGGGGCAAGCTAGTCACCAAAGATGGCAAGGAGCGCGAGCTCCAGTTCATCGAAAAAGACAGCCAGTCGGACTCCAACCGCGCTGCTCAGATCACGGGTGACATGATCCAGAACGACAAGGTGAGTCTCATCCTCGCCGAGGGAGGGCCTGACTCGGTGCTCGGCCCCGCGGACCAGTGCGAGGCTCTGGGCTGTCCTGGTCTTTTCTGCAACCTGCCTTGGACCGCTTTCACCTATGGGCGAGGGAACGATGGCAAGACGCCCTTCCGGTGGACTTATGCTTGTACCGTGGGCACGCAGGAGAACGGCCGGGCGGCTCTCGACGCGTTCGAGCGTTACGCGCCAGGTACCAACAAGAAAGTCGCGCTGCTCTACCCCAATAACGCTAACGGCATCGAGTACTCCGATATGAAGACCGGCATCCCTCCGCTTCTGGAGGAGAGGGGCTACACGTATGTCATGCCCGATCTCTATCCGCCCGGCTCTGAGGATTTCACGGCCCAGATCTCCATCTTCAAGAAGGAGGGGTGCGAACTCCTGATGGGAAGCGGTGTGACTCCGGAGTTCGCCAACTTCTTCAACCAGGCGGTGCAGCAAGGATTCAGGCCCCCACTGATGTCGAACGGTATCGCCCTGCTGTTCCCCAGTGCACCGACGGCCATCGGTCCTGCGGCTACCAATCTGATCTGCGAGATAGCGTTTCATCCGACCTTCCCCTATAGGTCGCCGCTCACGGGGCAGACCTGCCAGGAGATGTGTGATGAATACGAACAGACCACCGGTAAACAGTGGCAGGGGATCCTCAACGCCATCCGGCTTTACGAGTGGGCGATAGACGTTCTCAAGCGGGCTGACAATGTCGAGGATCCAGCTTCTATAATCGAGGCGGTCAAGGTCACCAAGATAGAAAGTGCAGCTCATCCCATCGACTTCACCAAGCCGGTCGGGGACAGGCAGCGCCCGCATCCAAATGTCCACGTGATGCCGGTCCTACCCGGTCAGTGGCAGAAGGGCAAAGGCAAGTGGCCCTTCGATCAGGTGATAGTCGGTGATGGAGGCTGGTCAGAGCTGGGCATTCCTATCGGGGGCGAAGTCCTTGGCATGACCTACGGGAACTGAGTCGCGGGAAGAAGAAGTGGTGCGCGGCGGGGGCCCCACGGGGCCCCCGCCGCGCATGAAAGGCAGGTAACACCGGCAGATGGACGGCATGACCGGGCAAGAGGCCCCCAGACCGCGGGGCCCGCAGGCCCCTCTCCCCAGAGGCATGATCCTCTTGGTGGCCACTCTGGGCGGCTTCCTGGTGACGTTCATGGCCTCGTCGGTCAACATCGCCTTGCCTCTGATCGGTGCCGAGTTTCAGGCTTCAGCGGTCATGCTGAGTTGGATTTCGATGTCGATGATCCTGGTATCCGGAGCTCTGCTGCTACCGGTCGGGCGTTTGGCCGACACCTACGGTCGCGTGCGCTTCTTCATCTTGAGCAATGTCTTATTGACGGTGGCCCTGTTCGCGAGCGGGTTCGCTCCTTCGGCTGGGTTCCTGCTGGCCATGCGGGCATTGACCGGCTTCTGCCTCGCCATCGGTTCGGTGACCTCTACCACCCTGGTCATCCTCGCTTACCCGGTCGAGACTAGAGGCAGGGCGTTGGGGCTGAACGTAGGGGGGGTATATCTGGGGCTGACCGTGGGTCCTGTGCTCGGTGGCCTGATAGTCCACAACTTAGGGTGGCGCAGTCTCTTCCTGGTAGTGGGGGCGGCGGCGCTCATCGACGTGATTCTTCCCCTCTGGAAACTGCGTCAGGTGGAGTGGCGGGAGCCCAAGACAGGCAAGTTCGACCTGCCTGGCTCCGTCCTCTACGCTGTCTCACTGGTGTTGCTGTTGCTGGGTTTCTCCCGGCTGCCGGGGCTTTCTGGGATCGTTCTGGTACCGGTGAGCATCGTCGGTTTGGCTCTGTTTCTGTGGTGGGAGAACAAGGCGGCTGATCCTCTCCTCCCGGTCTCCCTTCTCAGACGGAACCGGGTGTTCGGCTTCACGAACGCAGCGGTACTGGTGAACTACGCTGCCACTTCGGCCATGGTCTTCCTCATGAGCCTGTACTTGCAATACAACCGGGGACTCAACGCTCAGACTGCCGGTTTCGTCTTGGTGACCGGGACCTTTGTACAAGCGCTGGCCTCGCCCTGGGCGGGTCGTCTGTGCGACCGTCTGCCCGCTCGCTACGTGGCCAGCACCGGCATGGGCTTCTGCGTGTTGGGGCTGCTGGCCCTGGTCTTCCTGGGGGACCAGACTCCGTACTGGTACGTTATTCTGGCCTTGTGCGCTCTGGGCTTCGGTTTCGGCCTCTTCTCCACACCGGCTACGCACATTGTCATGGGGAGCGTGGACAAGCGATGGCTGGGCGTGGCGTCGGCCACCATCGCCGCGGTCCGCCAGGCGGGCATGAGTCTCAGCACGGGGGTGGCGGCCCTGCTCCTCGCGGTCCTGGTGGGACGGAAGGCCATCAAGCCCGAAGACTACCCGGCGCTCCTTACCAGCGTGCGGTTGACGTTCTTGATCTTCACCGCTCTCTGCGTAGTGGGAGTGGCGGCCTCCTTGGTGGGGCCGAGGTCCGGGCGCGATTAGCTCCCGGCACTGGCTGGACCGGCGGGTCGCCCACGGGCTGCGGAGCCGGGGTTTGGTTCAACCCAGCAGGTAGCTCTCCTCGGCAGGTTCCGGCTCTGAGTCGGAAGCTTCTCGGAGGCCGTCGTAGTCGGCGAGCAGGCGTCGGGTCTCGGCCACCTCCTCGGCGGTGACCGTCTGCCGCAGACGCTCCATCTTCTCCATGACTTCCTGGAAGCGGAGCCCCTCGGCAGCGCTGATCCACTCCAGCTGCAGGCGCTCCGGCCGCAACCCCAGCTTTTCCATCTTCTTCCACATCCGCTTGATGCGCCGGTCGGTCCAGTGATTGGCGTTCAGATAGTGGCAGTCACCGAAGTGGCAGCCCGAAACCAGAACCACCGGCGCACCCTTGGCAAAAGCCCTCCACACCAGCTTCTCGCTCACCCGGCCGCTGCACATGGTGCGGATGAGCCGAGCGTGGGCCGGATACTGGAAGCGGGAGACCCCGGCAAAATCAGCGCCGGCGTAGGAACACCAGTTACAGGCGAAGACGGGGATCTGTTCCAGAGGCTCGTCCTGCAAGATGGCGTCGATCTGGGCCGCGAGTTGTTCGTCGGTGAAGTGGTGCTGGAAGATGGCGTTCTGCGGGCACTCAGCGGCGCAAGTGCCACAACCGGCGCAGGCAGCAGTGGTGACGACGGCGGGCGACTTGGTCCGCTTGTCCACAGTGATGGCGCCGAACGGACACACTCTGGCGCAGATTCCGCAGGCAGTGCAAAGGTGGGGGATGACTTCGGCGGTGATAGCCTCGACCGTGAGCTGTCGCGGGTTCATGAGCCGCATGGCCCGGGCCGCCGCTGCCGAGGCCTGGGTCACGGAGTCTTTGATGTCTTTGGGCGCCTCTGCGCAGCCGGCAAAGAAGATGCCCCGCGTAGCCGCGTCGACAGGCTGAAGCTTAGGATGAGCTTCAAGGTAGAAGCCGTCAGCGGTCCTTTGCAGAGCAAGCATCTCCTGGACGATCTTCATATCTTCGGGGGGCTTCACGCCCACGGCCAGCACTACCATCTCCACGCGGTGTTGTTCCAGTTGGTTGGTGGCGGTGTTCTCCACCGTGAGGATGAGGTCCTTAGTCTTGGGATCCTCTCGTATGGAGCCCGGAAGCCCGCGGATGTAGCGCACGCCGCCGGCCTTGCTGCGGCGGAAGAGATCCTCGAAGCCCTTGCCGAAGGCGCGGATGTCGATGTAGAAGACTTTGACATCCACTTCCGGATCGTGCTCCTTGAGCATCAGAGTGCTCTTGATGGTGTTCATGCAGCAGAGGTTGGAGCAGTAGGGCTCCCCTCGCTTCTGAGAACGAGAGCCCACACATTGGATGAACGCCACCGACTTAGGGGGCTTGCGGTCGGTCAGCCGGATGACATGCCCTTGGGTGGGTCCGCCGGCGTTGATCAGGCGTTCGAACTCGGCGGAAGTGAGGACGTTCTCATAGCGGGTGTACCCGTACTCGTCAAGTTCCGTGGGATCGTAGAGCTCAATGCCGGTGGCCACGATTATGGTCCCCACCTTGACGGTGATCTCCTCGTCGGACATGTTGAAGTCGATGCATTTCTTCTTACAGGCGGCCACGCACTTGCCGCAAACCATGGGGTCATGTCCCAGGCAGTGATCGATGTCCATGACGTAGGCCGAGGGGATGGCTTGCGGGAACGGTTGGTAGATGGCGCGGCGGGAATCGAGGCCCATGTTGAACTCGTTCGGCACCAACACCGGGCAGACCTGGGCGCAGTCGCCGCAGGCGGTGCACTCGCTTTCCACCACGTAACGGGCCTTCTTGAAGATGCGCACCTCGAAGTTGCCGACATAGCCACTGACCGACTTGACCTCGGCTTGAGTGAGGAGGGTGATGTTTGGATGCCGACCGGCATCCGCCATCTTAGGCCCGAGTATTCATATCGAGCAGTCCATGGTCGGATAGGTCTTATCCAACCAGGCCATCACCCCCCCTATGCTCGGCGCTTTCTCCACCAGGTAAACCTTGTAGCCGGAGTCGGCCAGGTCGAGAGCGGCCTGTATCCCCGCTACCCCGCCCCCTATGACCAGGGTGGCCGGCTCGACCGGCACCTGCAGTTCTTTGCGGGCTCCCAAGAGACGGGCGCGGGCGACCGCCGCCCGGACCAGGTCCTTGGCCTTGCGGGTGGCGGCCTCGGGATCGCTGGAGTGGACCCAGGAGCACTGCTCCCGGAGATTGGCCATCTCGAGCAAGTACGGATTGAGTCCTGCCTCGGTGAGGCAGGCGCGGAAAGTGGGCTCGTGGAGGCGGGGAGAGCAAGACGCCACTACGACCCGGTCGATGCCGAGCTCGGCGATGTCAGCCTTTATGCGGTTCTGGCCGGGCTCTGAGCACAGATAGCCTTCGTGCCGCGACACCACGACCCCAGGCAGGGTCTCGGCATAGGCGGCCACGGCCTGGCAATCGACCACCCCGGCGATGTTAGATCCGCAGTGGCAGACGTAGACTCCGATGCGGTTGCGTGCTGTATCGCTCTTTCTTTCCATCAGCTTCCTTTCAACGCGATACGGCCTCGGCGGCGTTGTCACCTCTAGACCATTCGATGCGATCGGCCAAGATGGTGGCCAAGTCCCTTACCTCTAGTGACAGACGGCCGTGCCGGTAGGGGTCACGCATGGCACAAGTGAGGTGGATCATGCATTTGGGGCAGGCAGTGACGAGGAGATCGGCGCGGGTGGCCTTCGCCTCCTGCAGCCGCTCGACTTGGATGCGCTTGGAATAGGCGTCGCAGTTGATGAAAGCGTTGTTCCCGCAGCACACTGCGCTTCGCCCCGAGTTTCGCATCTCTCTCAGTTCCAGCCCGGGGATGGAGTCCAAGAGGGCTCGGGGTGTCTCCACCCCGCCCGGTATCCGCCCCAGCCGGCAAGGGTCCTGGTAGGTGGCTCGTCTTTCAAGCGGCCGGAAACTCACTCCGCCCTTGGATATCTCCCGCAGCAAGAGATCCGCGAGAAGGGTGACCTTGAGCTCTGAGCGGGGGATGACTTCGGGCAGGTATTGAGCCAGAACCTGGTAGCACTCCGGACAGGTGACCACCACCTCTTCCACGCCCGCTGCGCGGAACTCCTGGTAATTGAGCCGGCAGAGAGCCTCGAAGTTCTCGCGGTCGCCCGTCCAGAGAAGATCGTGGCCACAGCAGCGCTCGTTTTCGAGCAGCACCGGCACGATGTCGAGGAAGTTGAGTAGACGCACAGCAGCCCGCGCCGCCGCCAGCGTGTCTACGCCGATCTGAGCAAAAAAGACGTCGAAGTAGGGCGCGCAGCCACTGAAGAAGGCGATCTTGCCCGCACGGGCTACTTTCAGTTCGGGACCCACCCAGCCTAGTCGGTTCTGCTTGAGGCCAGGTGCAGTCATCAGCCGCATCCAGGAATGAAGAGCGCCGTCATGCGACCGATAGCCCTTGAGGCCCTTGGTTCCAGCGAGAAGAGTACGCATCTGCAGGATGAACTTGCCGATCCCGACTCCTGACGGGCACCGTTCCTCGCAGAGACCGCAGGTGAGACACTCCCATACTGAGTTCTCGATGTAGGTTTCGCTGTCGGGTTCGGCGATGAGCTTGTGGGCCAAGATGCGGGGCGAGTATTCCTTGCCGGTCAGCATGCGGGGGCAGGAGGCCGAGCACTTGCCGCATTCGATGCAAAGCCCCAACCCGTTCTCCTGCACCAGTTGTTTCACTCTAGGATCGCCCAGCTTCACGCGCTCCTCCTTCCTTGGGGCGGTTTGGCCGGGTTGGGACCCAAGGCCTTGATCTGGTCGGCGAATTCCTCGAGCGTACGCACCAGCTCTTCCTTTTCGTGAGCCTGGAAGCTCTTCTCGACCAGGCGCGACTGACCGATACCCAGCAGATGGAGCAGGCGCCGTACTCGGTCCACGTTGGCATGACCCACTTCCGGCCCCGGGCCATAGCGGCAGTCCTCGTCCTTGCACTCGAGCAGGATGACGCCATCAGCCCCATATTCGAAGGCCCGCAATATGAGCGCTTGGTTGATGCGCCCGATGCACATGACCCTCATGAAAGAATATTCCGGTGGTAGCTCCAGGTGGGCCATGGCGGCCGCGTTGAAACAGGCGAACGGGCTCCAGTTGCAGAGGATGCCGAGCAGGCGAATCTCAGGGGAAACCTCGGCCTGGGAAGCCCCGGCCATCTGTCCAGCGGCGGAGGCCATCTACACCTCCCCTCGCAGGGTGCCCACGAGTATCTCCTCCAGCAATCGGTTGGAGAAGTAAGGCATGTCCATGGCTGTCACCGGGCAACGGCCCACACAACCTCCGCAACCCACACAGTTGTAGCGCAAGACCTCAGCCACGTAGGTGCCGTTCATGCTCGGACGTAGGCGTACGGCATCAAAGGGGCAGATGTCTACGCAGCGGCCGCACCCTCGGCAGCGGTCCGGGTCAATGCGCGGACTGAGCTCGTGGTCCTTGAGAAAGGCCTCGGCGGAGCCCCGGGCCACTTGCGCAGCCAGAGCCGCCCCGGCCTCGAATTCGCCTACCCGGGTGAGGGTGCGGGGCAGCACCCGGTAAAGCCCAGGCTGCGGGCTGTGGAAGAAGGCGAAGTTGTAGCGATAGAACTTCTTGAGTCCAGCCAGGTCCTCTGGTATGGCCAAGCCGAGGACCGCTTCCTCGGTGAGACAGACGATGTCTGTGCGCCAAGTGGTTCTTTCTCCGGATACGACCGCTTTGACCCTGAAGTCGCCGATATGGCCCGTTATCTTCTCGATCAGCGCCTCCTTGACGTGGGTCACTCCGCTAGTAGCCAGGGCGACCGCAAGCTGGACCTGGTCTTCTCCTGTTTCTGAAGCTGCGCCCGAAGTTGCTTCGGAGTCGCGCAGGGCTGAAATCTGCTGGATATGCGCGCGAAAAGCATCCGTGGGATCAGTGCCGGGTATGTCGGCGCGGACAGCATCGGAGCGGGCGGTGTCAGCTGGGTCAGCGTCGGAGCGGGTGGTATCGGCGAGGCTGCATTTGTGCACAAGGCGGACCCGAAAGCCCTGCAGGTCCAAGTTGAGAGCCGCGCTCATGCCTATGGTTGTGGCTCCCAGGATGAGGACGTCCTTGCCGATTTCAGTCACGCCCTGTCTAAGCGGTCCTAGGTAGCGCATCCGGATGAGTGCGCCGTGAAGCATGTCCCGAGCTCTATGCAGTAGGTCCTCTTGGCTCAGACGGCCTCCAGCCAGGTGATCCCTCAGGTTGATCATCTCGAAGATGGAGCGGTCCAGACCCTGCTCAGCAAAGAGATGAATGCGGGCGCGGTTGCGCTGGTCGTTGCACGAGATGCATTGGAACTCAAGGGGACAGCAGGCGCAGGAAGCCAGGATGACCCGGTTGAGGCTTTGGCTGCGCACGGTCTCTGCGATGATGGCAGCGCCTTGTGGATGGCAGGCTGAGACGAGTAGCTGGCTATGGACGGTTTCGGGCACCCGCTCCGCCATCTCCAAAATGCCATCCAGGACGGCGGCCGGGGCGAGCGTACCGTTGCAGGTGCAGATGAATACGCCGAGCCTGGTTTCTTGCCTCTCCTCGCGCCGGCGAGGAGAGGGGCGGCTGCGGGCAGGGAGAGGGCGGGCGGCGGGGCGGGCCACGGCCAGGGCCCGCCCCGCCGCCGCGCTCCCTGCCACCATGGCTTTCATGAGGTCACCGCCCACTCCGCCCAGGGCGAAGAGCCGGGAAGACCGCGGTTGCTCCTCGGGCGGCAGCTCGCTGTCGTCGGCGACGACCACCGCCGCAGGACGGAACTCGAAACGTCGGGCTTCCTTCCCATGGTCGATGGCCCCGATATCGGCACAGGCGTCGACGCAACTGAGGCACTCACAGCAGCCGCTGCACTGCAGGCACCGCCGGGCTTCAGCCAGAACCTGGTCTTCGGTCAGTCCGAGGTCCACCTCCTGGAAGTCTCGGCGTCTCACCCGGGGTTGGCGTAGAGCAGCTTCCTGGCGGGGCAGTTGGGGTAGCTCGTCGCTGATGGGCAGGTAGTCTCCGCGGCCCCGGGGCCGCACGGGAACCTCCCGGATGCCGCTGGGCCGACCGGTCAGGTGCTCGCAGATGGCCTTGGCTGCCTTCTTGCCCTGAGCCATCGCTTCTACCACCGTGGAAGGCCCCGCGACCACGTCTCCGGCCGCCCACAACTTCCCTCGTCCGATACGCAAGGCGGAATCGACGGCGACCACGCCTCGGGTTTCGTCCCAACCCGGCAGGAGGGGCAGAAAATCGCGGTCGGCCGCCTGGCCCAGGGCGTAAATGACCGAATCTACCTCCACCCGGAACTCACTACCGGGTATGGGTACCGGGTTCGGCCTGCAGCTCTCGTCTTCTTCACCAGGACTCATCCTGACCAGTTCAAGTCCGACCACACGTCCTGCCCCGCTGTGCCCATCTTCGGCCACCAGAACCTGTACAGGCGAGGTGTGGAACTCGAAGCGGACGCCCTCGGCTCGGGCGGCCTCGATCTCTGCTGGGAAGGCGGGCATGTCTTCGCAGGACCTTCGATAGAAGAGAGTGACCTCGGCCCCCAAGCGCAGCGCTGTACGGGCCGCGTCAATGGCGGAGTTGCCTCCCCCGATGACGGCCACTCGCTGTCCGAGGGCAAAGGGTTCTCCTTGATGGAAGGCCCGCAAGAACTCAAGCGCACCGTAGCAGCCTTGGGCTCCTGCTCCCGGCACTGTGAACGGAGCACTCCGCGGTGCTCCCACTGCGACCAGGACGGCCTCGAAATCCCGTTCCAGCTCTTCCAGGCTGACATCTTGGCCCACTCGTGTGTTGAGCCGTAGCTCCACGCCTGCAGCTACGATGGTCTCCACCTCCGCGTCCAGCACCTCCCGGGGCAAACGATAGGCTGGGATGGCCCAGCGGAGCATGCCGCCCGCGGCGGGGAGGGCCTCGAAGATGGTGGGTCGGAATCCCTCGCGGCGGAGATAGTAGGCAGCGGTGAGGCCGGCAGGGCCGGCTCCGATGATGGCCACCCGGCCCCAGTCGGCGGGGCTTCCGTGGCTGCTCAACACGGTCTCTTGCCCAGGTGTGGTGCCGCTGTCCTCCAGCTGTTTGTTGGCCGCGACTTTGTCAGCTAAGAAGCGCTTGACGGCGCAGATAGAGACCGGTTCATCCAGCTCCCCCCGGCGACAGGCGGCCTCACAGGGATGGTGACAGACGCGGCCGCAGACCCCCGGCAGCGGGTTGTCTTCGCGGACCACGGCCAGCGCCTCCTCATACCGACCCGCGACAGTCAGGGCCAGATAAGCCTGGACGTTGATACCCAGGGGGCACTCCAGCCTGCAGGGCGGAGTGGTCCGCTTGTCGAGCTCAAGGGCCCGAGAGGGGCAGTAAGCAGGCGTGCGCGACAAAGGAAGGCGGTTCTGGGCGGTGAGGGGACATACCTCCACGCAACGGTCGCAACCGGTGCACAGGTCGTAGTCGATGTAGATAGGGTCCTGCTCCAGCACCGCCTGAAAGCCCTCGGAGTCGGGGGCAAGGGAGAGCACCCGCGTCTGGGTGAGCGGGGTGACCAAGGGATGGCGGGTGACTCGCAGGTAGAGAGGCCGGAACTGGAAATCGAGATCCTCAGGCCAAGCCGGGTCGCGCTCCATGTTGCGAGGAAGCTCCAGGAAGTGGTGAGCTTTCGTTGCCCAGATCACGGAGACCCCGGCCTGGGCTAGGTCTTCCGCCACCTTGAGGGCCCCGAACCCGGAGCCAAGCAGCAGTACTCCCCCCGTGGCGTTATCCACAGCGGTCGCTCTGGTCATGCTTCCTCAGTGTGGGTCTGCAGTTTGGCTCGACTGCGCTGGATGGCCTGCCCGTATTCTCGTCCTCGCTCGAAAGCGGCGGCGTTGGCTTCCTTGGTCTTGGGCGGGACGGAGCCCAGGACGGCTTCGCGCAGGGAGTCCGCATCCACGACGTCACAAAGAGCCGAAAGGAAGCCCAGCATGACGATGTTGGCCATCATCTTGTTGCCGAGCTTCTCAGCAAAGCGGGTGGCCGGGATGTGATAGGCCCGCAAAGAGGGATCCAGGTCGCTGATGCGCACCATATCAGTGTCCCAAAGCAAAAGTCCGCCCGGTGACAGACTGCCTATGTGCTTGTCGAAGCCTTCCTGGCTCATGGCGATGAGGATGTCCGGGCGTTCCACATACGGGTAGAGGATCTCCCGGTCGCTGATCATCACTTGGGAGGAACAAGAACCACCCCGTGCTTCCGGGCCATAAGACTGGACCATGGTGGCATGCTTGTTGTCATGCAGGGTGGCTGCCTTGCCCAAGATGCTCCCCGTGAGTACGATGCCTTGCCCTCCGAAGCCGGAAATAAGGATCTCTATCTCTCCGTTGGCATTCATATTCCCTCTAGCTGTGCGAGCGGACGGAAGTATGAGGGGCGCGCTCTTCGCGGAGAGGCCATTCGCCTACTTCCCGCCGGCGCACCAGCTCGTAGTTGTCCAGGAAGGTGGGCCGTTCGCTGTCCACGAACTTGCCGACGACCAGGTGTTTGTCGAAGTCGAGTACCGCTTCCCGGGGGTCTATCCCATTGCGGATGACCGACCGCTCATGAAAGAAACGGGCAAGGTCGGCTCCGCTCCCCAGGCGATTCCGGCGGCCGAAGGTGGTAGGACAAGGGGCGAGCACTTCGACGTACGAGAAGCCTTTTTTGGTCATGGCCTCCACCAGCGAGTCGGTGAGCCAGCGCGCGTGAAGAGAGGTCCAGCGCGCCACGTAGGTGGCTCCGCACTCCGCGGCCAGTGAGCAGAAATTGAACGGCTCCTCGATGTTGCCCACCGGCGTGGTGGTGGTCCTCGCCCCGAACGGGGTAGAAGGGGCCACCTGGCCGCCTGTCATGCCATAGTTGAGATTGTTGACACAGATGACGGTCAGGTCGATGTTGCGGCGGGCGGCATGTATGAAATGGTTACCGCCGATAGCGAAAAGGTCACCGTCCCCGGAAGCCACCAGGACTGTCCCCTGAGGCCGGGCCAGCTTCAGTCCGGTGGCGAAGGGGATGGCCCTGCCGTGGGTGGTGTGGAAGGAGTCTATGTTCATATAGCCCGCCATCCGCCCCGTGCAACCGATGCCCGACACGATGGCGATGTCGTCCAAAGGCAGCCCCGACTTCTCGATGGCGGTGAGCAAGCACCCGAACACGGTACCGATCCCACATCCGGGACACCAGATGTGGGGCATGCGATCAGTCCGCAGCAGGTGGTCGTGAGGATGGGCCTGACGGCGGGCTCGCGTCTGACGGCGAGGGCGCGTGGTCGTCTGGGCTGGGGGCTTCATGCCGCTGCTCCTCTTGACAGTTGCTGCAACGCCTCCACGATCGCATCCGGGCGGATGATGGCGCCGCCGGCATGCGGCACCAAGCGCACCGGGCAGAGTCCCGCAGCGCAGCGTTCGACCTCCAGGACCATCTGGCCATAGTTGATCTCCGCCACGACCAGGCCGCGTACTCTCCCGGCCAGGTCCCGTATCACCTTTTCGGGGAAAGGCCACACGGTCTCGAGCTTAAGCAGGCCGGCCTTGATACCTTGAGCCCTGGCTTCTGCCACCGCCCGCTTAGCAGAGCGAGCGCTGATGCCATAGGCCACCACCGCCACCTCGGCGTCGTCCAACATGACGGTGTCGAAGCGGATTATCTTGTCGACGTTCTTGCGGATCTTCTGCACCAGGCGATCGATCAGCTGTTGCTGTGCTGTCTCGTTCATAACGGGGTAACCACGCTCGTCATGGGTGAGGCCGGTGATGTGGATGCGATAGCCGTCGCCGAATGTGGCCATGGGCGCGACTCCGTCTTTATCAGGACGAAAGGGGTGATATCGGTCGCGCTGTCCGGTCGGTTTCTTGCGGTCCACCACCTGGATTTGATCGGCCGGGGGGATGACTACCCGCTCGGTCATATGGCCCACCACTTCGTCGGCCATGATAAGGACTGGGACCCGGTACTGCTCGGCAAGATTGAAAGCCCACACGGTGAAGTCGAACATCTCCTGCGGCGACGACGGCGAAACGGCGATGATTTCGTAATGACCATGCGCGCCCCAGCGGGCCTGCATCATATCCATCTGGCCGACTAGAGTGGGCAAGCCGGTGCTGGGCCCGGCCCGCTGGACGTTGCAGACCACGCAGGGGGTCTCGGTGCACAAGGCGAGGCTGATGTTCTCCATCATCAAGGAGAAGCCGGGCCCGGAGGTGCTGGTCATCGCTTTGACGCCGGCCCAGCTTGCCCCCAGCAGCGCCGCCATGGAGGCGATCTCATCCTCCATCTGGATGTAGAGCCCGCCCACCTCGGGCAGTCGTTCAGCCATGCGCTCGGCCACTTCGGTAGCCGGAGTGATGGGATACCCAGCAAAGAAACGGCAGCCAGCCGCCAAGGCGCCCTCGGCGCAGGCCTCATCGCCGTTCATGAAGTGAGTTCCGGTAAGTACGGCTTCTCTAGCCACACATTCCTCCTACCGATGCCAGGGCTGAACACGGGTATTCTGCCGCGGTCCCCGAGTCGGGGTGTCACCGACGCCGTGGTTTTCGCCGTTGGCCTAGGCCTCAACGGAGAAGATAGCGAAGTCTGGACAGAGCACTTCGCAGAAATGGCAGTTCACGCAGTTCTGCTCTTCCACCGCCTCCGGGTAATAATACCCTTTGGAGTTGAACGTCTGCGACATGCGGAGCACATCGCGTGGGCAGTACCTGACGCACAGCTCACAGCCCTTACACCGATCCTTGATGACCACCACTCGTCCTCTCGCGATCTTGACGGTGTCGAGGTCGAGTGGAACACGCCAAAACTTCATCCAGTCCCCTTGCTGCAGGCGGCCCCTGGGGAGCCGTTGCTTCTCTTAACGTCTTCGCCCTGTGTCTGCATGTCTTTGCCCTGCAAGGTGCGCGGGCGTAAAACTTTAACAGAACCGGGCCAGGGAGTGGGGCGTAATATGGCACAGAAAAGGCAGGGGCCCGGCGCGAGCGCGAGGCCTGGGTTCCGCCGGGTCCCCCAACGAGGGCTACCCAAGGAGGCGAGTATGCGCGCATTGAAGACCGATCTCTCGATCTTTCGCCGGTTCGAGTTCGAACATCCGCCGGTCGGAGTCAAGTTCGGTTTCACGCGGCCGGAGGGCCTGGAACGTCTCGACAAGCCTCTCGCCTTCTGCGAGATGGTGAGAGAAGCCCAGAGACGCGGCACGCCTTTCTACTTCTCCAAAGACGATGAGGATTGCTTCGGTACGGTGGTGCTGGGCATGAAGGAGGCGCCGGTGTTCGCCGAGGCGGGCCTCTTGGGGGAGAAGTTCGAGATCTTCCAGGAACCGCGGGCCAATCAGCGGATTTACCAGCATGTCCCCATGCTCCGGCCGGGCACAGTGAACTACGTCGCCCTCTCGGTCCTGGAGGCGCTCACCTTCGAGCCGGACCTCCTTATCGTACTAGCCACCCCTTCTCAGGCCGAGATCGTCCTCCGGGCCATGAGCTATGCCACTGGTGAGCTGTGGGAGAGCAAGAAGACCCCGGTTCTGAGCTGTGCCTGGATATTCGCCTACCCTTATCTGACGGGCAAGGTGAACCACCTGGTCACAGGGATGTCTTTCGGTTCTCGGGCAAAGGAGGTGTTTCCCTCCGGTCTGGTGCTCATCTCGATCCCCTGGGACAAGCTTCCTGGCATCTTGGCCAGTCTGGAAGAGATGGTGTGGGACCTTCCCGCCTACTACGAAGGACGCGAGAAGTTTCTCGAGCGGGAAGCAAAGGTGCGCGAAGAGTGCCGCCTACTGGCCCTGGAGCCATGACCGACCAGGCGACCGGCGACCTGCGGGCGGCCGCGGGGGGCCGGCCGTCCTGCGTGATCCGGGAGGTGAGGGTCAAGTCCGTCCTTTCTCGCTCGAAGGTGTATGCCTATGCGGTGAATCCCTACGTAGGTTGCGCCCATGGCTGTACCTACTGCTACGCCCGCTTCATGCGGCGGTTTTCGGGACACAAGGAAGCTTGGGGAACGTTTGTTGACGTGAAGGTCAACGCAGCGGAGCTCCTGGAAAAGGAGATCCGGAAGAAAGCTCCGGGTCCGGTGTGGGTGAGCGGTGTCTGTGATCCCTATCAGCCGGTGGAGGAGAAATATCGACTGACCCGGGCTTGTGTGAGCGTGCTGGTGGATGCGGGCTGGCCCTTGGTGGTGCAGACGCGGTCGCCATTGGTGCTCCGCGATCTGGACCTGCTGACGGCGCCGGCGGTGCAGGTGGGGCTCAGCATCACGACCGCCGACGACGGGATGCGACAATTGTTCGAGCCGCAGGCGCCCCTCATCGAGGAGAGGGTGAGCACGCTGAAGCGGCTGCATGAGGCAGGGGTGAGGACCTTTGCCATGATCGCCCCCCTCCTGCCCGGTGCGGAACGATTACCCGGGCTGCTGGTGGGAGCAGTCGATGAGGTCCTGGTCGATCGCCTGAACTACCACTACGCCGCCTGGGTCTATCGTCGTCACGGGCTGCAAGTTTACGCGGAGGCCGGGTACTACGAGGACCTCGGCCGACGGTTGGCGGCGGCTTTCGCCGCTGCTGGCATCCCGTGCCGACTGTGCTTCTGACAATGTCTCCCGGTTGAGCGGGTACGGGCTGCCCCGTTTGGGCGCGCGCCCCTTGCGACGGCCCCGGCAGAGGCGACGGACCCGGCAGAGGCGACGGCCCCGGCAGAGGCGACGGCCCCGGCAGGGGTGACGGCAGGGGCAGGGGTGACGGCCCCGGCAGGGGTGACGACTTCAAAACATCCCGTTGTCGTGGGCCGGCGGATAGAGGTCGACCGGGATCTCCTGCACCACATCCCAGTGCTCCACAACCTTGTCCCCCTCTACCCGGAAGATGTCCACGATGGCTCGACCCGGAGTACCGGGCACCACCACGGAGTGCACGTGGAGGGCCACCAGATCGCCTTCCGCTATCACCCGTTTGATCTCATTGCGAGCTTGAGGGAAATACCGGCGGCGGAACTCGATGAGGCGGAGGAGGCCTTCGGGCCCGTCCGGAACACGGGGATTGTGTTGGATGTAGACGTCGCCGAGGTATCGTTCGGCCTTCTCCACGTCCTTCTCGTTAAGGGCCGCCTCGTAGAAGGCGATGACGACATCACGAGGGGTAGAGGGGACTGAAGCGGCTGTGTTCTTGCTCATGGCAGGGTCCTTTCGGGGTCGGGCATCTCGGCGAGGAGTCGCCAGGCTTCGGCGACCATCGCCTGCGAACAGGGGTAGCGAAGCTGAGTCGGGTCCAAGTCCTTAAGGCGCACCCGGTCGAGGCCGTCGGCGTCCTTCAGTACCCAGAGGACTCGCAACATGGTGCCGACTTCCGGTCGGAAGTCTTCCCGGGCCAAGGTTACCGCGCGTTCCACCGCCCGGGCGTCAGGCAGGGAATGCCACTCGACGGCGAAAAGGGCGCGCTCAAGGATCGGGGGCTCCACGTCCTTGCCGAGTCCGAGCTGGCCGACTCGGGCTGTGCTACGTCGGCCATGCTCCGGCTCAGGGCCGTCGTGGGTCCGGCCGATGTCATGCCAGGCGCAGGCCAGCACCAAGGAATGGAACCAATCGGGGTCCAGGTCGCGAGCTCTCGCGATCCGGGTGGCGTGGATAAGGACCCGGCGGGTGTGGGCGAGTCCATGGATGCTGTCCGGCCGCTCGAACCAGGCGGGATCGAGGGGGTAAGCCAGCGGATCGAAACTGCTGGGGGAGGCGAGGTTCATGGCACTGCTTCGCCTGGTTCTCCGATGAGGGCGATAGGCGTACCGACCGGGACTTCGATCTCCGGCTCAAGGAGCAGGCGCAGCACTACACCCGATACGTCGGCCTCGAGCTCGTAAGTGATCTTCTCGGTCACGATTTCCGCGATGACCTGTCCCGCTTGGACCCGGTCTCCCTCGGCGACCAGCCAGGCGCCTACGGCACCGGTCTCCATGGTCAGTCCCAGCTTGGGCATCACAACGGTATGAGCCATTTTCCCTCCACCATGTCGATCCGAGCGATTGCGCTGATGAGACTGTCAAGCATGGGCTCTATCCCGGTTTTGGAACTGGCCCCGTCTACAGCAGGCTCTTGGCTGCGTCCACGATCTTAGGCGCGCTCACGATGAATTCTGCTTCGAGGACCGGCGAGAAAGGAACCGGGGTGTCGGGCCCGCAAACTCTCTTGACCGGAGCCCTGAGGGTGGCGAAACCCTCCTCTGCGATGACCGCGGCGACCTCGCCTCCAAAGCCTCCGGTGCGGCAGGCCTCATGCACGATCACTGCTCGTCCAGTCTTTGCCACCGAAGAGAGGATGGCCTCTTTGTCGAGAGGCACCAGAGTGCGCAGGTCCACCACTTCGGCGCTTATCCCTTCCTTGGCCAGCTCGGCGGCGGCGGCCAGACACTGTCGCACCATGGCCGAATAGCAGATGAGGGTCACGTCCTTGCCCTCTTGCTTGACCTCGGCCTTGCCCAAGGGGATGATGTAATCGCCCTCGGGGACTTCTCCCTTGCTGGCATAAAGCATCTTATGCTCCAGGAAGACTACCGGGTTGTCATCGCGTATGGCCGAGATGAGCAGCCCCTTCGCATCGGCTGGGGTGGCGGGGGCGACGGTCTTGAGTCCGGGGACGTGGCAGACCCAGGCTTCCAAGCTTTGGGAATGATGGGCTGCCGCGCCCATTCCCGCCCCGATGGCGGTCCGCACTACCAGTGGGCAGGAGACCTGGCCCCCGAACATGTAGTGGATCTTGGCCGCCTGGTTGCAGAGCTCATCGGTGGCGATGGGGAGGAAGTCCATGAAGAGGATCTCGACCACTGGTCGTAGTCCCGCCGCGGCAGCCCCCACGGCATGACCGATGATGGCGGTCTCCGAGATGGGAGTGTCCAGCACCCTGGCCGGGCCGAACTCCTTGAAGACCGGTCCAGTGACCCCGAACGCCCCTCCGAACTTGCCGACATCCTCGCCGGCGATGTAGATGTTGGGGTCGCGCCGCATCTCGAGGATGAGGGCCTCGGCGATGGCCTGCATGTAGCTCAGGGTCCTCATGGCCGGTCCTCCTTGTACACGCCGGCAGTGAGCTCTGAGACAAGGGGGAAGGGGCTGGTCTTGCCAAAGGCGACAGCCTCGTCCATCTCCGCTTCGGCGGCTTGCTCTATCTGGGTAAGCTCGGCCTCGTCGGCCACTCCCCAGGCCAGCAGCTTGGCTCTGAAATTGGGGATGGGGTCACGTCGGAGCCAGGCCTCGTGTTCAGCCGGGTCGCGATAGCGGGCCATGTCGCCGATGAAATGGCCCCAGTGGCGCCAGGTCTTGCATTCAATCAGAGTGGGTCCGCCGCCGGAGCGTGCGCGAGTCACTGCCTCAGCCGCGGCTGCCCGCACGGCCAGCACGTCGTTGCCGTCCACCACCACTCCGGGGAAACCGTAGGAGGCGGCGCGGTCGGCGATGTCCTTCAGCTTCATGTAGTCCGACTGATAGTTGGCAGAACCATAGAAGTTGTTCTCGCAGACATAGACCGCCGGCAGTTCCCAGATGGCGGCCAGGTTCAAAGCTTCGTGAAAAGTGCCCCGGTTGGTGGAGGCGTCGCCGAAGAAAGAGACCGACACTCTTCTCTCTCCCCGGTATTTGGCGGCAAAGGCGGCCCCGGTACCGATGTTCACCGCCGCCCCCACGATCCCGTTGGCGCCTAAGAACCCGCGCGACATGTCGGCGATGTGCATCGACCCACCTTTGCCGCGGCAATAGCCATCCACCCTGCCGAAGAGTTCGGCGAACATGCGCTTGGGGTCGCTGCCTCGCGCCAACAAGTGACCGTGCCCGCGGTGGCTGGTGACGATGTAGTCATCGTCTTCCAGGGTGTCGATCACTCCCGCCGCGATGGCCTCCTCTCCGCTGTAAAGGTGGAGAAAGCCCGGCATCCCCCCTTTGAGGAACTCCTTATGCGCGTGTTCCTCGAAAGCCCGGATGCGTACCATGCAGCGGTAGAGGCTGAGGAGCCTCTCGCGGTCCAGCCCAGGCCGTTCGCGGTCCAGCGCGGGCATTCCGGGCTCCGAGCCAGGGGCGAGCCCCGCCCCTTGAAAGCCAGGCGTGCGTTCAGGTGTCTCGGGTGCGGTTTCTGGTGGCGCCATGCCTCGTCATCCCCCTTATGGTAGACCCCTTCATCCGTGTTGCAGGCAGTACTGCATGCCTCCGTCGATCATGTACATGGCCCCCGTGCAAAAACTGCCGGTGTCGGCGGCCAAGAAAAGCATGAGTTCAGCGACTTCTTCCGGCTGGACGTAACGCTTGAGCAGGGTGGCCTCCTGCAGAATGGCCTTACCCCTTTCCGGATCTCCGGGAGCCAGGTCGTGTTCGATGGCGTGGATCATGGGGGTATCCACCAGTCCCGGGTTCACAGTGTTCACCCGGATGCCAAAGGGTGCGAGCTCCACAGCGGCTACCTTCATCACCGCGGTCAGAGCGTGCTTACTGGCTGCATAGGCCACGCTGCCTGGATTACCCACCACGGCGCCCACCGAGGAAGTGATGACTATGGCTCCGCCTCCGCGGCGGATGAGGTGGGGCACGGCGTGCTTGATGGTGGCGATCACGCCCGTCACGTTCACTTGTAGTACTCGCTCGAACTCGTCCAGGGGACAGTCTTGGATGAGGGCATGTCTGCCGAAGATGCCCGCGTTGGGGAGGACGATGTCTATACCCCCGAAAAGTTCGACCGCGGTGGCCATGGCTTGGGCCACCTGGTCCTCTCTGGTGACATCGGCGACGAAGGGGATGATGTGAGCATCTCCGCCTCCCTCTCCAAGGCCGGCCGAGCTAGGCTCAGAGGAGGCGGGGAAGAACACCTCGACTCGGTAGGCTGTCCTGAGAGCTACCTCGTCGAGATCCAGAGCGAGGACGCGGGCACCCTCGCGGGCGAAGAGGCGAGCGGCGGCTAAGCCGATACCTGAGGCTGCCCCGGTGATCACCGCGACCTTGTCTTTGAGTCTCTGCATGTGGTCACCTCCTGACCCGGCGATCGGTGCGTGCGCAAGAACCCATGTTTAGGCCCAGCCTAGTAACCCACAAAGCGGACGACTTCCGGCAAGGGTCGGCGCTCGCTGCGAAAGGAATCCTCGGGCCCGGCCGGGTCAGCATAGCCGAGGCCGATGCCGATGACGATGGCAAGGTCGGCCGGGATGTCAAGCTCCGCGCGCAGGAGGTCCGGGTAGCAGACCATGTTGATAGCTATCGCGGAGTCGACCCCGTAGTCTTGGGCAGCCAGCATGATGCTCTGCGCCATGGCTCCTAGGTCGAACATGGACCAATGTCCCAAGCTGCGATCCATGCAGAGGTACACCACACAGGGTGCGCCGAAGAAGCGTCGGTTGGCCTCCAAGAAGCCGCGGTGGAAGGCGGGATCTTCGGGAGTGGTGCCTGCGACCCGAGCCCGCCCTGCCGTGAGCTGCTTGGTGCGCTCTCGGCAAGCCTCAGGCCATGCGCCTGGGAAAGGCAGGTCAGGATGAGAGGGCACCTTGGCTTGGGTACGTTCAAGGGAGGCTGCGCGGATTCGCTCCAAGGTTTCGCCGGCTGCCACCCAGATCTCCCAGGGCTGGGTGTTGGCCCAGGAAGGAGTGCGTAGGGCGGCGGAGAGTATGGCCTCCACCGTTTCGCGCGGTACCGGTCGATCCAGAAAAGCCCGCACCGTACGGCGCTTCCAGAGAGCTTCGGTCACGTTCAAGAGTCTGCCTCCTTTCTCCCCCTACTGTACCAACCGCACCATGTTCTCGGGAGCCCTCGGAAGCGACGGGAAGCAACGGTGGGTGGATAGGCCGAGCCAGGGGTGGGAGCAGCAACGGAGAGACCTCCAGCAACAGAAAGGCCCCAAGTCTTCCCTGCCACCGGTATCATCGTAGTCATGAACGGAGTCTGGCTGGCTTTTCTCCTTACCTTGTTCGCTGGTCTGGCTACTGCCGTCGGGAGCGTGATCGCTTTCACTGCCAAACGGAGCAACTATCGCTTCCTGTCGGTCGCTACCGGTTTCTCGGGGGGAGTGATGCTTTATGTCTCCTTCGTGGAGATCTTCTTCAAGGGGGCCGACAGGCTGACCGAGATCTACGGCGACCGCTGGGGGATGTGGCTTACAGTGGGGGCTTTTTTCGGCGGCGTGGTTCTGATGGGATTGATTGACAACCTTATCCCGTCGGCGGAGAACCCGCACGAAGTCCACGCCGAGAGTGAGATGGGGCCGCTGAGGGAGCGGGCGGGGGCGCAGGGGGCGGCGGCTACCGCCGCCCCCTGCGCCC
>FWPV01006120.1_pt1 | contig 23345 bp, 17 predicted proteins | sample 2228371 | NCBI WGS metagenome assembly FWPV01 (sample SAMEA103939776, study PRJEB20133) | metagenome | reverse complement strand
CATCGAGGTGCCAAACCTTGCCGTCGATGTGAACTCTTGGGCAAGATAAGCCTGTTATCCCCGGGGTAGCTTTTATCCGTTAAGCCACGGCCCTTCCACACGGGACCGTAGGATCACTAAGCCCGACTTTCGTCTCTGCTCGACTTGTGGGTCTCGCAGTCAAGCTCCCTTATGCCTTTACACTCTCTGGCTGGTTTCCATTCAGCCTGAGGGAACCTTTGGGCGCCTCCGTTACCTTTTGGGAGGCGACCGCCCCAGTCAAACTACCCACCAGGCACTGTCCCAGCGCCGGATTCACGGTCGCCGGTTAGGGTCAAAATCTGACCAGAGTGGTATTTCAACGCCGACTCCACCGAGGCTGGCGCCCCAGTCTCACAGTCTCCCACCTATCCTACACAAGCCAGACTCCAACGCAATGCCAAGCTGTAGTAAAGCTCCACGGGGTCTTTTTGTCCTGCCGTGGGTAACCCGCATCTTCACGGGTACTTCAATTTCGCCGGGTCCCTCGTCGAGACAGTGCTCGGATCGTTACGCCGTTCGTGCGGGTCGGAACTTCACGCGAACCCCCTGTTCCCAGGGGCGTAGACTATATCTTGATCTCTCCTCGGGTTCCTCCCAGGGAAAGATACCGGCGTCTTGCAGCGCTCACAGATTTACCTCATTAAGGTAAGAGTCGCTGCTTCGGCTTTACGCCTCAGTCGTTACGGGGTCAATCCTTGCGGACGACTTCCCACGGTATTGCCCTCTCTTTGGCACGGTGTCCTTGTGCACCGCAACGAGGTGGGGCTTCACCGTTATAAGCCGGTGCGGGCTTGTTTTTAACTTACCCGACAAGGAATTTCGCTCAGTACTGTTACTTACTGACCAGGTATTTTCACCTGGCGGGCTGGTCATTTCTGCCAGCCTCCCTCCGTCGCCGGAGGGCTCGGACTATATCTTCGTCCATCTCTGGACGCCTGGCGTATAGTCTCTGAGGATCCCCTCTTGGGTTTCCTGCGGATTGCCCAATCCTGACCATTTTTACTGGAAAGACTCGCCTTCCGAGTAGGTCAGGCTCTCAGGGTGTTCCCGCATACAGCCAGGTATTGCCCCCGACGTTACCGCCGAGGCAGGCAACGCTTGTCACCTTAGGACCGTTCATCACGTTTCACTGACCATCGAACTCTTAGTCAATGCAGCCTGCTATTCGGCAGACCCTTCGCGTCGCCGCGAAGATCGGACCATCTCATCGTCTCCTGAGACTGGCGGCATCTGACATTGCTCAGGAAACGCTCAGCGTATGGTCTCTGAGGATTCTTCACCGGAAAACCGACTCAGGATGTCCTCATCTGAGTACTTCCGTCGTCCGGCCCCACCATCGTTCATACCTGCTCTGATCTCCAGTATCCGTCGGATACCCGCCTGATCCAGATGTTGTTCGTCTGCTATCAATCGGGCTATCTTCTTGAACTTGGCAAAGTCGCGCTTTTTCTTGGCCGACAAGAACCTGAACCGCTCGAAGAACGGTATCACGTTCTCCAGGATGGCGCGTTGGTTATTCACCTCGTAGTACCACACTCCATCCTGCCTCTGTCGCATCGTACCACATCCCAAATGCCGTTTGAACAAGCTGAGAATCACCGCGTCTCTCTGCGAGACGTTGAAACATAGCGAGACCTTCCACGGCATCCGGTAGTCATCTCGTGGCCGAAACACGACGTTAAAGCTTCCTTCGCCATCTGCGAAACCAGCCAGGTAGTGACCGATGTCTGGTGGGACCTGGTTGACGTTTGGAGCCATTTCCCACCTCCTGTGAAGCCTTTCCTGCTGATCGTCCGCACCTCTGGGTTGTCACTGTTCTCTACAAAACGAGTACCAGAGGATACACCGGAGTTTCCAGCATATGGCTGAGTTTATTTGCGTAACTACAGCGGTCCAGCCTATAGTTACGGCCGCCGTTCACCGGGGCTTCAGTTCAGAGCTTCGCCCCCCGCAGGGGGCTAACCCCTCCCTTTAACCTTCCGGCACTGGGCAGGCGTCAGCCCCTATACATCAGCTTGCGCTTTTGCAGAGACCTGTGTTTTTGTTAAACAGTCGCCCGAGCCTGTTCGCTGCGACCCCCTCGGGCTCCAGCAACGTGTACTTTCACCCTACCGGGGCACCCCTTCTCCCGAAGTTACGGGGTCAATTTGCCTAATTCCTTAACGAGGGTTCTCCCGATCGCCTGGGTATGCTCTACCTACCTACCAGTGGCGGTTTGCGGTACGGTCACGAGGACATCTTGCTAGAGGCTTTTCTTGGCGGCATGGGATTGACTACTTACGGCCCGAAGGCCTACTTTGCCCCTCAGGGTTGAATATGGACCCGGATTTGCCTGGGTCCACCCCCTACAGGCATCGAACGCAAATCCAGTAATGCGCTAGCCTACCCTTCCGCGTCCCCCCATCGCTCAAACGATGCCTCATGGCACTGGAATATACACCAGTTATCCATCGCCTACGCCGGTGGGCCTCGGCTTAGGACCGGCTGACCCTGGGCGGATTAACCTTCCCCAGGAAACCTTAGGCTTTCGGCGGACGAGTTTCATCACTCGCCTTACGCTACTCATACCGGCATTCTCACTTCTGCGCTCTCGACCAGTCCTCACGGTCTGGCTTCTCCGCACGCAGAACGCTCCCCTACCAACTAGCGGCTGGCTGTTAGCCTCTGGCTGATGGCAAACCCAGCGACAGCTTGCGCCATCGGCTATCTGCCATCAGCAAACCGCTAATTCCGCAGCTTCGGTGCTAGGCTTGAGCCCCGTTGGATTATCGGCGCAGGTTCACTTGACCAGTGAGCTATTACGCACTCTTTAAAGGATGGCTGCTTCTAAGCCAACCTCCTGGCTGTCTGCGCGCCCCCACATCCTTTCCCACTTAGCCTAGACTTGGGGACCTTAGCTGGCGGTCTGGGCTGTTTCCCTTTCGACAATGAAGCTTATCCCCCACTGTCCGACTCCCAGGCTCTCAAGCGATGGCATTAGTGGTTTGGTTGAGTTTGGTAACCATTCTGGCCCCTAGCCCATCCAGAGCCCTACCTCCATCGCTAAACGCCTGAGGCTAGCCCTAAAGCTATTTCGGGGAGAACCAGCTATTTCCAGGTTCGTTTGGCATATCACCTCTACCCACAGCTCATCCAGTAGTTTTGCAACACTAAAAGGTTCGGGCCTCCACGAGGTATTACCCTCGCTTCACCCTGGCCATGGGTAGCTCACCTGGTTTCGGGTCTAATCCGTGCGACCACAGCGCCCTGTTCAGACTCGCTTTCGCTACGGCTCCGGGTGTCACTCCCTTAACCTAGCCACACAGATTAACTCGCCGGTTCATTCTCCAAAAGGCACGCCGTCAGGCTACCTCTATGCGAGGCAACGCCCTCCGACTGCTTGTAGGCACACGGTTTCAGGTACTATTTCACTCCGGTCACCCCGGTGCTTTTCACCTTTCCCTCACGGTACTCGTTCACTATCGGTCGTAAGGAGTATTTAGCCTTGGGAGGTGGGCCTCCCTGCTTCCCACAGGATTAGCGTGCCCCGTGGTACTCAAGGTCATCGGCAGGAGACTGGTCTGTTTCATCTACGGGGCTATCACCCTCTATGGCACGTCCTTCCCAGGTTCCTTCGATTACAAACCAGTTTGGTCACTCCTCTGGGTCTTCGCAGCGACCCCGCCGAGCCTTCCAACCCCCGTGTCGCAACGGCTGCGACCTTGACACGACACCGGTTTGGGCTGTTCCCCTTTCGCTCGCCACTACTCAGGGAATACTCTCTTTTCCTCGGGGTACTTGGATGTTTCAGTTCCCCCGGTTCCCCCCGTCCCGCCTATGGGTTCAGCGGGCGGTGACGTGGTATTACCCACGCCGGGTTTCCCCATTCGGGCATCCCCGGATCGACGCGTGCTCGCCGCTCCCCGGGGCGTATCGCCGCCTACCGCGCCCTTCTTCGGCTCCTTACGCCAAGGCATCCACCGTGCGCCCTTAGTAGCTTGTCCTCGTTAAGCCAGCGAAATTGAAGCCATGCATCTCTATTCGGTTGTTAATGTGCTACCTGGTTGTCCGATTGACCACCAGCCAGCGGTCACCAGCACCTGGCTCATGACCACTGGCCCGTATTCAATCTAGTGTGAGGCGCAAAAAACGGCCCGAGATACCTCGGGCCGCCTAGGGCTGCCGTGGATCTCGTGTGAACCGCTCTATGTGTCCTCACTAGTCATGGAATGCTTCACCCTTCTGATTTCTGAATCCACCCTAAGTATACCTTGATCTCTCGCACCTGTCAAGTGCTGTTCTGGACTGCTGGAACCTTCAATTTCCTCCCATGAGATACTTGATCCAGTCGTTTTCCAATTCCTGTAGTGTTTTGCCATATGTAGCTTGATAGTCAGCCCGAAAATCAGCATCCTCGGAGGGAGGGCTTGTTGGGATATTTGCAGTTATGAGTGAATTCAAAGCGTTAATTCCATACCGCTCAATGAGGTAGTTGAGGAATGAGGCATATTCAGTATAGACAATATCCCTGCGCTCAAGGCACTCTTCACTCTTGTAGATCAAGGTTGAAATATCAGATCTAGAAATTGAAACAAACCGCTTATCTCGCAAATAAGAGCGGACCCCCTCATCAAAAGAAGGCATCCTCTGCCACTCAGTCCAATAGGAACCTGCCACCCAGGTCGCCCAGCCCTCAAGAAGAATCGGATCCGTTGGCCCCCCATCAAAATTTTGAAATTGGATCAGATGACCTATCTCACAAGCCATAATGGCCAGGATACAGTCTTGAGCCACACCCTCATCCGCATAAACGATGATCCGAAGATCGGGCCAAACTGCCATCCCTCTTATAGGACATGATTGAACACGAGGTTGCCCGAAGGTTACGTCAACCTTTCCTCTAATTGGACTACCTGCCCGTTGCGTCACATAGGCGTATACTTGTTCAATCTCGTTCAATTGTATTACAAGATCAACATTACTCTCATCTATGAAGAATACGAAATGCTGAGACTCCGCTACCTTGATGCGCGGCGTTGGAGTGAAGGATTCACCTGTGAGAGCTGGGGGCGATATAGAAATCCCCCCTGTAGGGGAAGTGTGCGGTATGGTGGTAGACGATACATATTGTTCTTTGCACCCAGCAATACCTATGGTCGTAACTAAGAATAATATGCCTTGGACTATCAATCCTATCAATCTCAAGACACTCTTTTGTCTCACTTTGTTCCTCTTGCATGAAATACAGTCATGTAAGAGAAGGGCAGAGGCCCCCCTTTAGGCCCAATACAATTCAGTCATGAGAGCGCACCCTTCACTCATCAACTGTCTCATGATTGTTTCAAGATTGATATACTATTTTGTGTTATTGTTCTATGCTGGTTACGCAGCTATGAGAACACTGATACCACCCTCCACAATCCATGAGTTGGCCACAACTATTATAGTAACAGCGCCTACACCAACACGTTTCCCACCACATCCATTGTTGAAACACGTTCGTTCAACCCGCACAGTACAACACCCACATCCGCCGCCACCGCCTCCCGGATCATCAGCCTCTGGGGTCGAGGGTCCAGCAAGAACAAGGCCGGTTGTAGCAAGTAAAAGCACAACAATTACCATCGCAATAACGATTTTCGCAGATACTTTCATCACTTGCCTCTTTCTTCCTTACTTTCGCATTAAATATTACTCTCTTGGTTTCTGCTCTTGGCATCCATCAAGCCTGGTGGAGATGAGGGGATTCGAACCCCTGACTTCCTCCGTGCAAGGGAGGCGCTCTCCCACTGAGCTACATCCCCAGCAAGCGACTAGCTGCTGGCGATTAGCTCCTGGCGATTAACCGTTGACCTCCCTCTCAAGAAGCTGGTAGCCAACCGCTCGTGGCTAATCGCCATTTGGTGGGCCTTTCAGGATTCGAACCTGAGACCTTTCCCTTATCAGAGGAACGCTCTAACCGACTGAGCTAAAGGCCCGCTGGCGGTACCTTAACAACCCAAGAGTGACAGGAAGGCGATCCAGCGGATCGACCGAGGAGTGACCTGGCGGAAATCCCAAACCCCAATTTCCAACCCCCAATCACCTTTTCAGCTTTGGGGTTTGGGCTTTGGGAATTTGGGTATTCCCGAAGGGTTTTCTCCCTAGAAAGGAGGTGATCCAGCCGCAGCTTCCGCTACGGCTACCTTGTTACGACTTCGTCCCAATCACCAGTCCCACCTTCGACGGCTGCCTCCCCCCCCTTTCGGGGGGAGTTAGCCCACCGGCTTCAGGTGTTACCGGCTTTCATGACGTGACGGGCGGTGTGTACAATCCCCGGGAACGCATTCACCGCAGCATGCTGATCTGCGGTTACTAGCAACTCCGACTTCATGCAGGCGGGTTGCAGCCTGCAATCTGAACTGGGGCCGGTTTTTTGAGATTAGCTCCCCCTCGCGGGTTGGCGACCCTCTGTACCGGCCATTGTAGCGTGTGTGTAGCCCTGGACGTAAGAGCCATGCTGACTTGACTTCATCCCCACCTTCCTCCGAGTTTCTCCCGGCAGTCTCGCTAGAGATATTTAACTAACGACGAGGGTTGCGCTCGTTGCGGGACTTAACCCAACACCTCACGGCACGAGCTGACGACAGCCATGCAGCATCTGTGCACCCGTCCTCACGGAGGGCGACGTTTCCGCCGCTTGCGAGTGCATGTCAAGCCCAGGTAAGGTTCTTCGTGTTGCATCGAATTAAACCACACGCTCCGCTGCTTGTGCGGGGACCCGTCAATTCCTTTGAGTTTTAGCCTTGCGGCCGTAGTCCCCAGGCGGCGGACTTAACGCGTTAGCTACGGCACTGGGGGGGTCGATACCCCCAACACCTAGTCCGCACCGTTTAGGGCCAGGACTACCCGAGTATCTAATTCGGTTCGCTCCCCTGGCTTTCGCGCCTGAGCGTCAGGGACAGTCCAGGAAGCCGCCTTCGCCACTGGTGTTCCTCCCGATATCTACGCATTTCACTACTCCACCGGGAATTCCGCTTCCCTCTCCTGCCCTCGAGTGCCGCAGTATTGAACGACGTATCCCGGTTAAGCCGGGAGATTTCACGCCCAACTTACGGCACCGCCTGCGCGCGCTTTACGCCCAGTAAATCCGGATAACGTTCGCCTCCTACGTATTACCGCGGCTGCTGGCACGTAGTTAGCCGAGGCTTATTCCTGGGGTACCGTCCTGGTCTCGTCCCCCAGAAAAGGACTTTACAACCCGAAGGCCTTCGTCGTCCACGCGGCGTCGCTCCATCAGGCTTGCGCCCATTGTGGAATATTCCTCACTGCTGCCTCCCGTAGGAGTCTGGCCCGTGTCTCAGTGCCAGTGTGGCTGACCATCCTCTCAGACCAGCTACCGATCGTCGCCTTGGTGAGCCGTTACCCCACCAACTAGCTAATCGGACGCAGGCCCCTCCCGAAGCGACCGAAGCCTTTCATCGGCGAAGCGAATCGCCGATCGTATGCGGTATTAGCTGCCCTTTCGAGCAGTTATTCCCCACTTCGGGGCAGGTCACCTACGCGTTACTCACCCGTTCGCCACTATCCACCGGCGACAGTCTGGTCCGAAAACCGTTCTGTCCCCAATGGACCGTTCGACTTGCATGTGTTAGGCACGCCGCCAACGTTCATCCTGAGCCAGGATCAAACTCTCCAAAGAAATTTTAGGGTTCTTTGGTGTGTGAACCTCTGGATCTGCTATGCCTTCCTATCACTCTTCAGTTGTTAAGGTACACCCGGCCTTCCCTCAGCCGCCGTATTTATTATAACATATCCTCTCCGCCGGTGTCAAGTGCCCCGGCGAGATTGATCCGAACTCTTTAGCGGAATGGAATAGTACCATAGGTCCAGATTCTTGTCAAGTGGGATGCATGTGCATCCAAACGCTTGACAGGTATAGATCACTGTGCTATATTTACTCCCCGTTGCCAGCTCTACGGAGGATATGTGAAGGAGTGAACGATGATCCAGGCACAAGGCTTGACCAAGTTCTATGGCACCAAAGCGGCCCTACGGAACGTGAGCTTTGAGATCGAACGGGGCGAGATCGTGGGCTTCTTGGGGCCAAATGGCGCCGGCAAGACCACCACGATGCGCATCCTCACCGGCTTTATCCCACCCACCGGCGGCTCGGCCCGGATCGCCGGCCTGGACTGCCTGACCGACTCATTGGAGGTACGCAAGCGCATCGGCTATATGCCGGAGACGGTCCCCCTCTACCCGGAGATGATCGTCTGGGATTACCTGGAGTTCTTTGCCAAAGTGCGGGGCCTGGCGGACCGGGACCGGGCCATCGCCCGGGTCATGGATACCTGCGGCATTGCCGACGTGGCCCATCGCCCCACTGGCGAGCTGTCCAAAGGCTATCGCCAGCGCGTGGGCCTGGCCCAGGCCCTTCTCCACGAGCCAGAAGTGCTCATCCTGGACGAGCCGACCATCGGCCTGGACCCCAAACAGGTGGTGCAGGTGCGCGAGCTGATCAAGAGCCTGGCCGGCCAGGCCACCATCATCTTGAGCAGCCACATCCTGCCAGAGGTCAGCCAGATCTGCGAGCGCGTGCTCATCATCCACGAGGGGCGCATCGTGGCGGAGGATACCCCGGCCAACCTGACCCGCCGCATCCAGAAGGCCGAGCGCGTCTTGCTGCGCGTGAACCAGGCCAGCCCAGACCTGACGGAACGGCTGCGTGCCGTGCCTGACGTGACGGCCGTGACGCTCCGCGACGAAGTCACCTATGAGGTCGAGTGCGCGCTGAATACGGACCGGCGGGCGGCCCTGGCGGCCGCCGTGGTCCAGGGCGGCTGGGAGCTGCTGGAACTGCGCCCCGTGGACATGACTCTGGAGGAGATCTTCCTGCGGCTCACCCAATCCAGCCTGGGTTTGACCACAGAGGAGGTGGTGGCATGAACGTATTGAACGTCGCGGCCCGCGAGCTGCGCGCCTATTTCGCCTCGCCGGTCGCGTATCTGACCATGTTTGGCTTTCTGGTCATCACCGGGCTGTTCTTTGCCTGGTACATCTCGTGGTTCCAGGACCCGCAGGCCCTCTTTTACAACATCCCGGCCTCGCTGGACTCGGTCTTTCGCAACCTGACCATCGTGCTGCTCCTGCTCGCGCCGGCGTTGACCATGCGCCTCCTGGCCGAGGAACAACGCTCCGGCACCATCGAGCTGCTCATGACGGCGCCCCTCCGCGATTGGGAGGTGGTGCTGGGCAAGTACCTGGCGGCCCTGGCCCTCTACCTGGTCATGCTGGCGGCGACGCTGTATTACCTGCTCATCCTCCTGGCCTTTGGCAAGCCGGATCTGGGCGTGGTCTTGACGACGTACATGGGGGCCATCCTCCTGGGCGCCGCGTTCCTGGCTGTGGGGGTGCTGGCTTCGGCCCTGACGCGCAACCAGATCATCGCGGCGGTGCTGGCCCTGGGCGCGCTCTTGCTCCTGTGGCTCATCGAGGTCTTTGCCCCCATGCTGCCCACGAACATCGCCCTGCCATTGGGCGGCACGTTGAACCCGGCCGATGCCCTGCAAAACCTCTCCATCATCTCCCACTATTTCGACTTTACCCGGGGCATCCTGGATTCGCGGCACGTCTTGTATTACCTGAGCATCGTCGCCATCTGCCTGTTCCTGGCTACGCGCGTCCTGGAGATTCGGAGGTGGAGCTAGATGGATGAGAGAAACGAACGCCCAACCTCTCAGGATCAACTCAAGGAGTACTGGGAGAAGCTAAAGGTCTACAGCTCATACGTCATCCTGCTGGGCCTCGTCGGCGTGATGGCGGCCCTGGTCAGCTTTGCCTGGCTGGGCGAGCTGAACGTCATGGGCCAGGTCTTGTTGATCCTGGGGCTGGCCCTGGGGGTGCTCTACATCGCCCTGGAGCCGCAGATCGCCCGCCGGGCCATCGCCGCCCGGCAGACGCGCTATGGCCTGAATGCCCTGGTCATGAGCCTGGCCTTCATCGGCATCGTGTTCCTGATCAACCTGGCCCTTTACAAGTATAATGCCCGGCACGACTTTACGGCCAGCGGCGAGTATTCCATCTCGCAGCAGACCGTCAAGATCCTGACGAATCTGGACCGGGATGTGCACGTCACGGTGTTCATGTCGCAGAGCGACAGCCGTCGGGACAAGTTGGCGAGCCTGCTCGAAGAGTATACTCGCCACACGGGCCGACTGCGCTACGAGTTCGTGGACCCGGATAGCCGGCCGGCCCTGGCGCGACAATACGGCGTCACCAGCGCCGGCACCCTGGTCTTTGAATGCGGGGAGAAACGACAACTGGTCCAGGGCACCGACGAGCAAGACATCACCAGCGGCATCCTCAAGGTCACCCGGGCCGAAGCCAAACAGGTCTACTACCTGGTGGGCCACAAGGAGCCGGGCCTGGACGACACCGCCCAGGCGGGCTATAGCAAGGTCAAGGCCGCCCTGGGCAAAAACAACTACACGGTCGCCGAGCTGAACCTGGTGATCTCGGGCACGGTCCCGGCCGACGCGGACGTGCTGATCCTGGCGGCCCCGCGCACCCCGCTGGGCGAACGCGAGGCGCCGGCGGTGTGGAGCTACCTGCGCAACGGTGGCAAGCTGTTCCTGCTCCTGGACCCGCTCCAAACCTCCGGCCTGGAGGATGGTCTGCGCGACGAGTACGGCGTGGCCTTCCAGGACGACCTGGCCTACGACCCGATGAACAGCATCCAGGGCGAGCCGCTCATGCCGGTCATTGTGCGCTACCCCTGGAGCCAGATCACCAAAGACCTGGGCCTGACCTTCTTCCCCCTGGCCCGGTCCATCACCCAGACGACGCCGTCGCCGGCCAGCGTGACGACGCAGCCCTTGCTCCAGACCAGCGACCGGAGCTGGGGCGAAACGGACCTCAATACCCCGAATCCGCAGTTCGACGCCGGTCAGGATATCAAGGGGCCACTGACCCTGGGCCTGACGGTGGAGAAGGAATCCGCACCGACCGGCGGCCCCACGCGGCTGGTGCTCATCGGCAATGCCAGCTTTGCCAGCAATATCGCCTTTGACCAGCAGAGCAATGGCGAGCTGTTCATCAACTGCGTGAACTGGCTGACGGAGGAAGAGGACGTCATCGCCATCAGCGCCAAGCCGCCGGCCCAGAACCCATTGAACCTGATGCCGAACCAGGTCCCCCCCATCATGTTCTCCAGCGTGTGTCTACTGCCCTTGCTGGTCCTGGGGGTGGGTGCGCTGGTTTGGTGGCGGCGGAGATAGCAAGCAGGAGGCAAGGGGCAGGATGAAGAACACGCAAATTCGCAACACCTTGATCCTGGTGGCGGTGTTCGCGGCGTTGCTGGTGGGCTGGTGGCTGTTGGAAAACTACAAGCCCGGCGCAGCGCCAACGCAGACCGCCCCAACCAGCAAGTATCTCTTCCCGGCCCTGGCTGTGGATAGCGTGGAGGCCGTGGAGGTGAAACAGGTGGCCGGCCCGGCCGTGTATCTGTTCAAAGACGTGGACGGCTGGCGATTGGGCGGCGTCGGCGGGGAACGCCTGGACGATAGCGCGGTGACCGCCGGCCTCAACGGTATCATCGAGCTGCGCGCCCAGCGCGCCTTCACCGAGGGCGTGACCCTGGCCGAGTTCGGGCTGGACCCGCCCACGGTCACGATCAAGCTGACCCTGACCACCAAGCGCATCGAGGCGTTGCTGGTGGGCAGCCGCAACCCAGACGGCTTTTCCTATTACGTGCAACACGCCGGCGATCCGGCCATCTACCTGGTGAGCCGGTACACGGTGGACACGGTGCTGGGCTGGGTGGACCAGCCGCCCCGCCAGCCCACCCCCACCCCGGCGGCCATCGTGACTGTGGTGGCAACATCCACGCCGACCCCGCCGCCTACGGCCCCGGTGACGGCGACCGTTGTGACCACGCCTACACCCACGGCAACACCCACGCCCACGGCGACGCCGGCCGGCACGGTCATCACCGTGGTGGTCACGGCCACGCCCACCCCATCGGCCACGCCGGTCGTGACGCCGACGGTGGCGATCACGCCGACGGCGACGACGAGGCCGTAAAACGTCAAGCGGCAAACGTCCAACGTGGAACGTGACGCATGACGTTTGACGCAAGACGCATAGGGAGAGTAATGGCGCCGCCGGAAGAGCACGCAATACGCAACAGACAATACGCAGAGTTGCCAGCCGGCGTGCGTGCCCTGGATTTCGTCCACTACGAGGGCGATGAATCCCGGCTCGTGGCCGGCGCCGTCCCCCGTGAGGCCCCCCTGCGCATCCGGGTCAACGGCGCCGACCTGGTGACGTTGATGCACACCCCGGCCCGCACCAATGCCCTGGTCCTGGGCTTTCTCTACCTGGAGGGCCTCATCGCCGGGTTGGATGACGTGGCCCTGCTGCGCGTCTGCGACGACGAGACCGTGGCCGAGGTGCAACTCACGCGGCCGGTGGACGTGACCGCGTTACAGCAGCGCCGCACCGTCACCTCCGGCTGCGGCGGCGGCACGACCTTTGGCCTGGTGGACCCGACAACCCTGCCGTCGCTCACGTCCACGCGGACGGTCTCGGCCGCACAGGTGCAGGACCGCATGGCGGATTTGCTGATGGCGGCGGAGATGTACCTGGCGGCTGGGGGCCTGCACACCTCGGCCCTGAGCGACGGGGAGCGGTTGCTGGCCGTGGCGGAGGACGTGGGCCGGCACAATACCCTGGACAAGCTGATGGGCGAGTGCCTGTTGCGGGGCCTCTCACCGGCCGGCCACATCCTGCTCTCCACCGGGCGCATCTCCTCCGAGATGCTGCTCAAGGCCGCGCGAATGGGCGTGCCGATCGTGGTCAGCCGCACGGCGCCCACCGACCTGTCGGTGGCGCTGGCCCAGAACCTGGGGATCACCCTCATCGGCTATGTGCGCGGGCCAACGTTGAACGTGTACACGGGGGCCGGGCGCCTGCAGCAAGATTGAGCCAGGCCAGTGCATACGTTCGGCGGGGGTCTGCGGCCCCCGCCGAATGTATATGCCCGGTAACTGCTGCCCCCTGGCAAGAACCTCCCACTTGTGATACAATGAGCCTCCGATAATCGTCCTGGAGGCCACCGTGACCCCCCGCCGCGAATTCACCCTCGCCAACGAGTACCGCTATAACCGCCACGGCCCGGTCCGCTGGATCGTCTCCCACGTTATGCGCTACCCGCTCTTGCCTCTAGCGGTGGTTTTGTGCATATTTTTAAGTAACCTGTTCTACAGTTGGGTGCCGCAACTCACCGGCCGGGCCTTTGATGTCGTGGTGGCCCCCCAGCCCGATGCCCAGGCTCTGCTCTGGGTCGCCGTGGGGGTGTTGGCGCTGCGGGGCCTTTCCGGGCTGGCCGGGCTGGGCGGCGCCTACCTGGTGGAATGGCTGGCCCAGCTCCTGGAACGTGACGCGCGCGACGAGCTGTATATCAGCCTGCTGGGCAAGAGCCAGACCTTCCACTCCCGACAGCGCATCGGCGACTTGATGGCCCGGGCCACCAACGATGTCCACCAGCTCAATCTGATGATCAACCCGGGCCTCAACCTCATCGTGGACTCGACGCTGGCCCTGGTCATCCCCTTTGTGCTCATCGGCCTGCTGCGGCTAGAGTTGCTGTTGGTGCCGGTGGCCTTTTTATTCGTCCTCATCGTCACCGTGTGGGATTATAACCGGCGACTGACGCCGGTGACCGAGGCCCAGCGCGAACAATTCGGCGCGCTCAACGCCAGCCTCACCGAGACCATCGCCGGCATCGAAGTGGTCAAGGCCTATGCCCAGGAATGGCAGGAACGGCGCAAGTTCACCGCGCAGATTCGCCGCTATCGCGATCTGTTCGTGCAGGAGGGCGAGATCCGCGCCCGCTACCTGCCCTTGCTCATGTTCACCATCGCCCGGGCCTTCGCCTTCCTGCACTCCCTATGGCTCTGGGCACAGGGGAGCATCACCCTGGGGGAAGTGGTGGCCTTTAACGGCCTGGTGAGCTTGCTGGACTTTCCCACGTTTATCTCCATCTTTACCTTCTCCCTGGTGCAATTGGGCATTGCCAGCGCCGGGCGCATCCTGACCCTCATCAACACCGAGACCGAGTTGGATGAGAACGAGGCCGGCGTGCGCCAGCCCATCCGGGGTGAGGTGGTCTTTGACCACGTGAGCTTTGCCTACGACGGAGCGCCGGTGCTCAAGGACATCTCCTTCCACGTCCGGCCCGGCGAGACCATCGCCATCGTGGGACAGACCGGCTCCGGCAAGAGCACCCTCACCAAGCTCATCAACCGCATCTATGATGTGACGGCCGGCCGGGTGTTGATAGACGGGGTAGATGTGCGCGACTGGAGCCTGGAATCCCTGCGCTCGCAGGTCAGCACCATCGAGCAAGACGTGTTCCTCTTCTCCCGTTCCATCGCCGAGAACATCGCCTTTGGCCTGCCCGCCGCCGACCGGGAAGCCATCGAGCGGGCCGCCCGTGAGGCGCAGGCCCACGAGTTCATCATCGGCTTTGACCGGGGCTACGAGACCGAGGTGGGCGAGCGGGGCGTGACCTTGAGCGGCGGCCAGCGGCAGCGCGTCGCCATCGCCCGGGCCTTTCTCACCGACCCGCGCATCCTCATCCTGGACGACTCGACCAGCGCGATTGACAGCGCCACCGAGGATCAGATCCAGAGGGCCATGCGGCGCATCAGCCAGGAGCGCACCACCTTCCTGATCACCCATCGTCTGTCCCAGATCCGCTGGGCTGACCGCATCCTGGTGCTGCGGCGCGGCGAGCTGGTGGACCAGGGCACGCACGACGAGCTGATGGCCCGCTGCGAGCCGTATCGCAATATCTTTGCCCGGTACGATTAGGGGGAGAGTTAGGGGGAAGCGAACGCTCTAACGATCGGGGGAGGTGCTGAGGACGTAGAGGTCGTGCAATCGAAGCAGCACCACACCATGCTGCGCCTGACCGCTACGGAAGACTAGCTCGCCGAGGTCTTTGTCGTTCGTGACGAGGATGCGCTTCTCGCTTGCGGCCAGGGTCAGGATGTCTCGATCATCGGCTTGCGGCATGATCTCGGCGATAGCCAGCACATCATGGCCGGCGCCACGCAGGTATTCGGCCACCGCCACACCGGCGGATTCATCCACGACGAACTGCATGACGCTCACGCCGAGGCCGCCAGAGGAAACACATCCTCGTGGGCCAACACCTGGGCCGCATAGTCCAGGGCCGCACGGATGTCCTCCGGTTGCAAGCGCGGATATTCTCGCAAGATATCGCCCTCCGGGATACCCTGGGCCAGCATCCGCACGATGAGTTCCACCGGGATGCGTGTTCCCCGAATGACCGGCTTGCCAACCATCACCCGGGGGTCTATGCTGATGCGCTGTCCAAGTTCTCTATTCATCGTTCACTCCTCAAGCATCTGTAGGTGCTTTCTGGCTCAAGTATAGGCGATAGTGGGCTGATTGTCAAACAGCAAGGCGTCGGGCGAGCCACGACGCTTATCAACCGACCAACCTGCCAACTACCGAGGATCACCATGGGCTTTATCCTGGACGGTCTGGAAACCGAGTCCTACGACCGCACTTATCGTGACCGGGTCCTGTTACGCCGTATCATCGGCTACTTTCGGCCGCACCTGAGGGCTATGCTCATCGTGGCGGTGATGGTCATGCTGCACTCGCTCAGCCGGGCCGTCTGGCCGATGGTCATGGCCTATGCCCTGGATGCCGTCGCCGCCGAGGCCAGCCTGCCCCGGATCACCCTTGTAGTGCTGCTCGTGTTGCTGGTGGGGATGCTGGGCTGGGTCTTTAACTTTCTCCGGCAACGCTACACGGCCCGGGCCGTCGGTGATGCCGTGCTGGACCTGCGGCAAGACGTCTTTGCGGCCATCACCCAGCGGGATATGTCCTTCTTTGACGAGACCCCCACCGGCAAGATCGTCAGCCGGGCCACGTCCGACACGCAGGATTTCGCCAACGTGGTGGAGCTGACGATGAACCTGATGAGCCAGGTCCTGACCGTGGGCATCCTCGCCGTCGTGTTGCTCTACATCAACGTCTGGCTGACGTTGTTGCTCTTTGCCATGGCGCCGCTGGCTGTGTTCATCGCCCTGGCGTTTCGCCGTATCGCTCGCTGGGCTACCTTGCGCGCCAAGCGGATCACGGCCCTGGTCAACGCCAATATCCAGGAGTCCATCAGCGGGATCGCTATCGCCAAGGGCTTTCGCCAGGAGCAGGCGGTCTATGAGGAGTTTGCGCGGATCAATCAGCAATCGTTTCGGGTGCATCTGGTTCGGGGCCTGACGCTGAACACGATCTTTCCCGTCCTCACCATCACGTCCGGCATCGGCACGGCCATCCTGCTGTATTTTGGCGGACTGGCCGCCCTGGACCAGACGATCAGCGCGGGGACGTGGTTCCTGTTCATGCAGGCCGTGGGCTATTTCTGGTATCCGTTGCTGGGCATCGCCTCGTTCTGGAGCCAGTTCCAGGACGGCCTCTCGGCCAGCGAGCGCGTCTTTGCCCTGATTGACGCCGAGCCGAAGGTGGTGCAGGTGGGCAGCGAACCGGTGCCGACCCTGGATGGGCGCATCGAGTTCCGCCGGCTGCGCTTTTCCTACACCGCCAAGGAGGTGGTGCTGCCGGACTTTTCGCTGACCATCGCGCCGGGCGAGACGGTAGCCATCGTGGGGCACACCGGGGCCGGCAAGAGCAGCCTGGCCCGGCTCATCGCCCGCTTTTACGAGTTCCAGGGCGGCGAGCTGCGCGTGGATGGGCGCGACGTGCGCACGCTGGATTTGGCCCAGTACCGGCGTCACCTGGGCCTGGTGCCGCAGTCGCCGTTCCTGTTCACCGGCACCGTGGCCGACAACATCCGCTACGGCCGGCCCGACGCCACCGACGACGAGGTGCTGACGGCCGCGCGGCAGATCGGCGGGGGCGACTGGCTGGCGGACTTGCCCGATGGCCTGCACACCGACGTGGGCGAGCGCGGCGCGAGCCTCTCCATGGGCCAGCGGCAGCTCGTGGCCCTGGCCCGCGTGGTGCTCCACGACCCGGCCATCTTTATCCTGGACGAGGCCACGGCCAGCGTGGACCCGTTCACGGAGGCGCAGATCCAGGACGGCCTGGAGACCATCATGCGCGACCGCACCTCCATCGTCATCGCGCACCGGCTCTCCACGGTCAAGCGCGCCGATAGGACCATCGTCATCAAGGATGGTCGCATCATCGAGGAGGGCACCCACGACGCGCTGCTGGCGGCCGGCGGCCACTATGCGGAGCTGTATAACACGTACTTCCGGCATCAGTCGTTGGAGTACATCGAGGGGTTTGGGCAGCGCGCCGAGGTGACGCTGGTTGCTGGAAGCTAGTGGCTGGAAGCGGGTGGCTCGTTGCAGGCTTTTGGTGATGGAGCTATGTCCTGCCTGGTGTCGTGGCAGTCGTAGCTCCCCTGATACGCCATGTGCCTGCGTGGATTGGGACTGAAAGAGAGAGGTGCGCTTATGGCTAGATCAAAGCGTGTAAAGGAAACCGCAGTGGACTATCGGGTCACGGCGGCCGATCTGCAAGAGCCGATCGTTTTGCAGCACGACGGTCACGAGGTGGCGGTGGTTCTCTCGATGGAGGAATATCGTCGGCTCCGGGCACTGGAGATCAGTGCCAAAGAACGCAGGCGGGCCGCGTGGGAGCGGCTGGACACACTGCTGGCGGATGTCCACAGCCGATCTACAGAGCTTTCACCGGAACAGATCGAGGCCGAGATCACGGCAGCCCGGCAAGAAGTGAGGGAATCGCACCGTGCCCATCGTAGCGGTCGTTGATACCGGTGTGTGGGTGTTGGCGTTCCTGAACCCCGTGGGTTTCCCGGCGCGCGTCCTGCAGGTGGCCCGAGCGGAGCGTTTTCACGTGGTTGTCTCCAATCCGCTGCTGGAAGAGCTGCGAGACGTGCTGTTGAGGCCGCGAATCATGCGCGTGCGCGGGACAACCCCGGAGGAAGGGTTGGCCTTCGTGCAGAGCATTGCTGATGTGGCCCAAATCGTCGCCATCTCCGGCACGTTGCATCTGTGCCGCGACCCCGACGACGACATGATCCTGGAGACAGCCCTTGTCGGACAAGCGGCCTATGTGGTCAGCCGGGACGAGGACCTGACCCGAGACCCTGATCTGGTTCAGGTTCTCAAAAGCCACCGCATTGTGGCTGTGACTGTCAATCAGTTCCTTGCTATGGTGGAGCAACAGATTGCCTTTCACCAAATGGGGGACCAGTCCGTAGCTCGTAGTTCGTAGGATAGGCTGCGCCCATCGTTCGGCGCTGTGGCAGGCACAGCCCGCCCTACTTGCTACTTGCTGTGGCGGGCACAGCCCGCCCTACTTGCTGACCGCCGACGGCCGACCGCGGACCGCAGAACTCACAACCCGACACTCGCCAACTCGCAACTCGTCACAAGGAGCGTATCCTCTTGAAAATCACCTTCCACGGCGCGGCCCGCACCGTCACCGGCTCCATGCACCTCATCGAGTGCAATCGCCAACGTATCCTGCTGGACTGCGGCCTGTTCCAGGGCCGGCGCGCCGAGTCGTTTCAGCGCAACCGTAACCTGCCCTTTGACGCCCGGCGCATAGATGCCCTGATCCTCTCCCACGCCCACATTGACCACTCGGGCAATATCCCCAACCTGGTGCGATCCGGCTTTGGCGGGCACATCGTCTGCACGGCAGCCACCCGCGACCTGTGCGGCATCATGCTCCGGGACAGCGGCCACATCCAGGAGCAGGACGTGGAGTACGTGAACCGCAAGCGCGCGCGCCGAGGCGAGCCGCCCGCCGAACCCATCTACACCGTCGCCGACGCGGAGGCCAGCCTCCGATATTTTGTGGACCTGCAATACCATCGCTGGCTGGAGATCGGCCGGGGGCTGCGCGTGCGCTTTTACGACGCCGGCCACATCCTGGGGTCCGGCATCACCGTCGTTGAGGCCACAAGCCTGCGGGGGACCCGGCGCATCGGCTTCACCGGCGACCTGGGCCGCATGGCCCTGCCCATCCTGCGCGACCCGGAGGTGCCCTCAGAACCGCTGGACGCCCTCATCATCGAGAGCACCTATGGCAACCGCCGCCATGCCCCCATCCAGGAGACGGAGGAGCGGCTGGCCCGCGTGGTGAACGAGACGGCCCGGCGCGGCGGCAAGGTCATCATCCCGGCCTTTGCCGTGGAGCGCACCCAGGAGATCGTCTATTCCCTGCACCGGCTGACGAACGCCGGCCGTATCCCGGCCCTGCCCGTCTTTGTGGACAGCCCGTTGGCGATCAGCGCCACCGACATCTTTCGCCTGCACCCCGAGTGCTTTGACGACGAGACCAACGAGTTCCTGCGCCGCCATCCCGACCCCTTTGGCTTTGACCGGCTGCGCTACACCCGCGAGGTGGACGAGTCCAAGGCTATCAACGAGCTGCGGGAGCCGTGCGTCATCATCTCCGCCTCCGGCATGTGCGAGGCCGGGCGCATCCTCCATCACCTGAAGCACAACGTCGAGGACGCGCGCAACACGGTGCTCATCGTCAGCTACCAGGCCCCCAACACCCTGGGCCGCAAGATCGTGGAGCGGCAGCCGGTGGTGCGCATCTTTGGCGAGGAGTACCAGCTAAAGGCCCGGGTGGAGATCATCAACGCCTATAGCTCGCACGCGGATCGGGACGAGTTGCTGGGCTGGCTGAAACGGCTGCCCCGGTTGCCCAAACACGTCTTTGTGGTCCACGGCGATGAGGACCAGGCATGGCCCCTGGCCGATGCCATCCGCCAGCTGGGCGTGTCCAGCGTGCGCATCCCGGCCCAGGGGGAGAGCTATACCGTGTGACGGGGTTCGTGATTCGTGAGGCGTGAGGCCTGACGTCCGTGCACAATTCGCGGTTGAAACCGCACCTGGGGGACGTGTCCACGCCGGGCGACCACCTACGTGGTCGCAGGTGTGCGTCGGCCGCGCGGCGGGCCGACGCCCGGCCCGCAGGCCCTTGAGGGGCGACCTCGGTCGCTAGCCAGGCCCCCGCGCCGTTTATGCACGGAGGTCAGGTGAGGCGCATTGCACCTCACCCCACGTGGTGCTATAATAGACCTGCCACAAGGCAAATCTATTTTACGCCGAGAAAGGAGCATCGTCTATGGCCGTCAAGTACACCGTGGTCGCCCGGGGCAAGCCGGGCGACCCCACCGCCCCCAAGGAATACTATCCCCTGCTCAAGAGCACCGGCCGGGTCAAACCGCACGACCTGGCCCAACGCGCCGCCGAGATCTCCACCCTAAGCTCGGTGGACCTGGCCGCCGCCCTGGAAGCCTTCCTGACCATCATCCCCCAGGAACTGGCCCGGGGCAACATTGTGGACCTGGGCGACTTTGGCTCGTTCAGCCTGCGGGTCCGCAGCGCCGGTTCAGAGACGGAGGACGCGGTCTCGGCCCGCAACATCACCAAAGCCGTGGCCGCCTTTCGCCCGGGCCGGCGGTTCCAGGACGTGCTGAACGCCATCAAGTACGAGAAGGCGTAGGGAGCACGGGCAACTCTGGCGCGAGACTTGTCATACTCTCGCGCCAGAGTTGCTTAACTCTCCGCCGTGAGTTTAAAACTCTGGCGCGAGACCTCTCCCCTCCCCCTACCCCCTCCCCTCTCCCAAGTTTGGGAGAGGGGAGGGGGCCGGGGGGTGGGGTGAGATCATTGCCGAGGAGAAGATCATGCCCACCGACGATTCCCGCCTCCGTATCCTGGTCATCGTCAGCCGTCCGCTGGCCCAGGCGGTGTCACTGGCGCAAGGCGGCCAGTCGTTCGAGGCCATCAGCCCCATCCCCCTGCTGGCCGTGGAGCTGGTGCGCCAGGGGCTGCAGCGCGTCTTCCAGGACGACGAGACGCCGGCCCGGGTGCGCTACCTGCCCTGGGCCTGCCTGGAGGACGTCCAGGCCGCCCTGGCCGAACCCTATGACGTGGTGCACCTGGTAGGCCACGGCACCGAAGACGGCCGCCTGCTGCTGGAATGCGCCGACGGCACCGCCGACCTGGTGGCCCCGGCCCACCTGGCCGGGGCGTTGCGAGAGGCCGGCGTGCGGCTGGCGCTCCTCTCGGCCTGCTACTCCGGCCCGGCCGGCCGCGCCCTGCACCAGGCCGGCATCCCCAACGTGGTGATGGTGGACGAGCGCTACCCGATGCACGCCGGCGCCGCCGCGCTGTTCAACCGCCTGTTTTACGCCCGGCTGGCCCGGGGTGGCCGCCCCGGCCAGGCGTTTGAGAACGGCGTGCGCGCCGTGCGGGCCAGCCGCGAGTTCGGCGACGACGCGCCCCCGCCGCCGGACCCCTACACCGGCCAGGCCGGGCCGCGCTACGGCGAACGCTTCGACAAGCTCCTGGGCGATGACCGCCCGCTCGTGAATGAAGCCCCTTTGGCCGGCTATGAGGAGCTGTGCCCGGTCCAGGCCCCCTGCACCGTGCCCTGCGAGGAGGTCTTTGTCGGGCGCGAGGCGGAGATGATCGCGGTCATCCGCCAACTGCAAAGGGCGCGGCTGGTGACGCTGCACGGCCCGGGCGGCATCGGCAAGACAGCCCTGGCCCGCCAGGTGGCCCGATGGCACGCCGACCGCCGCCTCTTCCGCGACGGGGTCGTCGAGGTCCGGGCTGAGCGCACCCGCGATGAGAACGACCTGCTGGACCGCTTCGCCAATGCCTTGCGCGAGCTTTCCCCGGACTTTCAGCTCGACCCCCGGCAGCCCTGGGTCTCGGTCCGCGCGGCGCTGGCCGGCCGCCGGCTGGTGCTCCTGGACAGCGCCGAAGACCTGGTCCCGGGGGCCGTCGCCGCCCTGGGCCAGCAGTTGTTGGCCCGGCTGAGCGACCTGCACCTCCTGGTCACGTCCCACGCCCCCCTGCGCCTGGTCGGCTACGAGCAGCCCATCCCGGTGGAGCAACTGCCGGTGGGCCGGGGAGAGGGGCTGGGCGATGCCGAGCGCATGTTCCTGGCCCACACCCCCCAACGCCGCCAGGCGGAGGTGCTGGACCGGCATCTTGCCGCCGTGCGGGCCATCTGCCGCGAGCTGGACGGCTACCCCCTGGGCATCCTGCTGGAGGCGGTGCAACTGAGCGACGAGCGGGAGACCCCGGCGCGTCTGTTGGAGCGCCTGCGGGCCAACATGGTCGAGGCCCTGTGCTACGCCCAGGCCGCCGGCCTGCCCGCGCGCCACCAGAGCGTGGGGGCCGCGCTCAAGGGCGCGCACGAAAAGCTGGGCGCGGCGGCGCAGCGGCTCCTGGCCCACCTGGCCGTCTTGCCCGGCGGGGCCAGCGAGGAGCTGCTCTTTGCCCTGGAGGGGCTGCGCGAGGCGCAATGGCGCGAGGCCGAGGGCGCGCTGCGCGCGCTGCGGCTGGCGACCTGGCAAGACGACCGTTACCACGTGCTGGCCCCCATCCGCGCCTGGGCCTTGACCACCCTCCCGCCCGACGAGCTGGACGACTACCGCCTCCGCGCCGCCCGCTGGCTGAACGAGCAGGCCGGGATGTGGAACGCCTGGCTGACGGCCAGCGAGGAGCGCCGCGCCTACGCGCAGCAAATGGCGGAGGAGCAAACCGTGGCGCAGCCCTTCGCCTTCGCTCAGGACAGAGCTTTCGAGCCTGCGGGCAGGCAGCCTGGAAAGGCTGCCCCACGATTCGCGGAGGCGACGGGGCAGGCGGTGGAGGACGTGGAGCTGGCGCTGACCCTGGGGGCGCTGGCCCGCTTTGACCGGGAGCGGGAGAACCTGGTGGCGGCGGTGCGCTGGGCCGATGACGCGGAGGCCTGGGACCTGGCCGGGCGGCTGGCCGGGAACCTGGCCCACTTTTTCGATATTCGCGGCCTCTGGGCCGACTGGGTGCAGACCCACGAGCTGGCCCTGGCGGCGGCCCGTCGGGCCGGCGACCGCCCCGGCGAGGGGCGGACGCTCACGAACCTGGGCAGCGTCTACGCTGACCAGGGCCGCTGGGCCGAGGCCATCGAGTGCCACGAGCAAGCCCTGGGCATCCTGCGCGCCCTGGGCGACCGTCCCGGCGAGGGGCAGACGCTCACGAACCTGGGCAACGTCTACGCCCGGCAGGGCCGCTGGGCCGAGGCCATCCAGATGTACGAGCAGAGCCTGGACATCTTCCGCGCTCTGGGCGACCGCCACGGCGAGGGGATAACGCTGGCGAACCTGGGTGTCCTCTACTGGAAACAAGACGATCGGGACAAGGCCGTGGCCCTGTGGCAGGAGGCACTCGCCAGGCTCCACCCGGACTCGCCGGAGCACCAGCAGGTGGCGAGGTGGCTGAAGTGAGAGGGGGGGACGGGGAGAGGGGGAGAGAGGGAGA
>FWPV01006117.1_pt1 | contig 23350 bp, 20 predicted proteins | sample 2228371 | NCBI WGS metagenome assembly FWPV01 (sample SAMEA103939776, study PRJEB20133) | metagenome | reverse complement strand
TTCGGCCAGTTACACATCAGGAGGGTCAAATGACGGGGGGTCATTCGCGTGAGTATCTGAACGCCTTCGTGGATGGCGAATTGACCACCGAGGAGCGTCTGCAACTGCTACGCCAGATGGAACGGGACCCGGCCCTCAAGGCCGCGGCCTGCGAGCTTCGTACCCTGAAGGAGATGGTCCGCGCCGGCTATGCCGAGGTGCCCGCCCCCCGTCGGAGCGGCCGCAGCCTCATGGCATGGCCCCCCCTGCGCCAGGCCCTGGCGGCAGCCCTACTCATGGGCTGCGGGCTGGTCGCGGGATGGTACGCCCACGACCTTCACACCCAGCCGCCCACGTTCGACCGGCTGGCGGGGCTTCCGGAGGCCTACCGTCCGGTGGCCGCCACGCGCCGGGTCGATCCGGACAGGCTGGTGCTGCACGTGGACACCAGCGACAGGGCCGTTTTCGACCGGGCACTGCGCCTGGCGGAGTCGCTCCTCGCCCACGATCCGCAGCGGCGCCGGGTGGAGATCGTGGTCCACAGCGGCGGCCTCGACCTGCTGCGCTCGGATGTGACGCCCTACCGCGAACAGATCCAGCAGCTTGCCCGACGGCACGCAAACGTGTCCTTCGTCGCCTGCGGTAACACAGTGGCGCGTCTTAAGCGCGAGGGCAAGACCGTCGTCCTGTTGCCGGAGGCGAGGCTGGTCTCCTCCGCGGTGGGTGAGATCATCGAGCGTATGCAGCAGGGCTGGCTCTACATCAAGGTGTGACCACCGGAGGGGGCCGCGCGACCGCTTTCTGAGGCCCAGCGGCGCAGCAATTTGCCGCCATAATCGATATAGTTTCACCTGGATGCAGCGTGCACTCGGGAGGACACATGCTGGAGATCGGTCTGTACGGGCTGGGGCGCATGGGAGGCAACATGGCCCGCCGGCTCGCCAGGGGCGGGGTCAGGGTGCTGGCCTATAACCGCAGCCCGCAGGTGACCCAGCGCCTTGCCGCAGAGGAGGCGAACGTGGTGGCTGCGGACAGTCTGGAGGGGCTGGTGCAGGGGCTCACCCCGCCGCGGGTGGTGTGGCTCATGCTACCGGCCGGGGAAGCCACAGAGCTCGCCGTCAACCAGCTGTTCGGGCTGCTGTCGCCCGCAGACCTGCTGGTGGACGGGGCCAATGGCCATTACAAGGACGCCCAGCGCCGGGCTGCCGAGGCCGAGGGGCGCGGACTGGGGTTCGTGGACGTAGGGGTATCCGGGGGGGTGTGGGGGCTTGCCAACGGCTACTGCCTCATGGCAGGAGGGCGCAGACAGGACGTTGAGCGGCTGATCCCTTATCTCAGGATCCTGGCGCCGTCGCCGGAACGAGGCTGGCTGCACGTGGGTCCCTCCGGCGCCGGACAGTTCGTGAAGATGGTCCACAACGGCATCGAGTACGGCATGATGCAGGCCCTGGCCGAGGGCCTGGCACTCATGCGTTCGAAGACCGAATTCGGCCTGGATCTGGCGGCGGTGGCCGAGCTTTGGCGGCACGGCTCCGTGGTGCGCTCCTGGCTGCTGGATCTGACGGCGGAATTCCTGCAGGCGGACCAGGGGCTCGAGGCCATCGAGCCCTATGTCGCCGATTCCGGCGAGGGCCGCTGGACCACCCTGGAGAGCGTGGAGCAGGGGGTGCCCACACCGGTGATGACCCTGGCCCTCATGATGCGTTTCGCCAGCCAGGGTCGCGACGATTACATCAACAAGCTGCTGGCCATGATGCGCAAGGGCTTCGGCGGCCATGCGGTGAAGGAGGGCGTGGGATGAGGGGGTGGCTTTAGGGAGACTGGCCCAGGCCGCTGTTCAACCATCCCCCTAGGAGTCCGCCATGCTCGACCTGGAGATGCCCCTGCCGCCCTGCAACTTCGTCATCTTCGGCGCCACGGGCAACCTGGCGTCGACCAAGCTCCTGCCCGCGCTCTTCCGCCTGGAACAGGCGGGCAGGCTGCCCCAGGCCCTGAACTTCGTCGCCTTTTCCCGGCGGCAGTGGGATGACGAGGCCTGGCGGGCCCACATGCGGGAGCTGCTCGGCGGCCGTGTGCAGACGGATGGCGAGGTGCTGGAGCGTTTCGTGCAGCGCTTCGACTACCTGCGGGGTGAATTGCACGACCCCAACTCCTATCAACGGCTTAAGGAGCTGCTGGCCAGGCCCAAGCTCGGCGCGTGCTCCAATATCGTCTTCTATCTGGCCATCAAGCCCAACGACTTCCCGCCGGTGATCCGCAATCTGGACGCCGTGGGGCTGTCCAAGCCGCGGGGGCTGCATCGCATCGTGGTGGAGAAACCCTTCGGCGAGGACATCGAGTCGGCCAAGGTGCTCAACGAACTCCTGCATCGTTACTTTGAAGAGGAGCAGATCTTCCGCATCGACCACTACCTGGGCAAAGAGACGGTGCAGAACCTGCTCGTGTTCCGCTTCGCCAACACCCTGATCGAGCCCCTGTGGAACCGCAATTTCATCGATCACGTGCAGATCACCGTGGCCGAGGAGGTGGGCATCGAGCGGCGCGCCGACTACTACGACAAGGCCGGCGCCATGCGCGACATGCTGCAGAATCACCTCATGCAGCTGCTCACCCTGGTGGCCATGGAGCCGCCACCGGCCCTGGAGGCGGATGCCCTGCGCGACGAAAAGGTCAAGGTGCTGCGCTCCATCCGGCCCATCCCCAAGCGTTCTGTGCACGCCCATGCCTTCCGCGCCCAGTACAAGGCGGGCATGGTGCGCGGCGAGCAGGTGCCGGGCTACCAGGAGGAGCCCGGCGTGGAGCCCAACTCCATCACCGAGACCTATGCGGCGGCCAAGTTCTACATCGACAACTGGCGCTGGCGGGGTGTGCCCTTCTACCTGCGCACCGGCAAGCGTATGAAGGAGCAGCTGTCCATGATCGCCATCCGGCTGCGCCATCCGCCCCAGCAACTGTTCCGAGAGACACCCCTGGAGACCCTGGAACCCAACTGGATCGTGTTGTCCATCCAACCCAGTGAGTGCATGCACATGGAGATCCACGCCAAGCAGCCGGGGCTCGGCATGGACACCCGCGTGGTCAAGCTCAACGCCAGCTATCGCAGCCCGGACGAGCGCCCCCTGGATGCCTACGAGGCGCTGCTGCTGGACGTCATCGAGGGGGATCGCACTCTGTTCATCCGCTTCGACGAGGTGGAATGGGCCTGGCGGGTGGTGGACCCCATCCTCAAGTACTGGGCCACGGAGCGGGAGTTCATCCACACCTATCCGGCCGGCACCTGGGGCCCCCACGAGTCGAACCGCCTCTTCGATTCCGAGGACACGGAGTGGCGCAACCACGTCTGAGGCGGGGCGTTCCACGCCGGGCTATGGGCTGACATGCCCAAGGCCAGGTCGTGAACCGGGCTGGTCCAGGCAGGTCCTAGTCGTGGCGCAGTCGCCTTGGGGCGCCAAAATGCATGCTCTTGTACGTCACCCCCACCCCAACCCTCACCCATCGGGTGGGAGGGGGCAGGCGAAGGCCAACTGAGGACGTGTTGCAGCGATGAGACACGCCGCCGGTGTGCTCCTGGCAGCGGTCCTGTTCGCCATGCCCGTGTCGGCGCCGGCCGCCAACCGCATGGCAGGCCATCCCTCCCCCTACCTGGCCCAGCACGCCAACGATCCCGTGCACTGGCACGAATGGGGACCGGCGGTCCTTGAGGAGGCCAGACGCAGCCAGCGGCTCATCCTGGTCTCCCTGGGCTATTACGCCTGTCACTGGTGCCATGTAATGCAGCGGGAGACCTGGGCCGATCCCCAGGTGGCCCGGACTCTGAATGCCCAGTTCCTGGCCGTGAAGGTGGATCGAGAGGTCCACAGCGCCCTGGATGCCGCCCTGCAGGATTTCGCCTTGCGCACCCGTGGGGTGGCCGGTTGGCCCCTCAACGTCTTCCTGACCCCGGAGGGTTACCCCCTGTTTGCCATTACCTACGCGCCCAGAGATGAGTTCCTGCAGGTCGCCAAGGCCCTGGCCGAGCGCTGGCGCCGGGAACCCGAGGCCCTGGCCGGCCTGGCTCGACAAGCCGCCGCCCCGCCTGGACGCCCCAGCATCACAGACCTGCCCGGGGCCTTCCTCGATGCGGCGAGGGCCGAGGCCGACCTGCTGCAAGGAGGGTTTGGGCGCGTGGCCAAGTTCCCCATGGTGCCCCAGCTCACGACCCTGCTAGAGATGCACGCAGCCAAGCCCGATGCGCAGTTGGAGCAGTTTCTGCGCCTGACCCTGGACCGCATGGTCTACGGCGGGCTGCGGGATCACGTGGCGGGTGGCTTCTTCCGCTACACCGTGGATCCGGACTGGCAGGAACCCCATTTCGAGAAGATGCTCTACGACAATGCCCAGCTCGCGGAGCTTTACCTGCGGGCGGCCGAGGTGCTCGGGGAGCCGGCATACCGGCGGGTGGGCCTGGAGACGGTGGATTTCATGTTGGCCGGCATGGGCGTGGTGCAGGGCAGCAGCGCCGCCGGCCTCTGGGCCAGCCTCTCGGCCCTGGACACGCAGGGTAGGGAAGGGGGGGCCTACCTCTGGGATCGGGCAACCCTGCGCCGCCTACTCACCCAGGAGGACTATGCCCTGGCGGAGCGCATCTGGGCATTGGACCAGGCACCCATGTTCGAGCTCGGACACCTGCCCCAGGAGGTGCGTCCGGCTACGGCCCCGGAGCGCGAACGGCTGCAGGGGGTGCTCCTGCGGCTGCGGCAGGCGAGGATGGACAGGGACATCCCGCGGGACGTGAAGGTCCTGACCGGCTGGAACGGGCTCGCCCTGGCGGCACTGGCCGCCGCCGCACAGGCACAGCCCAGCTACCGCGTGCATGCGGACGCCCTTTATGTCTTCATCCGCAACCGCCTGTGGGACGGGAAGGGCCTAGTCAAAGGGGTGGCCGGCGATGTCCGGTTCATGGGGGCGGAGCTTGCGGACTACGCCTACCTGGCCCATGGCCTGGCCCGCTACGCGGCCGTGTCGGGACGCCGGGACGCGAGGCGCTTCCTGGACGAGGTGCTGCAGGCTGCGTGGCGGCGCTTTCACGATGGCCGGGATTTCCGCCAGGAGGAGGCGAGCATGCTGGCCTCGGCCCAGGCCGACCCCTGGGAAGACGGACCCACGCCGGCGCCAGCCGCCCTGCTCACCCGGGCGAGCCTATCGGCGGCCGGTGCCCTGGGCAAGCGGGCCCGGCAGGTGTGGAATGCGGCCCGCGCCTCGGCGAGCGGCAGCCCCCTCTGGCGGGCGACGCTGGCGCGACCGGCCGGGCGCGGGGGTTGAGGACAGGTCAAGGCCCGGTGCGCGCCGGCCTGCGGCACCCTTTACTCTTCTGCCTCACGCCGCATGACCGGCCGTCTTTCCACCTTGACGATGACCTGCATGTCGGTGTTCTTGCGGATCAACCCTAGGGTGGCGTGTTTGCCCGGGGGCAGCGCCGAGATCAGGTTGAGCAGGGAAGAGGAGTCGGCCACCGGTTGATCGTTGACCCGCACCAAGATGTCCCCCGGCCGGATGCCGGCCTTGTCTGCAGGACCGCCACGCAGCACACCGGCGATGAGGGCCCCCTCGGTGTTGGGTAGACCGAAGGACTCGGCGATCTCCGGGGTGATGTCCTGCACCTCGATGCCTACCCAGCCCCGGACCACGCTGCCATGTGTGATGATCTGCTGCATCACCTGTTTGGCCAGCGACACCGGGATGGCGAAGCCGATGCCAAGGTTGCCACCGCTTTGGGAGAAGATGGCGGTGTTGATCCCCACCAGGTTGCCGGCGGTATCTACCAAGGCGCCGCCCGAGTTGCCCGGGTTGATGGCCGCATCGGTCTGGATGAAGTTTTCGAAGGTGTTGATGCCCAGATGGGAGCGGTTCAGGCCGCTGACGATGCCCATGGTCACCGTCTGTCCCACCCCGAAGGGGTTGCCGATGGCCAGCACCACGTCGCCCACCCGCACGCTGTCCGGCGTGGCGAAGGTGATGGCATTTAGCCCGCTCTGTCTGACCCGCAGCACCGCCAGATCGGTATCGGGGTCGGTGCCCACCAGGGTGGCCGGCAGGTTGCGCCCGTCCGGCAGGGTGACCTGGATCTCGTCCGCCGCCTCGACCACGTGGTGGTTGGTGAGGATGTAGCCGTCCGAGCTCACGATCACCCCGGACCCCAGATTGGAGACGCGTTGCGGCCGGCTGTCCTCCCCCTGTCCGAAAAAGCGGCGGAAGAAGGGGTCGTCCATCAGAGGGTGGCGCTGGGGTCTGACCAGCTTAGAGGTGTTGATGTTCACCACGGAGGGAAGGGCCTTGCGCGCGGCCTCCGCATAGGTGGTGACCGGGGGGGCCACCGCCGCGCCGGGGGCGGCCTCCTGGATGGTCACGCGGCTGCCATTGCCGGGCAGTAGGCCGGGGAAGATGCGGTCCAGGGCGAGCAGGGCGGCGAGCAGGATGGCCGCGGCCGCCACGAGCTGGGAGAAAGTGAGCCAGATCTTATGCATCGATGGCAGGGGACGGGCAAGCGCTTGGGCGATGGAAAGGTGCCATTATCCCAGATTGTCCCCCCGCCGGATTGCCTGCCCCTCCTGTCAGGGTAGATGCCGGGCAGGACATTGTGGGCATGTGGTGGTAAAAATCCCCGTCCGGGGTGTTTAAGCCAGACCCGGGTTTTAGGTACAATGCTCGGATTTGCTGGCCTGGGCTGGCGTGCTGGCGATCCGGATATCCGAGATCGGGCGCGGCTCGGCTTGCGCTCCACTCCAACCAAGACCTCTGTCAGGAATGGCTATGAGCGAAATGACCGTGGACCCCTCCAAACGCCGCTTTTTGGTGGCCATGAGTTCGGCTATGGGTGGGGTGGCCGCCGTAGGCGCGGCGCTACCCTTTGTCTTCAGCATGAGCCCGAGCGCCCGGGCACTCGCCGCCGGGGCGCCCGTGGAGGTGGACCTGTCCAAGATCGAGCCTGGCATGCTGGTGGCCGTGGAATGGCGCGGCAAGCCGGTCTGGGTGGTGCACCGCACGCCGGAGATGATCGCACTACTGGCCAAGCACGAGGACAAGCTCACCGATCCGAACTCGGACAACGCCAGTCAGCAGCCGGCCTATTGCAAGAACCGGACCCGCTCCATCAAGCCAGAGTACTTCGTGGTCATCGGCATCTGCACCCACCTGGGCTGCTCGCCCACCTATCGCAAGGAGGTGGCCCCGGCGGACCTGGGGCCGGACTGGCACGGCGGCTGGTTCTGTCCTTGCCATGGCTCCCGCTTCGACATGGCGGCACGGGTGTTCGCCGGCTCGCCAGCCCCGAGCAACCTGGTGGTGCCGCCGCACAAGTACCTGAGCGAGACCAAGGTGCTCATCGGCGAAGACCAGGACACCGGTGCCTGACCACGGAGGGACGACGACCATGCAGAAACTGCTCGCCTGGGTGGATGCGCGCTTTCCCCTAACCGCGACCTGGAAGGCCCATCTCTCGGAATACTACGCGCCCAAGAACTTCAACTTCTGGTACTACTTTGGGTCGCTGGCCATCCTGGTGCTGGTCATCCAGATCGTCACCGGTATCTTCCTGACCATGCACTACAAGCCGGATGCCGATCTGGCCTTCGCCTCCGTCGAATACATCATGCGGGACGTGCCCTATGGCTGGCTCATCCGCTATGCCCATTCCACCGGGGCGTCGGCCTTCTTCATCGTGGTCTATCTGCACATGTTCCGCGCCCTGCTCTACGGCTCCCACCGCAGGCCGCGGGAGCTCATCTGGATCTTCGGTGTGCTCATCTATCTTGCCCTGATGGCCGAGGCCTTCTTCGGCTATCTGCTGCCCTGGGGCCAGATGTCCTATTGGGGCGCCCAGGTGATCGTCAACCTGTTCGCGGCCATTCCCTTCATCGGCGAGGATCTGTCCATCTGGATCCGCGGCGACTACGTGGTCTCGGACGCCACCTTGAACCGCTTCTTCGCCTTCCACGTCATCGCCCTGCCTCTCGTGCTGCTGGGCCTCATCGCCGCCCACATTGTCGCCCTGCACGAGGTGGGGTCCAACAACCCGGACGGGGTGGAGATCAAGAAAAAGAAGGACGAACAGGGCCGGCCCCTGGACGGCATCCCCTTCCACCCCTACTACACGGTGAAGGACATCCTGGGGGTGGTGGTCTTCCTCATCGTCTTCTCGGCCATCGTCTTCTTCGCGCCGGAGATGGGCGGCTATTTCCTGGAGGCCAACAACTTTATACCGGCCGACCCCCTCAAGACCCCGGAGCACATCGCCCCGGTGTGGTACTTCACCCCCTATTACGCCATCCTGCGCGCCATCCCGCCCATGTTCGGCTCCCAGTTCCCGGGCGTGCTGGCCATGGGGGTGGCGGTGCTCATCTTCTTCTTCCTACCCTGGCTGGACCGCTCGCCGGTCAAGTCCATCCGTTACCGGGGGCCCAAATACAAGATCGCCCTGACCCTTTTCGTCATCGCCTTCATCGGGCTCGGCATCCTGGGTATCCTGCCGGCCACGCCGCTCTACACCTGGATCGCCCGCGCCCTCACCGTGGTCTATTTCGCTTTCTTCCTGCTCATGCCCTGGTACACCAGGCACGATAGCCACAAACCGGAACCGGAAAGGGTGACCTACCAATGAACAAGCGACATCTTGCGTCGGTTTGCTTGCTGCTGGCCTTCTTCGCCTTGCCCTGGGGCGCGCTGGCCGGCGGGGCAGCGCTCCGGCTGGACCGGGCGCCCGTCAACATCAACGATCTAGAGTCCCTGCAGCGGGGGGCGCGCGTGTTCGTGAACTACTGCCTGAGCTGCCATTCCGCCTCCTACATGCGCTACACCCGGCTTACCGACCTGGGGCTCACTGAGGCTCAGATCAAGGACAACCTGCTCTTCGCCTCGGACAAGCCCGGCGATACCATGCGGGTGGCCATGCGGCAGAGCGACGCCAAGGAATGGTTCGGCGCCCCGCCGCCCGACCTCACGGTCATCACCCGCTCGCGTGGCGCCGACTGGCTCTACACCTATCTGCGTACCTTTTACCGCGACGATTCCAGGCCCCTGGGCTGGAACAACCTGGTGTTCGAAAACGTGGGCATGCCCCACGTCATGCACGAGCTGCAAGGCCATCTGCGGCCGGTTGTGCGCGAGATCACCGGCGAGGATGGCAAGCCCCATCAGGTCATCGATCGCTTGGTCCTGGCCAAGCCCGGCAGGCTCACCCTGGCCGAATACGATGCCCTGGTGGCCGACCTGGTCAATTACATGGTCTGGATGGGCGAGCCGGCCAAGGCCCAGCGCATGCGCACGGGTGTGGCCGTGATCCTGTTCCTGTCCTTGTTCTTCGTCGTGGCCTATTACCTGAAGAAGGAGTTCTGGCGCGACGTCCATTGAGATAGGTGACCGGCCATGATGATCCTGTACTCGGGCACCACCTGCCCCTTCAGCCACCGCTGCCGCATCGTCCTGCACGAAAAGGGCATGGACTTCGAGATCCGGGACGTGGACGTGCACGACATGCCGCCGGAGATCGCCGCCATGAACCCCTACAACCAGGTCCCCGTGCTGGTGGAGCGGGACCTGGTTCTGTACGAATCCAACATCATCAACGAATACATCGACGAACGCTTCCCCCACCCCCAGCTCATGCCGGCCGACCCGGTGATGCGGGCGCGGGCGCGGCTATTCCTATTCAACTTCGAGCGCGACCTGTTCAGCCATGTGCGCGAAATCCAGGAAGGGGCCCAGAAGACGGCGGACCGGGCGCGCGGCATCATTCGGGACAACCTCACTGCCATCGCCCCCGTCTTCAGCAAGCAGAAATACATGCTGGGCGAGGACTATTCCATGCTGGACGTGGCCATCGCGCCGCTGCTTTGGCGACTGGATCACTACGGCATCGTCCTGCCCAAGCAGGCCGCCCCCCTGCTCAAGTACGCCGAGCGGATCTTTTCCAGACAGGCCTTCATCGACGCCCTGACGCCGGTGGAAAAGGCCATGCGCAAGTGAGCGGCATCCCCCAACAACCCTATCTGCTGCGCGCCCTCTACGAGTGGTGCGTGGACAGCGGCTACACCCCTTACATCAGCGTGCGGGTGGATGACCGTACACGGGTCCCCCGCGCCTATGTCAAGGACGGCCAGATCGTCCTCAACATCGGCCCGAACGCGGTGCGCGGCCTGCACATCGACAATGAATGGGTGAGCTTCTCCGCCCGCTTCAGCGGCGTGTCACACGACATCGCCCTGCCGGTAGCCAACGTGCAGGCCATCTATGCCAGGGAGACGGGCGAGGGCATGGTCTTCCCGCAGCTGCCAGAGCAGGAGAGGCCGGCAGAATCGGATGCGGAAGCAGGGCAGCCCCAGGTCGCCTTTGATGGAGCGCCCGCTTCCGGCCCCGACCGGCCCAAAGGCAAACCCAGGCTGAGGGTGGTCAAATAGTACGGTGATACTATGCGATCCTATCCCGTGCCGGCATAGCTCAGCTGGTAGAGCAACCGCCTTGTAAGCGGTAGGTCGTCCGTTCGAGTCGGACTGCCGGCACCAATCCTCACCCCTTCCAGGCAGGGTGGGGCAGGGATGGATTAGGATCCACGACCCTGGTGTGTCTGCCTTCTCGTCAGGATCGGCACGTATGACACGCATCGACTACGGCCACGGCATCCATCTGCTGGACGCCGGCTACCTGCGACCCGGCCTTGCCGCCGTGCACGTCATCGTCGAAGCCGGGCGCGCCGCCCTGGTGGATTGTGGCACCTGGCACAGCGTACCGGCGATCCTGCAGGGCCTGGGGCAGTTGGGGCTCGCGCCCGAGGCGGTGGACTGGATCCTGCTCACCCACGTGCACCTGGACCATGCCGGGGCTGCCGGCGCCCTCCTGCAGCACCTTCCCAACGCGCAGCTGGTGGTGCATCCGCGCGGGGCGCGGCACATGATCGAACCCCAGAAGCTGGTGTCCGGGGCCACGGCCGTGTACGGCGAGGCGGCCTTCCGCTGGCTCTACGGCGAGATCGTCCCCGCCCCTGCGGTGCGGGTGGTGGAGGCGCCAGATGGCTGCGAGCTGGACCTGGCGGGCCGCCGGCTGCATTTCCTGGACACGCCCGGCCATGCCCGCCACCACCTGTGCATCTGGGATGAGGCCAGCGGCGGGGTGTTCACCGGGGATGCCTTCGGCCTTTCCTACCGGGAGTTGGACGTGGAGGGCCGCCCTTTCGTCTTTCCCAGCACCACGCCGGTGCAGTTCGAGCCGCAGGCCTATCACGCCAGCATCGAGCGCATCCTGTCCCTTAAGCCGCAGGCCGCCTATCTGACCCATTTCGGCCGGGTGACGGGGCTCGAGCGCCTGGCGGCCGATCTGCATGGGCTGCTGGACGCCTTCGTGGACTTGGCGCGGGCCGCGCCCAAGGATAAGCGGCGCCATGCCTGGATCGTGGCGGGCATGACCGAGTTGATGCTCGAGCGCCTGCGCCGGCACGGCTGCCAGGGGGACGAGGCGGTCCTGCGCTGCCTCCTGGCCCATGACATGGAGCTCAACGCCCAGGGCCTGGAGGTTTGGCTGGACCGGGGCGCGTCATGATTGATCCAAAACCGGAGATGTTGAACGTCACCCCCACCCTGACCCTCCCCCCTCTAGGGGGAGGGAACAGGCGAGGCCAACCTGGTTCGTTTCGGATCGATTGTCATCGAGGATTGCCTTCAGGTTTTGCCATGGGGCAGATCTTGCCCAGGGGGCACTCGCCGCAGCGGGGACGGGGGCGGCACACGTGCTTGCCCAGGTGCACGATGAGGGCGTGGTATTCGTTGTAGAGGGCTGCATCCTGGGGCAGGCCTGCCTGGAAGGCGTGCTGGATGCGGGCATAGGAGGCCTGCGGCGGGATCCAGCCCAGGCGGGAGAAGATGCGCCGGGTGTAGGCGTCCACCACGAAGACGGCTAGCCCCAGGGCATAGAGCAGGATGGAGTCAGCCGTCTCTTCGCCCACGCCGTGTACCGCGAGGAGTCGCGCCCGCAGCTCGGACAGGCTGCCGACGTGGCGAAGCGCCTCCGGCTGCTCGGCCACCCCCGCCTGCTCGAGGAAGGCGCACAGGGCCTTGAGGCGACGGGCCTTAACGTTGAAGTAGCCGGCCGGCCGGATGAGTTCGGCCAGCACCGCCTCGTCTAGGGCGAGCAGCCGCGGCACGGACAGGGCCTGGGCCATGCGCAGCCGGGCTATGGCCCGTTCCACGTTGCTCCAGGCGGTGTTCTGGGTGAGGATGGCGCCCACCATCACCTCGAAGGGGGTGTCGGCAGGCCACCAGTGCTGCGGGCCGTAGGCGTCAAGCAGCAGGCGGTAGGCGGTGAGCCAGGGGGTCTCGCTCATGACCTGGGCCGGCGGGCGGCGAGAAAAGGTGCCAGGGCGCGCCCGGTGTGGGAGGCAGCGCAGGCGGCCACCGTCTCCGGCGGCCCTGCCACCACCAGGCGGCCGCCGCCTTCGCCCCCCTCGGGCCCCAGGTCGATGACCCAGTCCGCCTCGGCGATCACGTCCAGGTTGTGCTCGATGACCACCACGCCGTGGCCAGCGTCCACCAGGCGGTGCAGCACGGCGTTGAGGCGCGCCACGTCGGCCATGTGCAGGCCCACGGTGGGCTCGTCTAGCAGATAGAGGGTGCCTGCCCGGTCGGCCTCGGCACGCCGGCGCGGGCCTTGCGCCCTGCCCACCTCCGGTGCCTTGGCCAGTTCTGCCACCAGCTTGATGCGCTGGGCCTCGCCGCCCGAGAGGGTGGGGCTTGGCTGCCCCAGGGTGAGATAGCCCAGGCCCACCTCCTGCAGCAGCCGCAGGGGGCGATGGACCTCCCGGTGGGCGGCGAAGAAGTCGGCGGCCTCGTCCACGCTCATCTGCAGCACCTCGCCGATGTTCTTGTCCTTCCAGGTCACCAGCAGGGTCTGGGGATTGAAGCGGGCACCGCCGCAGGCCTCGCAGACCAGTTTGACATCGGGCAGGAAGCTCATCTCCAGGGTCTGCACCCCCTGGCCTTCGCACACGGGGCAGCGCCCACCCGCCACGTTGAAGGAGAAGCGGGCGGCGTCGAAGCCGTGCATGCGCGCCTCGGTGGTGCCGGCGTAGAGGCGGCGGATGGCGTCCCAGAAGCCCACGTAGGTGGCCGGGCAGGAGCGGGGGGTCTTGCCGATGGGGGTCTGATCCACCTCCAGCACCCGCCCCACTGCCTGCCAGCCCAGCAGCTCGCGGCAGCCGCCGGGCCGCCTGTCCCCGGTCATAAGGCGGCGCAGCCCCTCGTACAACACCTCCCGCACCAGGGTGGACTTGCCCGAGCCGGACACCCCGGTGACGCACACCAGGCGGCCCAGGGGGATGTCCACGCTGAGGTCGCGCAGGTTGTTGCGGACCGCACCCAGGATGCGCAGTTTGGGGGCATCCCGCCCAACCGGCCGGCGGGGTCGGGAGGGGTGGGGCGGTGGGTCGCGAAGCATGCGTCCGGTGACCGATTCCGGTGTGGCCATGAGATCGGCGAGGCTGCCTTGGACTACCACACGACCGCCCTGGCGTCCTGCCCCGGGCCCCAGCTCGATCACGTGCTCGGCCCGGCGGATGGTCTCCTCGTCGTGTTCCACCACCACGATGGTGTTGCCCTTGCCCGTGAGGCGGGAGAGGGTTGCGAGCAGCCGGGCGTTGTCCCGCGGGTGCAGTCCGATGGTGGGTTCGTCCAGGATGTAGCAAACGCCCCGGAGGCTCGAGCCTAGCTGGGCGGCGAGCCGGATGCGCTGGGCCTCCCCGCCGGAAAGCGTCGGGGCGGCCCGGTCCAGGGTCAGGTAGTCGAGCCCCACCTCGGACAGGAAGCGCAGGCGCTGGACAATCTCCGGCAGCACGTCGCGGGCGATCTCCGCCTCCCGGCCGGCGAGGCGCAGATCTTGCAAGGCCGCCAGCGCCCTGGAGACGGTGAGCCCCGCGTATTCGGCGATGGAGCGGCCCTGCCAGGTCACCGCCAGGGCCTCGGGCTTAAGGCGCGCTCCATGGCAGGTGGGGCAGGGCGGGGCGTGGCGCAGGTCCTCGTCTTCCCCGTGGGCCTCGCCCTCATCCGTCACCCTGTCCGGGTCCGCCAGCCTGAGTCCGGTGCCGGTGCAGGCGGGACACCAGCCATGCCTGGAGTTGTAGGAAAAGAGCCTAGGGTCCGGCTCCTGGAAGCTGCGGCCACAGCCCGGGCAGGCCCGCTTCACCGAGTAGGCCGCCTCCTGCCCCGATTCCGGCAGCACCCGCACCATGCCGCGGCCATAGGACAGGGCCTGCTCCAGCAAGGCGGCGAGGGCATCCTCGTGCTCTGGCCCCACCCGCAGGGAGCCCACCGGCAGCTCGATGGTGTGTTCCCGGTAACGGGTGAGTTCCGGCCAGGGGTCGGTGGGGGTCATCTCCCCGTCCACGCGCAGCAGGGTGTAGCCCTTGTGCGCCGCCCATTGGGCGAGCTCCCGGTACAGCCCTTTGCGGGCGAGGATAAGGGGGGCCAGCAGGGTGATGCGCTGGCCCCGGTAGTCGGTGAGGATGCGCGCCAGGATGGCCTCGCGGCCCTGGGGGGCAATGGGCAGCCGGCAGTCGGGGCAGTGCTGCACGCCCAGCTTCACGAACAGCAGGCGCAGATAGTGGTGGATCTCGGTGAGGGTGCCCACCGTGCTCTTCCAGCCGCCGCGGCTGATGCGCTGTTCGATGGCCACCGTTGGCGGGATGCCCAGTACCGCGTCCACATCGGGCCGGGCGGCGGGCTGCACCAGGCTGCGGGCGTAGGCGTTGAGGGATTCCAGATAACGACGCTGGCCTTCGTGGAACAGGATGTCGAAGGCCACGGTGGACTTGCCTGAGCCCGATAGCCCGGTGATCACCGTGAAATGCTGCCGCGGGATGGCGAGGCTCACGTCCTGCAGGTTGTGCTCGCGGGCGTGCAGGATGCAGATGGCATGGGATGAGGCCATGCCGTCGGGCAGGATGACGTGCTGGGGGAGCGGGAGGGTGCGTGCATCCCCCCCTACGGTGTCCTCTCCCCTGGAGGGGGTGGGTGTGGATGTCTCCCCCCGCGCGGGGGAGGCGGGCATGCCCTGGCCAGCCTCTAGGTAGGCCCGCAGGGCGCGGCCCGTGTGGCTCGCGCTACAGGCCAGGATGGCCTCCCGCGGACCCTGGCAGACCTCCTCGCCGCCCGCCTCGCCGCCTTCCGGCCCCAGGTCGATGATCCAGTCCGCTGCGGCGATGACGTCCAGGTTGTGCTCGATGACGATGAGGGAGTGCCCCGCCTTGAGCAGGCGCCGGAAGGCCTTGAGCAGGCGGGCGATGTCCTCGAAGTGCAGGCCCGTGGTGGGTTCGTCGAACAGGAACAGGGTGGGGCCCGCCTCGCCCGCCTGGGTCAGTGCCAGGTGGCGCGCCAGCTTCAGGCGCTGGGCCTCGCCGCCGGATAGGGTGGGGATGGGCTGGCCCAGGCGGAGATAGCCCAGCCCCACGGCCAGCAGGGGTTCCAGGGCGCGCATCACGTCCCGCTGGGCGCTGAAGGCCACGGCTGCCTCCTGTACCGTCATCTCCAGGAGCTGCCAGACGTTGCGGGCACGGCCGTCGGCCCCCGTCCACGTCACCTCCAGCACCTCGGGTCGGAAGCGTTTGCCGTCGCAGTCCGGGCAGCGCAGATAGACGTCGGAGAGGAACTGCATCTCCACGTGCTCGAAGCCCGCTCCCTGGCAGGTGGGGCAGCGCCCGCTGCCGCTGTTGAAGCTGAAGGTGGCGGCGGTATAGCCCCGCTCCCGCGCCAGGGGCTCAGCGGCCAGCCGTTTGCGGATGGCGTCCCAGGCACCGACAAAGGTGGCCGGGTTGGCGCGGGAGGATTTGCCGATGGCCGATTGGTCCACCATGACCACGGCCTCGAGGCGCTCCCAGCCTTCGAGGCTGGCGTGTTCCCCCGGCGCCTCGGTGGGCTGGCCCAGGCGTTTGAGCAGGGCGGGGTAGAGCACCTCCTGGATCAGGCTGGATTTGCCCGAGCCGGACACCCCCGTGACGCACACCAGGTGATGCAGGGGGAAGTCCACGTCCACCCCTTTGAGGTTGTGGGCGCGCGCGCCCTTGAGGCGCAGGCGTGGGCAGTCCGGGGCGGGGTGGCGGCTCGTGGCTCACTCGGCGCTCGCCCGCGAGATAGAGGCCGGTCAGGGAGTCCCCGGCCTCGAGGATTTCCTGGGGTGTGCCGAAGAAGACCACCTCGCCGCCCCGGTCGCCGGGTCCCGGCCCCATGTCCAGGATCAGGTCGGCGGCGCGCATCACCTGGGGGTCGTGTTCCACCACCACCAGGGAGTTGCCGGCCTCCTTGAGCCGCCTGAGCATAGTTACGATGCGGTCCATGTCGCGGGGGTGGAGCCCGATGGAGGGCTCGTCCAGCACGAACAGGGTGCTGGTCAGGGAGGAACCCAGGGCGGTGGTGAGGTTGATGCGGCTCACCTCGCCGCCCGACAGGGTGCGAGACTGGCGGTCCAGGGTGAGATAGCCCAGCCCCACCTCCACCAGATAGTCCAGGCGCGTGCGGATCTCCCTGAGGAGGAGGTCGGTGGCGCGGGCGAGCTGCTGCGGCAGGCGCAAGGCGTACATGAACTCCCGGCAGCGGTGGATGGGCAGTTGGCAGAGGGCGTGTATGTCGAGCCCCTGGCGCGCCTCGTGGGTGGACCCCAGGCGCCAGAGCAGGGCCTCGGGTTTGAGACGCGCCCCATGGCAGGCGGGGCATTCCGTGTAGCTGCGGTATTTGGACAGCAGCACGCGGATGTGCATCTTGTAGCTCTTGCCCTCCAGCCACTCGAAGAAGCGGCGCACGCCATACCACACCCCTGGCCAGGAGCGGTCCCAGTCTACCCAGTCCGGCTCCCCCTCCAGCACCCAGCGGCGCTCCTCCGGGGTGAGGTCCCGCCATGCTGTGTCCACGCGGATGCCCCGTCGGCGGGCGTACTCGAGCAGGTCCTGCTGGCACTCGGCGTAGCTTTCCGTCTGCCAGGGCTTGACCGCACCTTCGCGCAGGCTCTTGCCCTCGTCTGGCACCACCAGGCCGGGGTCGATGCCGATCACCCGCCCGAAGCCGCGGCAGGTCTCGCAGGCCCCCAGGGGCGAGTTGAAGGAGAAGAGGTTGGGGGTGGGGTCGCGGTAGTGGATGTCACAGCGGGGGCAGTGTAGGTCCCGGGAAAAGGCGAGCCAGGTGCCCCCCTCCACCTCCGGCAGGTGCACGTCCACCCGGCCGTGCCCCACCCGCATGGACGCCTCCAGGGCCTCGGCGAGTCGGCCGCGGTTGTCGCGGACCAGCCGCAGCCGGTCCTGGATCACGTGCAGGGTCGGCCCGTCGCGGCCGTGGATGCGGTCATAGCCCTGCTGGGCGAGCAGCCCCAGGACCTCTGCCTCGGTGAAGTTTTCCGGCACCGTCACGGGAAAGGTGATCACTGCCCGTGGCGCCTCGTCCGCCCAGCTCTCCAGGAGCTGCTGGCAGATGCCCTCGGGGCTGTCCCGCTGCACCGGCTCGCTGCAGCCCCGGCAGTAGAGTCGGGCCGCGCGGGCATAGAGGAGCTTGAGATGGTCGGTGAGCTCCGTCATGGTACCCACGGTGGAGCGGGAAGTGCGCACCGGATTGACCTGGTCGATGGCGATGGCCGGCGGGATGCCCTCGATGCGGTCCACCTGGGGCCGATCCTGACGGTCCAGGAACTGGCGGGCGTAGGGGGAGAAGGTCTCTAGGTAGCGCCGCTGCCCTTCGGCATAGAGGGTGTCGAAGGCGAGCGAGCTCTTGCCCGAACCCGACACCCCCGTCACCACGATCAGGCGGTTGAGGGGCAACCGGAGACTGAGGTTCTTGAGATTGTTCTGGCGGGCGCCCTCGATGAGGATGGCGTCTGGGGGGACTGGGGGGGACACGGGGGGCGTCGGGTTAGGAGCGCAATGGGATATGCACGTTATTTTGCCAAGCCCCGGGCTTGTAAGCTGCTATGCTGTAGCGACGATCAAAGCACCGCTTCCAGTGCGCGCAAGACTCCACTTCCTGGGCGCCACGCGCGAGGTCACCGGCTCCTGCTTCCTGGTGGAGGGGGGCGGGGCCCGCTTTCTCGTGGAGTGCGGCCTGTTCCAGGGTGGCCGCGAGGCGGATGCGAAGAACCGCCGTTTCCCGGTCTTCCATGCGGAGGCCATCGACTTCGTCCTGCTCACCCACGCCCACATCGACCATTCAGGGTTGCTGCCCCGGCTCGTCACCCTGGGCTTCCGGGGGCCGGTTTACTGCACCCGCGCCACCGCCGATCTGCTGGCGGTGATGTTGCCGGATGCCGCCTTCATCCAGGAGAAGGAGGCGGAGTGGGCGAACTACGACCGGCGTAAGAAAAACGGGGTCCTCGACCAGGAGGTCGCCCCCCTCTACACCGTGGCCCAGGCCCACGCCTGTCTGAAACGCCTCAAAACGGTGGCCTACGGGGAGATGCTGCAACCCCACCCCCGGGTGCGGGTGCGCTTCCTGGACGCCGGACACATCCTGGGGTCCGCCAGTCTGGAGGTATGGGTGGAGGAGAAGGGCCACGGCCGCAAACTGGTATTCTCGGGCGACCTGGGCATGCCCGGCCGCCCAGTGGTGAACGACCCCACCCCCATCGCCGAGGCGGATTATCTGGTGGTGGAGTCCACCTATGGCAACCGCCTGCATAAGGGCATGCGCGAGACTGTGGACGAGTTGGCCCATGCCATCAACGACACCCTGGTCCGCAAGAAGGGTAACGTCATCATCCCCGCCTTCGCCGTGGGGCGCACCCAGGAGATCCTCTATCTACTCATGGACCTGGTGCGCCAGGGCAGACTGCCCCACAATCTGGCGGTGTTCGTGGATTCCCCCATGGCCGGCGCCGCCACGGAGATCACCTTGAGGCACGAGGAATTGCTGGACCCGGACACCCGCGCCCTGCTCACCTGGTTCCGTACCTCCCCGCAGGCGCCTTACCTGCGCGTGACCGAGGACGTGGAAGACTCCATGGCCCTGAACAAGATCAGGCAGGGGGCCATTATCCTCTCCGCTTCGGGCATGTGTGATGCGGGGCGCATCAAGCATCACCTCAAGTTCAACCTGCCGCGGCCCGAGTGCTCGGTGATCATCACCGGCTTCCAGGCCCGCGGCACCCTGGGCCGGGCCCTGGTGGACGGGGCGAAGAGCGTGCGCATCTTCCGCGAGGAGGTGCCGGTGCGCGCCGACCTCTACACCCTGGGCGGGCTATCCGCCCATGCGGACCGGGATGCCCTGCTCTCCTGGCTCTCCCATCTGCGGCAGCCGCCGCGCCGCACCTTCGTGGTGCACGGCGAGGAACAGACGGCCCTGGGTTTCGGGGAGCTAATCCGCAGCCGTCTGGGCTGGCCGGTGGAGGTCCCGGAGGAGGGAGCGGTTTACGAGCTGGGCTGAGGCGGGCCTCATCATCCCGGTTTCTAGGAGCCTGTCGAACTTGAGCGATCGCAGCGAGCCGAGTGGGAGAGCGAGGGCAGTTTTGCACGATTTCGAGGCGCATAGTAGACCGATGCAACGAGAAAGCGGGCAAAAATGGACCGCTCTTCCCACTGGCGCAGTAGATCAGCCTCAAGTCCGACAGGCTCCTAGGGCGCGGGATGGCGCGAAGCTTATGATCGAGACAGGCCCCCCACCCCGCCCGCTTATGGATCATCCGCATTGGAGCTGGGGTCTCATGCGTCCGGGCCACGGGGCGATCGGCGCCATGCCTGGGGATGAGGATTGCCCCTGAAGGCCATGCTCCGTAGGCGAGCGCCTGCCGACGGGGAGGGTGGGGCTGTTGCAGTCTTGCCTACGCCCTGCCTCGGGTCGCAGCCTATGGATGGGGTCCGGCTGGCCGAGGCGGTTGGGCTTCATTAAAATTCGAATATGCTAACAAAACGCGGCATTCCGACCGTGCAAAGCATCTTTGACCGTCTTACCCACTTGCCAACCCCCTTGGACTAGGAGCATGCCATGAAGAAGACCCTATTGTTGAGCGCGATCGCCGTGGCCCTGAGTACCCCCGCCCTGGCGGGGGATCCCGTGGCCGGACAACAGAAGGCCGGTGCCTGCATCGTCTGCCATGGCACCACTGGCTTCCCCGGCATCTTCTATACCTACCAGCTGGCCGGCCGCAACGCCGACAAGCTGACGGTGAAGACCAACAAGTACCGCACCGGCAAGATCCTGCATCCCATCATGAACCTGGCCGTAATGCCTCTGACCGACAAGGACGTGGAGGACATCTCCGCGTTCTATGAGTCCCTCAAGCAGCCGGTCATGATCCCCTTCGTCGCCATCAAGGGGGATGACGACGAACCGGCCGCGACCAAGTAATCCCCTCAACGCAGGCGGGGCCCGATCCCTCTGGGGCCCCGCCCTCCCCCACCCTTTGGACCGCCCGGGGCATGGATGCCACGCCGCAGCGAGTGCGCATCGACAAGTGGCTCTGGGCGGCCCGTTTTTACAAGACCCGCTCCCTGGCCGCCCAGGCGGTGGAGGGCGGCAAGGTCCGGCTCAACGGCGCCCGCACCAAGCCCGCCAAGGAGCTGAGGGTCGGGGACCGTTTGAGCATCCACATCGGCCGCTACGCCTGGGACATCGTGGTGCTGGCCTTGTCCGACCGCCGTGGTCCGGCCACCGTGGCCCGCGGGCTCTACCAAGAGGACGAGGCGAGCAGACTCCGGCGTCAGCAGCAGATCGAGCTGGACCGCCTGACCGCTGTGCGTGACGTGAGCGCCAGGGGGCGTCCCACCAAGAAGGCGCGCCGCCTGATTCACCGCTTCACCGAGGGAGGAGGGGCCTGAGGCCCGTTGCCGCGGCACGCATGGCTCCCGCCACCCCTGGCAAGCTGTCACCAGGCGCTGGCATGCGCCTTGCGCGCCCCGGCGCTAGGCCCGCGCCTGCGCCGTCTGTGCGGATGAAGAGGGGAAGATTGCCAGCATGCCGCATGGCGGGCTATTTTTTCGCCTATGGATCACTACGACCTCATCGTCGTGGGCGCGGGGGTGAGCGGTCTCACCTTTGCCAACAGGGCGGCCTATGGCAACCGGCTGTCCATCCTGGTTCTGGAGGCGCAGGAGCGGCTCGGCGGCTGCCTGCACACCTGGCGGCTGGGGCCGGATTTCTGGGTGGAACTCGGCGCCCATACCGCCTACAACTCCTACAAGAACCTGCTGCAGGTGCTGGAGGAACGGCGGGGCTTGCGCGAGCTCGCACGGCGCGTCAGGCTAGGCTACCGTTTTTTGGAGGAGGACCGACTGCAATCGGCCCTCGCCCGTCTGGGTTGGCTCGAACTCCTCATGAGCCTGCCCTTCGGGCTCAGTCGCGACAAGGTGGGCAGGAGCCTGGCAGAGTACTACGGTGCGCTCTTCGGCAGGCGCAATTACGCCCGTCTTCTCTCCCCCGCCTTCGCCGCCGTCCTGTCCCAGCCGGCGGATGGCTTCCCGGCCCAGTGGTTGTTCCGGCACAAGCCGCGTATGCGAGAGGCGCCGCGCAAATACACTTGGCCCACGGGGCTGCAGGGCATCGCCGAGTCCCTGGCCGACAACGCCCCTTTCGAGGTCAGGATGGCCACGCCCGTGACCGCGGTGGTCAAACGCCAGGATGGGTTCGAGGTCGCTGCCGGCGGTTGTAGTCTGCATTGCCGCTACCTGGCCCTGGCCGTGGCGCCCGACGTGGCCGCGCACCTGCTGTTGCAGGCGGCCCCCCGGGTCGCGGCCCGGCTGAGCAGCATCCCCATGGCCGAGATCGAGACCATGGCGGTGGTCGTGCCTGCAGAAAAGGTGCATCTGCCTAGACTCGCGGGCATCATCGGTGTGAACGACGCCTTTTACTCGGTGGTCACCCGTGATCCGCTACCGCATTCGCGGCTGCGTGGTTTCACCTTTCATTTCCGGCCGCACCGGCTGGATGCAGCGGCCAAACGGGAAAGGATCTGCCAGGTGCTAGGGATCGACCCCGGGGACATCATCGCCCAGCGGGAGGTGCCCAACCGCCTGCCGGCCCTGGAAGTGCCCCATGTGCAGACGATGGACGAGGTCAACCGCCTCATCCAGGATGAGCCTTTGTTCCTGACCGGCAACTATTTCCAGGGGCTGTCCATGGGCGACTGTGCCGACCGATCCACCCGCGAGGCCCTGCGTTTGTTGAAGACCAGAAAGAAGGAGCGAACCCATGCCTAGCGTACTGGTACCCCTGGCCCCCGGTTTCGAGGACCTGGAGGCCACCACGATCGTGGACATCCTGCGCCGTGCCGGCGTCGAGGTGGTCACCGCCGGGCTCACGCCCGGACTCGTGCAGGGTAGCCGGGGCATGCGGGTGCAGCCCGATGCTAGCCTGGACGAGATCCTGGAGCGGGACTTCGACATGATCGCCCTGCCGGGCGGCATGCCCGGGTCCGAGCATCTAAAGAACGACCCCCGCATCCAGAAACTGCTCCAGCGCATGGCGTCCGCAGGCCGTTACACGGCCGCCATCTGCGCGGCCCCCATGGCCCTGGCTGCGGCGGGACTGCTACAAGGGCGCCGCGCCACCAGCTATCCGGGGGTGATCGATGCCATGCCCCAGGCCGGGGCCACCTATGTACCGGAGCCCGTGGTGGTGGACGGACGGGTGGTCACCTCCCGGGGCCCGGGCACGGCCATGGATTTCGCCCTCACCCTGGTGGAGCTCCTGGTGGGCCGCGAGACCCGGCAGAAGGTGGAAACCGCCCTGGTGCGGCCGACCTGAACGGCTTGGTCGGCCCGCTGCCGCGGCAGGAGGGTGCGGGCATAACCTGAGGAGGATCGAGATGTTCGTGCGCGATGTGTTGTCGGTGAAAGCGGGAACCGAGATCTACGGCATCGAGCCGGATGCCCCTGTTTCCGAGGCCGTGAAGCGGATGGTGGAGAAGGACATCGGCTCCCTGGTGGTGATGCACGCGGGCAAGATGGTGGGTTTCATCACCGAGCGGGACATCCTGCGGGGCATGCACGCCCGCGGCTGTTCCCTGGCGGACGTTCGTGTCAGCGAGCTGATGGAGAAGGAACCCCTACTGTGCGGTCCCGAAGACAGTGTGGACTATGCCCGGGACGTCCTCACCAAGCATCGTCTCAGTCACCTGGTGGTCATGGAGAACAACCAGCTGTTGGGGGTCATCTCCTTTCACGACGTGGCCAAGGCCTGCCTCAAACAGGTCAATTATGAAAACACGCTTTTGAAGCGTTACATCCGTAACTGGCCGGAATGACACCAACGCCCCAGGAGACGGGCGTGGACAGTTTTTAGGCGCAGGCAGGCGCGCTCTTAGAGAAACACTGAATAATCCTAAAAACCGCAGTTGACCGCTCCATTGGATACATAACATGAGGAGGACACTAAGATTTTTGCCTTCGCTG
>FWPV01006116.1_pt1 | contig 23351 bp, 19 predicted proteins | sample 2228371 | NCBI WGS metagenome assembly FWPV01 (sample SAMEA103939776, study PRJEB20133) | metagenome | reverse complement strand
CCCCCTCCTCACCCCCACCCTCCCCCGGGACCGGCCGGGAGACGCCGCAGCCGCGGCCGCCGCCCCCGCTTTTTGTTTGCCCCTTGGAACAAAACGAGCACTTTTGTTCATTTCCTGAAACGGGCAGGTCTTTCCCGGAGAAAATCCTGCAATTATACCAACAGGTTATAAAAAGGCCCCTTTGGCACAGGATTTGAAAAACCCACGGTGACCTCTTCCAACGCCGCGGCCCGGCGGGGTTGGCAAGCCGGCCCGGCCCGGCGGCCCGGCAGGGCGGTTTCAGAAAAGCCAGGGAGAAGGAGGAGGGGAGCCAAGGGAAAAAACGGCAGGCGAGGCGGCTTCGGGCAGCACCGCGAAGCCCTGCAACCTTAATCTATTCTTTTCACGTCTTTTTCACGGGAAACCAATTGCACGAAGAGGAGAAAAACACATGAAGAGCAAAGGCATGGTGTTGTTGTTGGCCGGGCTGCTGGTACTGGGCTTGGTGGGGCTCGCGCCGAGCGCTCCCCCCTCTAAACCCCCCTGCGGAACCCAAGGAGCCTTAAGAGTCACTTCCCCAAATCCCGGATCCCATTCTTATGTTCAGGGTACGGCAAGTACAGCCACCGCCACATTTACCGTTTCTTCGCCTTCAGTAAATATTACTGGGGGCTGCGATTCCAATTTGCCTTATGTCTATGGCAATGGCAACAGCAGCGGGGACTGTAATAACGATGGCAACGGGGCCAACGATATTACTTTTACCGTAATGGTCTCCAATGTTGAGCCTGAATCTGGAATTACTCTTACTGATGAACAAAAAAATGATTTAAAAGACTCCTTTTCCTTCACCTATGACAATTGCCTGACTGACCCGGGGACCGGAAGTGAAACGGTTACACTGAATTTTGACAATTCCAGTGTTAAAAATCTCCCGGTGGGAACCTATGATATAAGCATTGATGTTAAGCCGGAAACGGGGGTCGGCGTTGGGGACCCTGCCCCGATCACGTTTACCGTCGTTGTTACCCAGCCCACCGCGGTGGACACCCTCGATCCTGAAGTGGCCATTGTTAGCCCCGTCTCCGGCTCCAAATTCCTGCTGGGAGCCCCCCTTGAGGTGCAGTTTACCGCCAAGGATCCGCCGGAAGACGGCGCCGGCACCGGCGTAGGGGCGGTGCGGGCCTTCATCGGGGCCTGCGGGGACACCTTCAACCTAGATATCACCCATCAGCTCATCGTTTCCCCCACTTTGCCCGTGGCCGCGGATACAGAGGTAACCGCAAGCGCCACTATAAATGCGGCTTGGATCGGCTCCTTTACCCTGACGGCTGAGGCGGATGATCTGGCGTCCCATACCGGCCGGGCCACCGCCACTTTCTCGGTGGGGGTCAATGTGGCGCCGCTGCCTCCCATTGCCGTCCCCAACCGGCAGTTCAAGGTGGGCTCCACGGTTCCCATCAAGTGGAAAATGACCGGCTATAATGGAGCTTACCTGCCGCCCTTCTCTGATATCAAAATCACCATCTCGGGTCCCGGTGGCATTTCCGAGACCCGCTCCGCCGGGGACGGCGCGGCCAACATCCGCTGGGAACTGGATGAGTACGGCAACGCGACGCAATACATCACCAACTACCAGATTCCCACGGAAGGCCCTTACACGGTTACCGTGGCCGTGCTCAGCGCCTGCGGGGGGACGGATTACGCTGAGCAGGGAACTTTCTCTTTCTTTGCCTCCACCAAGGGCGGGAAATATTAACCCGGCAACCCAGGCAGCCTGACTGCTACCTTATGGGGCAATAAGAACCACAAAAAAGCCGGGGCCTTGGGGCCCCGGCTTTTTTGTGTCTGCGGGTGGGGTGGGGGATTAAAAGACAGTTTTCAGTTTTCAGTTTTCAGTTTTCGGTGGGAAAAGGCAGTAGTCAATAGCCAGAGACGCAGGGTGAAGGCGGCGGCTTCTCAATCCTGGCGATACACTTCCCTTCGGTGGCCCACCGCGAGACAGTTTTCAGTTTTCAGTTTTCGGTTTTCGGTGGGGAAAGAGAGGGGCCGGTGGGCCGCGGCCAGTGGCCAGAGAGGTAGGGTGGGCCTGGCGCGCCATAAAACTTAAGGTTGGGCGGGGCCTACCCTAAAATAATGAGGAGCGTCAGCCCAGGGAAATTTCCTGGCCCCGGCCCTGTTCTTCATTCACTACCAGGAGCTTCCCCTGGTCCGCGGCAAAGAGCTGGGCCCGGGCGTTCAAGAGTTCGATGCCGTAAACCGACCCGTCCGGAGCGATATCCACATTAAGTTCGTCACTTACCCGAATAGTCTCTACCTCGGCGGTCTTATCCTGAAGTCGGATGTAGGCGATGTTATACCGGGGGTCATAGGTGATTTTCATGTCCGCACCTCTCAAAAATAGCGCACAATGACGGTGGTCGCCAGCCAGCCGCCGTCTTCCGGCACCGCGTAGACTTCCAACTGCTTGGTATGAAAGTAACGGCCTCGCCAGGTGGCGCTGAAGGGGAAGTTCTTCCGAAAACCGGTCCGCCCGAATTTGGCCGGAAAGCGTTCGCCTTTTTCCACCGTGCCGACCACCTCGGCTTCACTGGCGCCCCGCTCGGCCAGTCGGTCCCGGCAATGCTGGTGCAACGTGATGGTAATCTTAAGCCCTTTCAGCTTGTTGAATATTCATTATAGCAGAATGTTTATTTCAGCGCCGCACCGACCCGGGCCACGACGTCGGCGGCCCGGAGGCTGTCCAGGGAGTGGCGGCGGCAGTTGAGGATCTGGCTTAAGGCAACCAGGCAGCCTTCCTCGTGCCAGTAGCGCTCGGTGTCGAGAATCAGGGCCTTAACCCCCAGGGCCCGGATCCGGGCGGCCAGCTCCTTGGCCTCGGCCACCGGGTTTTGGCCGCTTATGCTGATGTTGGCCTTGCCGTCGGTGATGAGGATGAGGAGGAAGGCGTCCCGGGGGTGGCGGGCCTTTTCCCGGGCCAGGAGGTCATGGGCCAGGGCCAGGGCGGCGGGGAGGGGGGTCTTGCCGCCGGTGGGGAGGCTCACCAGGTGCTTTTGGGCCAGGTCCACGCTGTTGGTGAAGGGCAGGGCCAGGGTGGCGGACTCGCCCCGGAAGGTGATGAGGCCCACCCGCTCCCGGCGCTGGTAGGCGTCCACCAACAGCGACAGGATGGCGGCCTTGGTCTCGGCCATGCGCTGGTCCGCGCCCATGGAGCCGGAGGCGTCCACCACGAAGAGGAGGTGGCGGCCCAGGCGCTTTTCCCGCACCTTGTAGCGCAGGTCCGGGTCGGCGATGGCCACCGCCAGGTTGCCCCGGTCCCGGAAGGATTGGCAGGGGGCCGCGGCCCGAAGGGTGGCGTCCAAGGCCAGGTCCGGGGGACCGACGGGGCTGAGGCGGGCCCGGACGTAGCGGCCGGTGCCGTCGGTGCTCTGGCCCCGGGTGCGGCGGCCCGGCGCCAGGTTCGCCTCCCGGTCCGGCTCCAGCTCCAGGGGCTTCACCGCAAAGGGCTCCCCCGGCGCGGTGAGGACCTCGCCGATGGCCTGGCCGCCGGCCTCCGTGGCGCCGGGCTCATAGTCCGGGCCGGGCCCCGGCGGGGTGGGGGGCTTTTCCTGGGCCTCCTGAAATTTCCGGAAGGTCTCCGCCAGCTTTTCCCGGTTCAGGCGGGCCTCGCCCAGGGGTTTTTTCCGCAGGCGGTGGGGCAGGACCAGAAGGGCGGCCTCCCGGACGTCGGCGGGCTCCAGCTCCTCCCGGCCGTGCCAGGCGGCCAGGGTCTGGGCGCATTTCAGCATGTAGATGTCGGCCCGGTGGCCGTCCACCCCCTGGTCCAGGCAGATGGCGGTGATGAGGCGCAGGATCTCCCGGTCGAAGCGCACCCGGGCCAGGCGCTCCCGGGCCGCCAGGATCTTCAGGCGCAAGGCCTCCTGTTCCTCCTCCCAGGCGGCGGCGAAGGCCTCGGGGTCGGCCTCGAAGGCCAGGCGGCGCTCCACCACGGTCATGCGGGCGGCGTAGTCCTTTAAGCCCGTCACCTCGACGCACAGCCCGAAGCGGTCCAGGAGCTGGGGCCTGAGCTCGCCTTCCTCGGGGTTCATGGTGCCGATGAGGATGAAGCGGGCCGGGTGGGCAAACGAGATGCCCTCCCGCTCCACCACGTTCACCCCCATGGCCGCGGCGTCCAGGAGCACGTCCACCAGGTGGTCGTCCAGGAGGTTGACTTCGTCCACGTAGAGGATGCCCCGATGGGCGGCGGCCAGGATGCCGGGCTCAAAGTGGCGCTGGCCGGTCTTCACCGCCTTCTCCAGGTCAATGGTGCCCAGGAGGCGGTCCTCGGTGGTGCCCAGGGGTAGGTCCACCACCGGCATGGGGCGGCGGCGCACGGCCAGGGTTTCCCCCGCGGCGTGGCGCGTGCGGCAGTCGTCGCACATCGCCGCGGGGTCATGGGGGTCGCAATGGAAGGGGCAGCCGGCCACCACCGGCATGAGCGGCAGGAGCTCAGCCAGGCCCCGGGCCGCGGTGGACTTGGCGGTGCCCTTTTCGCCGCGCACCAGCACCCCCCCCAGGCGGGGGTTGACGGCGTTTAAGATGAGGGCCAGCTTGAGCAGGTCCTGGCCCACCAGGGCGGCAAAGGGATACACGGGACGCTTCGGGGTCATTACGTTTGGTCTTTGAGAAAGATTTTTGGGGGGCTCAGGGAAGCCCGGACTCCCCTGGACCTCCCCGCACGTCTCAGCCGCTGCAACCGCTGGAAGGGTCCTCCTTCCCAGGGGCGCAGATGTCGTCCTCGAAGCAGGTCTTGGAGAAATCGCCTTCCAGGGGTTCGGCATAATCGCCGGTGAAGCAGGCCAGACAGAAGCTCTTGGGGTCCAGTTCGGTGGCCTCCACCATGGCCTCCACCGAGAGGTAGCCCAGGTAGTCCAGGCCCAGGTAGTCCCGGATCTGGTTGACGTTCTGGTGGGCGGCGATGAGCTCGCCCTTGCTGGAAAAGTCAATGCCGTAGTAACAGGGGAAGCGGTGCGGCGGGCAGGAGACCAGGAGGGTCACCTCCTTGGCGCCCGCCTCCCTGAGGGACTTCACCCGGGAGCGGGTGGTGGTGCCCCGGATGATGGAGTCCTCCACCACCACGACGCGCTTGCCTTTGAGAATCTCCCTGACTGGATTGAGCTTGATGCGCACCGCGAAATCCCGCATGGACTGGCTGGGCTGGATGAAGGTGCGGCCCACGTAATGGTTTCTGATCACCCCCATCTCAAAGGGCATGTCCATGACGTCGGCAAAGCCCAGGGCGGCGTAGGTGCCGGAGTCGGGGAAGGGCATCACCAGGTCGCCCTCCACCGGGTGCTCCCGGGCCAGACAGGCTCCCAGGCGCTTTCTGACCTTGTAAACACTTTTGCCGAAGATGCGGCTGTCGGGCCGGGCGAAATAGATGAATTCGAAGATGCAGTGCCTGGGGGGCTGGAGCGGGAAGGGCTTGTGGGAGTGGAGGCCGCTGGCGTCCATGACCACAATCTCCCCGGGCTCCACCTCCCGGAAATAATCGGCCTGCACCAGGTCCAGGGCGCAGGTCTCCGAGGCCACCACCCAGGAGCCGTTCAGGGCGCCCAGACACAGAGGCCGGAAGCCCCGGGGGTCCCGGGCGGCGATGACCTGGTTGGCGGTGGCCAGCACCAGGGAATAGGAGCCCTTTACTTCGCCCAAGGCCGCGGCCAGGGCCTCCACCAGGCCCTGGTGGTGGTGCTTGGCCAGGAGGTGGACAATGACTTCCGTGTCCATGGAGGACTGGAAGATGGAGCCGCTTTCCTCCAAGCGCCGGCGGATCTGGCGGGCGTTGGTGAGGGTGCCGTTGTGGCCGATGGCGATGGTCTGGCCGCCGTGCTGGACGATGAAGGGTTGGGCGTTGATGAGCAGGGTGGAGCCGGTGGTGGAGTAGCGCACATGCCCGATGGCCAGATGGCCGGGCAGTCTTTCCAGGACGTCCCGGTGAAAGACCTCGGGCACCAGCCCCAGGCCCCGGTGGGAGCTCACCCGGCAGCCGTCGGCGGCCACGATGCCGCAGGACTCCTGGCCCCGGTGCTGCAGGGCGTAGAGGCCGAAGTAGGTGAGCCGGGCCGCCTCAGGGTGGCCGTAAATGCCAAACACTCCGCACTTCTCCCGGGGGCGGAGGTCCGGCTGGTTCTCTTGGCCGAAAAACGGATGTGCAGGGAAGACCATGGTGCGTTGGGGGGAAAGACCGTACCGAGGGATTTCAATCCTTGCCTGGGATAATTTCTAGGGTAAGATATTTCTCGTGAAATGTCGAACAGAAAGTGCAGCAGGCCGAAGAGGGACGGGAACGCGTGGCGGGTAAACCCTCAGGTGGGGCCCGCAATCCTCATAGCCATGACAAAGGGAAGGGCAGGGAGGCGGTGGAGGCCGGGGGCCGTGGCCCTGGCCGCCAGGAATTTCTTTCACTCCCAGGAATCCCAGGTATAGCCTGGATCGGGAATAAAGGCCAGATCAGCATCGGGAGCGGCGCCGGTGACCACCACGAATTTAATCAGCCAGCCCCCCGGCACCCGGGCCCGGTAGAGATAGGTCTTGGGGCCGCCTTCAGGATTGCCGCCCAACTCCCGCACCACATCCCAGATGACCTTTGCCTGCATCATGACCTCGTTTGCATCGGGTTGGACCGCAGGAATGTTCCCGGCCTGCGGCGACGGTTTGCTTCCGCCTGTATTCCCTTAGCACAGCCAGGGTTCAGTTGGCAACTGCAAATATTCCGGCCGCAGTGGAACCGGGGAAAAGGAGCGGGCCTTCCACTCTGGTTATTCCAAAATCCATGGTTATCTTGAATAAGGAAATACATCCGGGAAGCCTGTAAGGGAAAGATTGTGCCAATGAGAAAGAGACAAACCATACCACGGTTGATCTTCTTCTGGATCATCCTATTCTGGGGGGTCTCGCCCGGGGGCGGTTCTGAAAGCGCTTGGGCGGCTCCCCCTTCAGCAGCAAGGAGCGAGGCCATGTCGGGCACGGATAAGGACTACCAGACCGCCACGTTTGCCGGCGGCTGTTTTTGGTGCGTGGAGGCGGATTTTAAGAAAATCCCCGGGGTGGTGACCGTAATTTCCGGGTATACCGGGGGGCGAGGCGAGCAGCCCACCTATGAGGATTATGGCCGCAAGGGACATGTGGAGGCGGTGCAAATCACCTATGACCCCGAAAAGGTGTCCTATCGGGAGCTATTGGACCACTTTTGGCGGCTCATCGACCCCACCGACGCGGGCGGCCAGTTTGTGGACCGGGGCCCCCAATACCGGAGCGCGATTTTCTATCACACCACTGAGCAGCAGCGGCTGGCGGAAGAATCCAAAAAGGCTCTGGCCGCCTCCGGGCGTTTCGCCAAGCCTATTGCCACGGAGATTTTGCCGGCCACCAGGTTTTATCCGGCGGAAGACTACCACCAGGACTTCGCGCGGCGCCAAGCCGGACGCTACCAGCGCTACCGGGCCAATTCCGGCCGGGACGAGTTTCTCCGGCAGGCCTGGGCGGAAGGGGGCCGGGCATGTCCAGTGGGTAGTCAGGCGGGGGGAAAACCTTCCGACGCGGAGCTGCAAAAGAAATTGACTCCGCGGCAATATGAGGTCACCCAAAAAGAAGGGACCGAGCCGCCCTTTCGCAACGAATACTGGGATAACCGGCGGGAAGGGATCTATGTGGACATCGTTTCCGGCGAACCTTTGTTCAGTTCCCGGGACAAATTTGATTCCGGGACCGGCTGGCCCAGCTTCACCAAGCCCCTCAACCCCGACAATCTGGTGACTCGGGAGGATCGCAAGCTCTTCCAGGTCCGCACCGAAGTCCGCAGCAAAAAGGGGGACTCGCATTTAGGGCATGTGTTCCCGGACGGGCCGCCCCCCACCGGCCAGAGATACTGCATCAATTCCGCCGCCTTGCGGTTCATTCCTAAGGAGGACTTGGAGAAAGAGGGGTATGGCGAGTATCTTTCTTTGTTTGAGGCCGACAAGTAAGCGTCGGCAAGCCTCGCACTGCTTAGGCCGGCGGGGGGCGCCTCGGCCGGCCTTTGCTCCCCAAAGGCGGGGTTGGCCCGCCACCGGCCTTAAGTCCCTGCCAACCATCGTCCTTTAACCCGCAAAGGAAAAGTATGGGGCCTTCTTTCCTGCGCAAATTTTTCCATCCCCAGGCCGTGGCGGTGATCGGAGCCAGCCCCCGGGAGGGGTCCATCGGTTTCAGCCTGGTGCGCAATCTCAAAAACGATGGCTTTCCGGGTCCCATTTATCCCATCAACCCCAAGCATGGGGAAATCCTAGGGCTGCCATGCTACTCCTCGGTGGAAGCGGTGGGGGCGGCCATCGATCTGGCCATCATCGCGGTCCCCATCGCCGGGGTGCCGGAAATTATGCGGGAATGTGGCCGGGCCGGAATCCCCGGGGCCATCATCATTTCAGCCGGGGGCAAGGAGGCAGGGGAGGAAGGGAAAAGGCTGGAGGGGGAAATCGCGGCGGCGGCCCAGGAGGGCGGGGTGCGGTATCTGGGGCCCAATTGCCTGGGCATTATCTGTCCCCAGGCCCGCCTCAACGCCAGCTTCGCCTCCCGCACGGCCAAACCGGGCGGCCTGGCCTTGCTGTCCCAAAGCGGCGCCATCTTGACCGCCATCCTGGACTGGGCCGAAACCCAGAACATCGGCTTCAGCCACTTTGTGAGCATCGGCTCCATGGCCGATATTGATTTTGCCGACATGATTGACTATTTGGGGGGCGACGACCAAGCCCATAGCATCATCATTTACATGGAAAACCTGGTGCATCACCGGCGCTTCATGAGCGCCGCCCGGTCGGTGTCCCGGGTAAAGCCCATCATCGTGGTGAAGTCCGGCCGCAGCCTGGCCGCCGCCCGGGCCGCGGCCTCCCATACCGGGGCCCTGGCCGGGGAGGACGAAGCCTACAATGCCGCCTTTCGGCGGGCCGGCATCATCCGGGTGGACACCATCAAGCAACTCTTCGACTGCGCCGAAGCCCTGGGGAAGATGCCCCGGCCCCTGGGCGGCTCCCTGGCCATCCTCACCAATGCCGGCGGCCCCGGGGTCATGGCGGTGGATGCCTTCAGCAAATGGCGGCGGGAACCGGCCGCCTTAAGCGAGGCCACTCTGGGCCGTTTGGGGGAATTCCTGCCGGCCCATTGGAGCCGCAGCAATCCCGTGGACATCCTGGGGGACGCTCCCCCGGACAGGTTCGTGCAGGCCGCCCAGGTCCTCCTTACGGCTCCCGAGACCGACGGCCTGGTCATCATTCTCTCGCCCCAGGCGATGACCGACCCCAGCGGCGTGGCCCGGGCCTTGGCGCCGGTGATCAAGCAACAGGCCAAGCCGGTCTTTGCGGTGTGGATGGGCTCCAAGGAGGTGGCTGGGGGCGTTGACATCCTCAATGCCGCCGGGGTGCCCACCTTTGAAACCCCGGAAGAGGCCGTGGACACCTTCATGCAGATGTACTCCTACACCAGAAATCTGGAACTGCTGCAGGAGACCCCGCCGCGGCTGCCCACGGAAATCAAGGTGAACGAGCGCCAGGCCCGGACCTTCATCGAAGCGTGTTTCGCCCGCCAGAGTCTCCTCCTGGGGGAAGTGGAGGCCAAGGCGGTGCTGTCGGCCTACGGCATCCCGGTGAATCCAACCTTGACGGCCTCCTCGCCCGCAGCGGCTGCCGCCGCGGCCAAGAAGCTGGGGTTTCCCGCGGTGGTGAAGATCCACTCCCCCGACATCTCCCACAAGTCCGAGGTGGACGGGGTGCGGGTCGGCCTGCAAAGCGAAGCGGAAGTGGCCCAGGCTTTTCAGGATATCGTCGCCAGAGCCAAGGCCCTGAAACCCGGGGCCCGCATCTTGGGGGTCACCATCCAGGCCCAGGTGGAGAAGGCTTCCCTGGAGCTCATCCTGGGGGCGAAAAAGGACCCCTCCTTCGGCCCGCTGCTGGTCTTCGGGATAGGCGGCATTTTCACCGAAGTGTTTCAGGAGACCGCGGTGGAACTGCCGCCCCTCAATCTGCTCTTGGCCCGGCGGCTCATGGAGCGCACCCGCATCTATCCCATCCTCAAGGGATACCGCAATATCCCGCCCGCGGACCTTGATGAACTGGGCGGCGTCCTGGTGCGTCTCTCCCAGATGGTGACGGACTTTCCGGAGATCGCCGAACTGGACATCAACCCGTTGCTCATCACCAACGGCCGGCCCTTGGGCGTGGACGGCCGCATTTTGCTGAAGCCCAACGAGGTGCCGGCCCCCCGCCACCTCATCATTGCGCCGTATCCCAACCAATACGAGAGCCATTGGCTCCTGGAAGACGGCACTCCGGTGATCCTGCGTCCCATCCGCCCGGAAGATGAGGCACTGGTCAAGGAACTGTTGGAAAACTGCTCCGACGAAACCCTGTACTTTCGCTATTTCCACCTCATTAAAAGCTTTCCCCACAGCTTTCTCATCCGCTTTACCCAAAACGACTATGACCGGGAGATCGGCCTGGCGGCGTTGGGAATGCCGCCCAGCCCCGAGGTGATGATGGGCGTGGGCCGGCTGGTGATGGGGGCGGACCGCAGCGCCGCGGAATTCGCCGTCATCGTGGCGGATCCCTGGCAGGGCAGGGGGTTGGGCGAAAAGCTCATCTCCCGGGTCATTGAGATCGCCCGGGACTACGGGGTAAAATCGCTGTGGGGCGAGGTCCTGGCCCAGAATGTCCCCATGTTGGGGCTGGTCAAAAAAATGGGCTTTACCGTGCACCCGTCGCAGGAAGGGGTGCGCCGGGTGGAGATGGCGTTATAGAAAGGGGCGGAATAAGCCCTTCTTTCCCTGGTCCCTGCCGCCCAACTGGGGGCGAGTGAGGGCAGGCTGACCAGGGGCCCTGTCGGCGGCCCGTCCTCTGGCTGACTTTCCCGCCTTTCCCCCTTGGGCGGCCGGGCTATCCCCTAGTTTTACTGCCTCCCGGCGAACCCCTTAGGACTACTGGACAAGTCAGGAAAATTATGGTTTTATAACCATAGGAGTCCCTTGGCCAGGTCTGGTTGGGAACGATCAGGTCGGTGCTTCCTGAGGAGGGCGCGGGCCGCGCCGAGAGGTGCGCTTAGACCCGCGTGTGGAAAACCAGTGGGTGAAAACACCGGCAGGAAGTCCCGGCCCAGGTCCCTTGGCGAAGTACGCCGGCTTTTCCTGAAGAACTTGGGTCGGTCCGCTCTCCTCCGCAGGATATGAACGTCACGCCCCACCCTGGTGCACACGAACCCCGAAGCGACTAGCCGGGGTTTTCACCCAGGAATGACGGCCACTGGCTGAGCGAATTATTCCCCGCTTCATCGCTTTTGGGACACCGGCGGGGAAGAGAGGCCTTCGGGTGAACTTCAAGCGCTTCATGAGGCTAAAATCCGTTTCCTCCCCGGCAGGGTCTGAAGGGTCGCAAAACCAGGCCAGGGGGACTGCTGAGATTCGCCGCTTCACCTTCAAGTTGTCCAAATTTGCCCTGCCGGTTTTGCTGGTCCTCAATCTATTGCTCCTGGGGGCCAGCATTTATCTGGGCTTCAAATCAGCCAAGCAGATGCAGGAAATCGTCCGGGAGGATTTCAACCAGCAGCAATTGGTGCTGGCCCGGCATATCGCCAGCATGCTGGAGCAGGACATCAAATTCCTGGAACGGGAGCTGAGCACCGCCAATCTCTCCCCCTCCATCCAGTATTTGGAGGCCCTCACCTGGGCTAACCGCATGCGCTTCACCCTGTCCAGCGTCCGGGAGGAGGGCGTGGTGGAAATTTTTCGCCTCAATGCCGAGGGAACCCGGAAGTACTCGGTGGATGAGCGGGGTCTGGATTATGTGTTCAGCGGTGATTTTCAGGAGGAGGCCTACCTGGTTTGGGCGGCGCAGCCGGAAAACCGGAGCCGGATCTATATATCGCCAGTCTCCACCCAAGTGCCCAACCACATGGGGCGCCTCATCATCACCATGGCGGTCCCCACCTATGAGGTGTCGGTGGATGAAAGCCACCCCCATCCCTCCGGAAAATGGACCGGGGTGTTGGGGTTTCGGATCGACGCCCATTATTTAGCCAGCAAGTTCACCCGGGGCATCCGCAGCGGCAAAACCGGCTATGCCTGGATCATGGACCACCAAGGCATTTTTCTGAGCCATCCGGAGCGGGACTTCATCGGGCAAAATGCCTTCACGGTCCGCAAACAGCGCATGCCGGCCATCTCCTTTGACGCCATCAATGAGATTCAGCGGGAGAAGATGCTGACCGGGCAGGAGGGCTGGGGCCGCTATCTCTCCGGCTGGCATGGTGGTTTGGCGGGGGAAATTGACAAGCTCATCGCCTATTCCCCGGTGCGGCTGGGTGATTCGCAATACCCTACCCCCGAAAAGAGCCCGCTGACCTGGTCGGTGGCCGTGGTGGCGCCAGAAGAGGAAGTCCTGGGGGTGGTGCATTCCCTTTACACCCGCCAATTTCTCCTCCAGGTGATCATCGGCTTTTTTGTACTGTCTGGCACCATCGTGCTCCTGAATTTCCGCTACGAGCGCCAGTTCTCCGCCACCCTGGAGGCCGAAGTGAACCGCCAGCGGGAGGAGTTGCAGAAATCCGAGGCCCGCTACCAGGCCCTGGTGGAAAACGCCGCCGACCTCATCTACACCGTGGATGAAAACGGCAAGATCCTCTCCCTCAACCGCTTTGCCGCCGACCTGTTCTCTTACTCCATCCCTTCCGCCATTCCCGGAAAAATGGGGCCCGAGGCCTTTGTGGGCCAAACGCTCTATGAAATCTTCTCCAGAGACTCGGCCCGCTTCCATCTGGACTGGATCCGGGAGGTGAAGGAGACCGGCCAGGCCAAGCCCAAGCGCCACCAGGTAACCATCGGCGACCATGAGTTCTGGTTTTCCACCATCATCGTGGGCTTGCGCAATGAAAACGGGGAGATTTACGCCTACGAGATCATTTCCCGCAACATCACCGGCCGCAAGGCCTTTGAAGAGCGGATGATCAATATGGAGAAGCTGGCCTCCCTGGGCACCCTGGCCGCCGGGGTGGCTCACGAAATCAACAACCCCATTGCCGTCATCCTGGGCTTCACCGAGCACCTCCTGGAAAAGACCGACGGCCTGCCGGAAATTAAGGAGACGTTGCAAGTCATTGAGGAAGAAGGTCTCAAGTGCAAGAAAATCGTCGAAAACCTCCTCACCTTTGCGCGGGCCCCGGAGCGCACCGAGACCACGGCGGACATCAATAAAATCCTGGAAAAGATGCTGGCCGTGGTGAAGAATACCCTGCTCACCAAAAAAATCCGTCTGGAAGCCTCGCTGACGCCGCAGCTTCCCCGGGTCAAGGGCGACCCCCAGGAGTTGCAACAGGTCTTCATCAACATGATCAACAATGCCATGGATTCCATGCGGGGCGGCGGCGTCCTCAAGGTCTGCACCCGCCTGGCGGCGGACGGCAAACGGGTGGCCATCGAATTTACTGACACCGGCAATGGCATTCCCCGGGAGGCGCAACCCAAAATTTTCGATCCCTTTTTCACCACGAAGAAAACCGGGGAAGGCACCGGCTTGGGGCTGTCGGTGAGTTACGGCATTGTCACCAAATACGGCGGCAACATTATTTTCAGCAGCTATCCGGCCGACGAATACCCTGACAAGCACGGCACCACCTTTAAAATTTACCTGCCGGTGGCCCCGGCCACCGAAGCGGCTCCGGAGCGGATCGCAGAGCCGGTGCCCCTGAGCTTTCTGTGAGCCAGGCACCCTGTCCAGGAGGACGAGATGGCGGAAAGAATCTTGGTTGTGGATGATGAGCCCAATATGCTCAGGCTGTTGAAAACCATCCTCATGGATAAAACCGGCTACGAAGTGGAAACCACCAATAACCCGCTGGAAGTGGAAAAGCTTTTGAAAGAGCAGACCTTTGACCTGGTGGTGAGCGATCTCAAGATGCCCTTGGTGGATGGCATTGATCTTATTGATATTATTAAAAAAATAGATCCAAAGATGCCCATCATCATCATTACCGCCTACGGCACCGTGGAAACCGCGGAAGAAGCCATCCAGAAAGGGGCCTACGACTTTATCACCAAACCCTTCCGCAAAGAAAGCATCTTGATCACCATCAAACGTGCCCTGGAGTGGAAGCGGATGCAGAGCGAGCTGGCCAGGCTGAAGGCCCCCGGGGGCTGATGAAGGGGGGGCGGACCGCCGTCTCCGTTACACAAGCCGATGTTCAAATTTTTGCGCCGCTTCCTGCGAGAGGATCAGGACCCTCAGGTGCTTCTGAGGGAGAAGTTTCAGCATTTCCGCTCGCTCCTGGAGTCCAACAACCAGGTCTTGGCCATCATGGCGGACATGGAAGAGAAGGCCGCCGGGGACTACCTGTTCGATACCGCCTACCTCAGGACGCAAGTAGGACGCCTGGGCACCCAGGTGGCCACCATCATCCGGGAGCTGAACCAGCTCACCGGGCAGCGCTACCCCGAACTGACCCGAGTGCATCAGGAAATCCTGACTGCCATCCTGGCGGAACTGGCAGCCGAACCGGAGATCCCGCCCACCCCATGGGTCCTGCCGCTTTGCGACTTGCATCGGGGATTGGCCCCGGCGGTGGGGGCCAAAATGGCCAATCTGGGGGAGATTGCCAATCGCCTGGGTTTGAAGGTGCCGCCGGGATTTGCGGTCACCGCGGCGGCCTATCGGCATTTCCTGGAGCATGCCGGCCTCTTTCAGGACCTGGAAAAGCTTCTGGTGCAAACCCGGATTGACGATCTGGAGTCCCTGGAACGCATCAGCCGGGACATGCAGGATTTGATCCGCCGGGCGTCCTTGCCGGCGGATCTGGAAGAAGCCCTGAAGGAGGCCGCCGCCGGGTTGGGAGCCCCCCGGCTGGCGGTGCGCTCCAGCGCGGTGGGCGAGGACACGGGGTTTTCCTTCGCAGGCCAATTCCGCACCTTATTGAACGTCAAGCCCTCGGAGTTGCCCACCCATTACCGGGAAGTGGTGGCCAGCAAATTCCGCCCTCGCGCCGTATTTTATTGGAAATACCAGGAATTCTCCCTAAGCCAACTACCCATGGCGGTGGGCTGCCTGGCCATGGTGCCGGCTGAGGTCAGCGGCATCATGTACAGCCGGGACCCTGAGGAGCCCGATTCCCCCTTTGTGATCATCACCGCGGTATGGGGCCTGGGGCCGTATGCCGTAAATGGGACCATCACCCCGGATCTTTATCGGGTGGAGCGCACCCCCCCGCACCGCCTCCGAGAGGCGAAGGTGTCCGTGAAGCCGGCGGCCTTGCGCTCCCTGCCCGATGGCGGCTTAGGTCCCGTGCCCCTCTCCGGGGACCAAGCCGCCGCCCCCTGCCTTACTCCGGAGCAGGCGGCCGCTCTGGCGGCCATCGCCGTTACCCTGGAGGGTCATTTCGGACAGCCCCAGGACATCGAATGGGCCCTGGATGAGCAGGGCGAGGTGGTTATTTTGCAGGCGCGTCCCCTGCGTCTGAGTGTCCCGACCTTCGGGGAGGCCGCGCTGGAACCGCCTCTGGACCTGCCGCCCCCCTTGGTGCGCTTTGGGGTGCGGGCTTCGGGAGGGGCGGCGGCGGGCCGGGTATTTCATCTGGCCTCCGAAGAAGAGATCAAGGACATTCCCCCAGGAGCGGTGGTGGTGGCCCGACAGCCCGCCGCCCGCCTGGTCCTGGTCATGGACAAAATCAGTGCCATCGTCACCGAAATTGGTGGTCCTACGGATCACATGTCTATTCTGGCCCGTGAGTTCAGGATTCCCACCCTGGTGGAGGTGAGCGGCGCCTTGGAGAAATTGCCGCCCGGGGAATGGGTGACCGTGGATGCCGACGTCGGCGAGATATATCCCGGGGTGATCCAGGAATTGCTGCAGCGGCGGCAGCGGACCGGGAAGGCGATGGAAGACGACCCGGTGCGGCAAAAACTTACCGCCATCCTCAAGAAAATCGCCCCCCTCCACTTATTGGACCCCGGCAGTCCCGACTTTACTCCGGGGGCTTGCCGCACCCTGCATGACATTACCCGGTTTTCCCACGAAAAGGCCATGGACGCCATGTTTTTCCTGGACGTGGAGGAGGCGGTGACGGCCACGGGGGTTTGCCGGTTGCAGACGGTGCTGCCTTTGAACATCTTCCTGTTGGATTTGGGCGGCGGCCTCAGGGTCAGCGGGCAGGCCGCGGTTACCGAGGCAGACATCACTTCCCGCCCCTTTCAGGCGTTGCTTCGTGGCTTCCATCATCCCGAGGTGCGCTGGGCCGGCCAGGTGGCCCCGGACTTGCGGGGCTTCATTTCCGTGTGGGCCAATACCATGTATGACATGGGCAAGGCCGAGCGGGGGTTGGGGGGCAAGAGCTTTGCCATCATCACTGACCGCTATCTGAATTTCAATTCCCGTCTGGGCTACCATTTCGGCCTGGTGGACGCCTATCTCTCGGAAGAGCGCAACGACAACTACATCAGCTTCCAGTTTAAAGGGGGCGCCGCCAGTGCGGATCGCCGGGAGCGGCGGGCCCGGCTGCTGGGGAAAATCCTCGCCGATTTGGGCTTCAAGGTTCAGCTGACCGGCGATTTGGTGCAGGCCCGCCTGGTCAAGTACTCCCTGGAAGCCACTGAAGCCATGCTGGAGATGACCGGCCTGGTCATGGCCTTCGCCCGCCAACTGGACCTGGCGTTGACCTCCGAGGCCATGGTGGAGCGCTGTTTGGAGGCCTTTCGCCATCGGGACTTTGGCTTGCGCTGCCTGAGGCCGCCGGAATCCAACCTCTGATCTCCCTCCCAAGGGCAGCCCTCCTCGGGCTGGTTTCCAGCCCTAAGAGGATGCAGTTCACGTCAGTTGTCTGTCAAAAAACTTGACAATATGTAAAATTCATCGACATATTAAAAGAATTTTAAATTCATTTTTGCGGTTGGGGAGGAGAGCGAATGGAAATTTATCTTCCCATTGCCGGCATGAGCATTAATTTTTTCCTGGTCATCGGCATCGGCGGACTGGTGGGCTTCCTGTCCGGGATGTTCGGGGTGGGCGGGGGCTTCCTGCTGACGCCCTTGATGATGATGATCGGAATTCCTCCGGCGGTGGCGGCGGCCTCAGACTCCAATCAAATCGTGGCGGCTGCCAGTTCCGGGGCCTACGCTCACTGGCGTCTGGGAAACGTGGACTTCAAAATGGGGCTGGTCATTTTGGCCGGCGGCATCACCGGCGGCACCATCGGCGTGCAGTTGGTCAAAGTTCTGCGGGCCATGGGCAATTTTGAGTTTGTCATGAAGGTGGTCTATGTCCTCATGCTGGGCTTGGTGGGCGGGGCCATGTTCATGGAGAGCCTTCGGACCATCATGCGCAGTCGCAACCCTGTGGGCGAAGCCGCTCTGGCCGAGACCTCGGAGCCCAAGCTGGCCAGGGTGTTTGCCAAATTGCCCCTCAAGATGCATTTTCACCGGTCCGGGTTGCACACCTCGGCCATTTTTCCCTTTTCCATCGGGACCATCGTGGGGATCATGGCGGCCCTTTTGGGAGTGGGAGGCGGTTTCATCATGGTGCCGGCCATGATTTACATCATCGGCATGCCCACCATCGTGGCCATCGGCACCGATCTTTTCCAGATTGTCTTAACCTCCGCCAATGTTACGCTCCAGCAGGCTTTCGTGAACAAGACGGTGGATCTGCTCCTGGCCTTGATCCTGTTGGCCGGCTCCACCATCGGCGCCCAGTTCGGGGCCATGGTGGGGAAGCGGCTGAAGGGCGAACAGATTCGCATTCTGTTGGCCATCATCGTCCTGACATTAACGGTTAAACTGTTCCTGGACCTGGTTCTTACCCCGGAGGATCTGGTGAGTCTGGCGCCGGCCAAGGGAGGAGGACACTAAGATGAAGCGTCTTGTCCTTTTCCTGACCGGCAGCTGCCTGTTGTGGTGGGTGGGTGCGGCCTCGGCGGTGACCCCTGAAGCCCGGGAAAAAATCATCACCGCGGCCTCCAAAAACCTGGTGGAGATTGGCCTGACTTACCGGGGGGACCAGATCGTTTTCTTCGGGGTGAATCCCGTTCCCGGAGCTGACCTGATCATTCGCCTGACGGCCGAGAAAGATGAGGAAATAAAGCTTTCCGTCAAGGGCCGGGTCGGGCCCTTTTGGATGACCGTGCGGCAGTATGAGGTAAAAGGGGCCCCCTTTGTGTATAAGATCCATGCCACCCGGCCCATCAGCGAGATCATTTCCCAGGAAACGGCGCAAGTCCTGGAAATCGGCTACCAGGCGGTGCGCCAGCGTCTGCAGATGCATTTGGTGCGGGGCGAGGCGGCCCCCGATGACGCGGACAAAGTCTTTCACGGCCTGGTGAAGATCAAGGAGCGCCTTAACCTGTATAATATTGATGAGGATCCCCGGCGCCTGGAGATTACCGAAGGCCGGCTGTACAAACATTACTTCCGCTTCCCGCCGGCCGCCACCGAAGGGAAATATCTGGTGGAAACCTTCGCCTTTCTTAAGGGAGAGCTGGTGGGCTATGGCAAGGATGTCATCCAGATAAAAAAGGTGGGGTTGGAGCACTGGTTCACTGACAAATCCCAGAATTCTCCCATCTTCTTCGGCATCTTTGCAGTGGTGGTGGCTGTTGTTGCAGGTTTGGGCGTGGGCATGATCTTCAGGAAAGGAGGGCACCATTAATGGCGACGCAAGAAGGAAAGCCCATCGTGGTGGCGATAGATGGCTCGGCGCCCTCCTGGGAGGCCTTTGAGACCGCCCTCAGGCTGGCCAAACTGATGGATCGTCCGGTGGATGCGCTCCATGCCATCCAGTTGGTGAAGGCCGGCTATTTTGCCTTCATTGACCGCCATTTGCAGGAAGATGCCCGGGTTCTGGGCCGCAAGGTTCTGACGGAGGCCCAGGAACGGGGGAAAAAAGAAGGCGTGGAGGTCCGGGTTCACATGCTGGAAACCGAGAAAGACCCGGCCAGCGCCATCATCGAATATCTGGAAGGGGCAGACCAGGTGAAATTTCTGGTCCTGGGAACCCACGGCCATGGCTTTGTCGCCCGCCACTTGCTGGGTTCGGTGACCGAACGGGTCATCCGGGAAGTGGCGCACCGCGGGTTAAAAGTGCCGGTGCTGGTCGTGCCCGCTGAGAGTGCGGAATAAAACCCCCTCCCCGGGGCGGCGAGCAAGTCTTTTTCTGAGGGAGGGCGGGGTCTTGAAGCCCCGTTCTCCCGCTCCACCCTTCTTACTTTCTCTCCCTGAATCTGGTAGCTCCACCGTTCCTTTCCCGAGGAAACGCCGTAACTCTTTCCCCAATCAGCGGTAACGTAGGCCTCAACGGCCCCAATGCCAACAAGGGTCTAAAAATGGCGAGTGCTTGTTATTTCCTGGTGCCTGGGGCCGGACTCGAACCGGCACGGGGGACACCCCCGAGGGATTTTAAGTCCCTTGCGTCTACCCGTTCCGCCACCCAGGCTTTGAATTATCGCGGGTGGTTGTCCAGTCGGGAACAAAGACAAAGATTTCCGGGGCATATATCAGGGCATATCGGTGCCCATTTTCCTTCCCCGGGTCCGTGAGCGCTCCCTTGCCCATGCTGGCAGGTGGTGAGATCCCCGCCAGGGGCTTGGCCTTGTAGCCGCCATTATACGGAAGTGGTCATGGCCCTGCAACCGCCAGTTATTGATGACTTTGTGTTTCGGCGCGGAAAGGGGCCCTCTTCCCTCCTTTCCCTGGTTCACCGGGCGCCTGGACCCTCGCATCGGAGGGATTCTCTTTTTTGGCACGCAGTGAGACAGTGGCCGGGCGTTGCAGCGTAAGCACGGCTATCCAAGGGCAATTGGCGAGTGTACCGCATCCGGTTTTCTGGACACGAGTTTTTCTTAAGCAGCCATGGCAGAGTTCTGTGTTAACCAGTTGGCTCGGGCTTGCCACGGGCTTTGATAGCCGTTTTTTTCCACCCGCCACTCCCGGTTGTAGATATCCACGAAGCGCCTGACCACGTCTCTCACCTGTTGCAGGTTTTGAAAGATCCGGCTATAGATGACCTGCTCCTTGAGGGTCCGGATAAAGCGTTCGGCCACCCCACTCCTGGAAAAGGCCCCGCGGCACTACCAGGAGACCGGAGAGAAACCTCGCCTCTTCACCTCCTACAGCTACCAGGCGGACTCCTGGCACCGGCCCCGGCGCATCATCGCCAAAGGGAATATGGTCACCTGGGCGCCAATCAGCGCTTCGTGGTCACCAACCTGGGGCGCCGCCCCCAGTTTGTCTACGACGACCTCTACGTGCTCCGGGGCGACGGGGAAAACCGCATCAAAGAGCTGAAGCTGAAGCTCAAGGCCGACCGCTTAAGCTGCCACCGCTTCCTGGCCTACCAGTTCCGGCTGCTGCTGCGCACCGCGGCTTACCGCCTGTTCTGGCTGCGGCGCCAGCACCTGAAGGGCACGGAACCGGCCACGACCCAGGTCAACACCCTGCGGCTCAAGCTCCTGAAGATCGGGGCCCGCATCCGGGAGACCAGTCGCCGCCTCTGGGTGCACCTGACCTCGGGTTATCCTTATCGCGACCTCCTGGCCGGACTGCTGCAAAACCTGCGGGCCAGCCCCGCTTAATCCCCCCTGGATAGTACGGGCTTTAGTGTTTCCCGATATATCCCCGTGCCCATCAGGTTGCTTTCCATCTAACCCTGCCGTTGATCCAATGGCCGCGACCCGGTCGGCAGGAAGCCCTCGAGAAACTGAACCTCTGGGAACCGGGAACAAAGAATCGGGCCGGCAATCGTCCAAAACAGCTGATGGTTGACCCCTCCGTGCACGGGACCCAGTCGGCACATTGACCATGACCTCAAAGAATGGGAGAAGGTGTTCTTTCGCAGGTTTGCTTGCCGTCCTTTTCCTCTTTACACGGTCGGCCGTGCTTCCGGCCCCGCCTCTCACCCAGGAAATCTCCCCACCACCGGCTAAAAAGATGCTCTGCTTTATTCCCACGCGGTTGATATACATGATTTTGGGCGGGCTCCTGGCGGTTCCCCATGCCGTGTGGAGCAAGCGACCAATGACTTTGCAGCAGGCGGGCGGCTAAAGAATAGTTACCTGAACCTGAGATGAGGGCCTTAACAAAGAACTCTCACGAACCACACGGGCCGAAAAACAACCATGCCCCCGGTGAAAAAGGTCCAGAAAGCCATTTATTTCTTGCTGTGACCAAGCCTGCGGCATAATCTCGGTAATACAAAACCCCCCAGGAGGTTCCCATGCAACGTCATCACATTCATACCAACTTTTGCGGTCTCCTGGCCGCCCTGATTGTCTGGTTCACTCCCCTGCAACCGGCCGGCGCCTGCACCCGGGCGGTCTTTATGGGACAAGATGGGACGGTCATCACCGGGCGTACGATGGATTGGAAAGAGGATATCCAAACCAATCTCTGGGTGTTTCCGCGCGGCATGAAGCGAGACGGCGCCGCGGGTCCGAACTCTCCCAGGTGGGTCTCCAAGTACGGCAGCCTCATCGCCAGCGGTTACGATTTGGGCAGCGCGGAAGGCATGAACGAAAAGGGGTTGGTGGCCAATCTGCTCTATCTGGCCGAATCGGACTACGGCAAGTTGGATGGCAAGCCGCCCCTGTCCATCTCTTTATGGGCGCAGTATGTATTGGACAACTTTGCCACGGTGGCCGAGGCGGTGGCGGCCTTGAGACAGGAGCCGTTTCGGGTGAGGTCCATGAAATTGCCCAACGGCGTTCCCGTCCAGCTGCATCTGTCGATTTCGGATGCCACCGGCGATTCGGCCATTTTCCAGTACGTCAACGGCAAACTCATCATCCACCATGGCAAGCAATACCCGGTGATGACCAATTCCCCGACGTTTGATCAGCAGCTTGCCATGAATGAATACTGGCTGAGGATCGGCGGCTTGACCTTTCTGCCGGGGACGAACCGGTCCGCAGACCGCTTTGCCCGGGCCTACTTTCTCATCAACGCCATCCCCAAAAAGATTGCCCCCAACTATATCAAGGCGGTGCCGCAGGGAACCTTCGCCAATCAGGCCGCGCTCAGCGTTCTCAGCGTGATCCGCAGCGTCAGCGTGCCCTTGGGAATCACCACCCCAGGCGAACCGAACATCGCCTCCACTGTCTGGCGTACAGTCGCAGACCACACGAACTTGCTCTTTTTCTTTGATTCGGCCACCAGCCCCAACGTCTTCTGGGTGCCTTTGAAAGAACTTGATCTGAAGGAAGGCGCACCGGTGAAAAAGCTTGTCTTAGTCGGCGGCAAGGTTTATTCCGGCAACGCGGCAAAAAAATTTGAGCCGGCCCAGCCGTTTGCGTTTCTGCCTGCTGCCGCGGAATGACCGAATCTTTTGAGCCTCGTGCAAAATTCATCGGAACTTTCATTCTGAGGGAGCGCAGCGACCGAAAATCTCAATATTTACAGCAAAATACGAGAGCCTTCGCTTCGCTCAGGATGATAATCAAAGGCATTTCGCAAGAGGCTCTTTGGGTATCCTTGAAAAATAGACGCCTACGATCTGCTGCATATTCTGAAGGATATGCAGTCGCAGCACTGGGTAGGGTAAAATCGTTTGTGTGAATTTGTAAGGGTATGAAAAAAGGCGTATTCCCCTTAAACTGGCAGTTGGCCACCACCCACCAGGAGGGAGATACGCCATGCAGCTGGAAGTCACTATACCTGAGGTTCTTGAATATTCAAGGAGATTAGCGCGGCCCCGGAAAAGCTGTTGGAAATGGTGCGCTTGGACCTGCGAGAGATGGCGGGGAGGCCCTCACCGCCCTGATGGAATGGGAATTGACCATTCATGTGGGCCGCAAACGGTATGAGTGCCGTCAGGGACAGACGAATCATCGCCACGGCTCCTATCCCCGCAGATTCACCCTGAAGGGTATCGGGGAAGTAGAAGTCAGGGTCCCCAGAGATCGGCAGGGGACCGTTAAGACCGCCACCCTGACCAAAGGCCGGCAATATGAAGAGGCGGTGGCCCAGGATTTATCCCTGCTCTTCCTGGCCCGTCTCAGCAGCCGCAGTCTGGCCATGCTCTCCCGGCGCCTGGTGGGCCGCACCCCCTCACACACGGAAATCAGCAATGCCAACAAAGGCTTGGATGAGGCGATGGAGCAATGGCGGACCCGGGACCTCTCCACGGAGAAGATTCAGTATCGGTTCGTGGAGGGGGTCAGCTTTGACCTGCGCCTAGCAGGCTGTTGAAAAAACCACTGAAATCAGGCTTGTCATCCTCTTTGAGGACGATTTCGATACCTTTATGACGGGCAAACTCCCGGAAAAATCTGTGCTGTTTTCTCCAATGGTGACCGGTTACCGGCAGAATTATCGTTTTCCCGATAGCTGCTTTGGTTCAGGGAGAAAT
>FWPV01006115.1_pt1 | contig 23354 bp, 17 predicted proteins | sample 2228371 | NCBI WGS metagenome assembly FWPV01 (sample SAMEA103939776, study PRJEB20133) | metagenome | reverse complement strand
CACAGCCATTATGCCGTCAGATACGGGTGAATAAGGTCCAATTAAACCGGCGGCATTTTTGGCTTGGACTATGCCAGTATACTTCGAACCGGGCACTAAGCTAATACCGGTAGCCGTAAAGTTTGTCGAATTGCTGCCAATCCAACCTGACCATATTAAATTGTTTATGTCGTCGTGGATAGCAAGCTGATAGTTCGATATTGGGCTTACATCTTCAACTGCAGCAGTCCAACTGAAAGTTAAGCGGTCATACTGGTCGGTGCCAGCTCCGCTATCAAAAACCTGTGATGGGGCTCCAGGGGGTGTCAAGTCAATCGTGAGCAGCGGTGAAACGATATTTGGACTAGCTAGTCCAGCTCCATTAATGCTATAGACTTTTGCGTAGTATGATTGTGCGTGCTGCAAAACCAAACCGGAGAAAATGTATTGTGTCAGTGGGAAAGGAACGTGTTGGCTATATAATGGAGGTATTTGGCCTTGTGTTTGACCATAAATTTCTACACAGTGGGCTGCTAAACCGCTTTCAGGGTCGGTTGGTCCTGGAGCCCAGAAAACCGTCGCCACATTTGGATTGGATGAATAGGGCGCTTCAAGGATGGCGGCTTGCAGCGGTCCCGCTGGCGGCGGAGTAACATCGATATAAATCGGCATAGGATTAGCCTGCCCAGTATTGCCGTAATTGTCGGTTGCCATAAACCCGACGTTGTGCGGTCCGGGTGATTGCGTAACGGAAGTAAAGTCAAAGCTTTCAACATCACTATCGAAAGCTCCATCGCTAGGTATTGTAGGAATTGGTGAGGGTGCGTCAATCCAATAAAAAGCTTTTACTTTGTTAATCGAAACAGGGCTGCGCGTCGTGGAAGGCCACGCGCCTGCCTGAACAATTCCGTGCCCGGTTATTTGTTGGTTGCTAGAATAAGGGAAGGTATAGCCGTAGTCTAAATAAGCCGACGGAAATGTCAATGCAACGTCCACGGGATCTAGAATGCCATCTAAATCGCTGTCTCTCCAGCCGACGTGCCCTTGTGTATAACTGCATAGCTGGAGTGTATTGCTAGCCATAATGCAAGGCACTGGCGTACTTGTGCAATATACACAGTTTCCGTTGGTGACCCCTAAATAACCATATGCAGTGCAGGTGCAGGTCGAAGCTCCAGCATATTCATCGGGTGCGCCAAAAATATGCCCAGTTTCGTGAGCGAAAACCTGATTCATTCTGGAAATTCCCCATTGCCCACCAGTTGTGCCATTATCATAAGTCATAACCATATATGGTCCGTAAAGGTAGGCAAAAGCGGAAGTTAAGTTCGGGAACATTCCGTCTGTGTCATTAAGGCTGTCAGCGACAAAAACAGTAAAATCCCAATCCGTAAAGTAAACACTCCGCATCCAATTTGCATAAGAATAAGCTTTCGCGAAAGCGTCCGCTCCCGAAAATCCCATAGTAGATAATACGCTATTTATCCAAATCGTTTCCCCATTGTTTGCGGTAGATATGGTGATTGGTTCATAGGTGGTCGATATTCCAAATCTCTGGTCATAAAAGAATGTCAAGTTCGCGGCAGTGTTTTGAGTTGCCCACCAGTTCGCCCCTGCTACTATTTTGTTATAAACCAGCTGTTGACGGTTTTGTCCGGGATACGAAGGGTCCTGGTTGGACCAGTTTTCCCCAGAACCAGTCGATTCAGGCAATACGACTCCTACAGAGATGCTTCCTATCATAAACTCGCTCGTCTGGTATGAACCCGGAGACGCAATGCCTGCTTTAAATTGAACTTTTGCTCCGAAACCTGAAAAATCTTCGAAAGGCGGAACTGTAAGAGCATCATCCGGGAAAGGTATCGCGCCAGGCGGCGGCGGTTCGATTACTTCATCAAAAAGATAATTCCACGCTCCTGCGGCAAAAACTGCTTCCTCGCCCATCGGTTCCAAAAGCTCAGGCAATATTATTCCCCGGTATAAGCCGGTCACCAGTGGAATAGACATTATGACTGGTTCCGAGCCTAGCGGAACTGATGCAATGAAACAGCACCCACTCAATTCTCGTTCTGGCCCATAATGCACCGGCATAGCGTGGAAAACGTGTCCTCCAACTTCAGCGCATCCAGAAATAATTGCTTGAATCGAATCGGCACTAATTCCGGAACCTGACATTGTGATAAAAGCGGGGTTCGGCGGCGGCTCTGCAAGGACGGTGCTCGATGCAAGGCTAAATGCCACGAGGAACATAACAACAACTTTCATTCTCTTAACCTCCTCTTTGTTAATAAAAAAACCGCGCAGCATGGCGGCCACTTCCTGCTTTATATCAACGGAAGGAACGTAGAGAAGGTTTTTCGCCATCTGGACGCTTCTACGCTAATATAAAAACGCCCGACCGCCCTGCAATTTATTAATACCACCTTAATGAAAAATTGTCAATTAATAAAAAAAGGAAATAATAAAAGACAATAATAAAATGATTTTATAGTTGAGGCCCAAATGATTAAAAAATTGTATTCAAAAGGAGATTTTTAGAGGTAAATTAATGTTCTGATGTTGGTTCTTCACTTCCCTCACTGATGTTTTTCTTGGATTTAGGGGTTATTATGCGATTAACAGCATTCAAGACCGCTGCTGCTGCGGCCCTATATGGTTCTCCCCTGCGGATAATTGCGCTGCCTATGTGCTCTGAACTGCTGGCTGGAGTCACATATAATATCCAGGCAGTTACCGCCTGCTGTTCAGGAGAAATAGAAATAGTCGCAACATCATCCACTACTACGCCGTGTCCAGGTTCAAGATGCTTGCCAAGTGCACCAGCCGCGGCTTCAGCGACCAACCTGAGAACATTTCGGCCGACAGCATAACCGGAAGCCTCATGCGTCACACTGGTTTCCCCGAATTTAAGGGAAACTGAAACAGTTGTTTCCATTCCAGAGGTGGATATTCCAATGCTTTCGATTTCGAGCCTGGGCGCCCGTTCGATGGAAACTTGTTCCTGTTCTTTAGGTTCCGACTTTTCAACGGTGGTTTCAGCGCCTCGCGATTCGCCGACTTTGTGTGGTTTGCGGGCTGTGCAGTCTTTACTAGCTAAATTAAGCAATCCATCAACTGTCGCATCGAAGTGAGTTTCCTCACGCTCTTTCGTGCGCCTACCGCCGGCTATTCCATAGGTTACCGCAATGCTCTCTGTTACATTATCTAATTTGATATTCCGGATATTCTCAGCAAGCTTTTCAGCGAGCTGCATAGATTCCTTAATAGGTCTAAGAGTCGCGATTCCAAACTCATCTCCTCCTATACGGCACAATACGTCTGTATCCGCGTTTATGTGCTTCTTCAATTCATTTGCTGCGGCGAGAAGGACTTGGTCACCTACGGCGTGCCCGTGTTTTTTATTGAAAAGCCAGAACAAGTCCATGTCGAAATAGATGATCGTGGTTTCATGGCCTTTCATAAGCTCGGTGCGAATCCATTCGCGGAAGCGATCGGATCCCGGCAGGCCTGTTAGAGGGTCTGTATACTTTCCGATTTCGCGAATTATATCGCTGTGTGAAACTATTCCTACCAGCCCACCATCATCGACTACTAACAAATGGCTGGCATCTTTGGCGGCCATAAGTTCAGCCGCATCTTGAACTGTGGTATCTGGGGAAATAGTGTGGATTTCTTTATCCATCACTTCCATAATTGGCAAATCCAAAGGTTGGCCAAGAATATTCTGAGAGGTAATCACACCGACGACAGAATCTTCATACACGACTGGCAAAGCACCTATTGAATAGCCGCGTAACAGTATGACTGCTTGCTTCAATTTGGCGGACGGACTAACCCAAACGACGTCTCGGGTCATCACGTCATTGACGGTCTTCATTTAAGATCCTGCAGCGATTTGGAGATGCCGACGGAGTCCGTTCCGAGTGCACTTTACCCCAAGTAGTGCGTGTGGCTTCGTTTTATGAGACGAATATGAATATGGCGATCCTTCACCAATAATTTAGCAAAATCGAATGCGAAATTCCACCGGTTTTATACGGGGGTTTTAACATTTAATTTTTGAGCAACGGAAATAAACAAAAAAGCCTGCAGGTTTCGCCCGCAGGCCAATGAATGAATTGGATAAAACTATCCGTTTTTCGCTTCGAAATCTTTCATAAAGTTTACTAGCGCGTCTATTGCATCTTGGCCGACGGCATTGTATATGCTCGCGCGAAGCCCGCCAACTGAACGATGGCCTTTCAGTCCCACTAGGCCGGCTTTCTTTGCTTCCGACACGAATTGTTCTTCAAGTTCTTCACTTGGAAGGCGCCAAACCACATTCATAATTGAACGGCTATCCTTGTCGGCAGGAGTTTTCCAAAAATCACTGCTATCGAGCGCAGAATATAAGGTTGATGCTTTTTTTTCGTTTATTGACTGAATGGCAGGTATTCCGCCAAGTGAATCTACCCATTCCAAAACTAATTTCAAAATATAGATTCCCCAACAGTTCGGCGTATTGTAAAGGCTTTTTTCTTGCGCGTGCGTAGAATATCTAAGGAAAATGGGCACAGTTTCAGACGCTCGTTCGATCAAGTCCTTGCGAATGATAACCAGAGCCAATCCCGATGGTCCAAGGTTTTTTTGCGCTCCAGCATATATCAGCCCGAATTTATTTACATCGATAACTCTTGACATAATTTCGCTTGACATATCGGCAATAAGCGGGACTTGTGTGTCGGGAAACTCAGGATACCTGATGCCGCCAATCGTTTCATTGGAACAAATATGTATATACTCAGCATCGGATGAAAAATTGAGTTCAGAAGGTTTGGGAGCTCTCATATAATTTTCATCCTTGCCATCCCACACTACATTCACTGAGCCCGTTACTTTTGCTTCTTTTATTGCTTTTGAAGACCAACTCCCGGTGTTTACATAATCGGCGGATTTGCCTTCTCTTCTGAGATTCATCGGAATCATAGCAAATTGTAGGCTTGCGCCACCTTGCAGGAAGAGCACCTCGTATTCATCCGACACTCCCATCAGTTTTCGCACGTTGGCTTCCGCTGTCTCGATGATGCTTGCGAAATCTTTAGATCGATGCGACAGTTCCATAACAGACATGCCGCTGCTTCCGAACTCCAGCATTTCTGCCTGAGCTTTTTCTAATACTGGTAAAGGCAGCGCAGCCGGTCCGGCGTTGAAGTTGTAAACACGTGCCATTTCTTGCTCCTTTATATGTCGCCCGGTGAAATGCAAGTAGCGACTAAATGCCTACTAGATTACTAATTTTCAAATTAAAGCTTCTATTTCTGGCAATAAAAAACCTCTTTCCGAATCCTGATTCAGAAAGAGGTAGATGTCCATTTGCAATCACTCTATGCGGCTTTTCTTTCACTAATCTTATACTCTGAAACTATCGAATGCATCTTTCTTTCCGGTCTAATGTAGTTGCAATCACACTCAGGTCTTTTGGGAAGAATGATCGGTGGTGGCAAAACGTCTTCGTAAGGCACGCTGTTAAGAATATGATTTATGCAGCTCAGACGCGCTTTGCGTTTGTCATCGCTCTCGATTTGATACCAAGGAGCCTCCGGTATGTCGGTATGCTCCATCATTATGTCTTTCGCGCGTGAAAACTCAACCCATTTCTCCCGAGACTGGATATCCATAGGGCTAAGCTTCCAACGTTTCAGAGGATTGGATGCTCTTTCCTGAAATCGACGCTCTTGTTCTTGGTCGCTTACAGAAAGCCAATATTTCAACAATATAATCCCCGAGCGCACCAGCATCCTTTCGAAGTATGGGCAAGACTGTAAAAACTCCCAGTATTCTTCATCGGTGCAGAATCCCATAACGCGTTCAACCCCTGCCCGGTTATACCAACTGCGGTCGAATACAACGATCTCTCCTGCAGAAGGCAAATGAGCTACATATCTTTGGAAATACCACTGTGTGCGCTCGATGTTGGATGGGGTGCCCAAAGCCACTAGTCTTACTCCACGCGGATTGAGCGGCTCGACAATTCGTCGGATCACGCCACCCTTACCAGCGGCGTCTCGGCCTTCAAATATCAAAACTAAACGCGAATTTGTTTCCTTAATCCAATACTGCAATTTAACTAGTTCTACCTGGAGCTTCTGGAGTTCTTTCTCGTAAAGCTTCTTATCCATCCAAGTGGACGGACCGGTATCATTTTTCGATTTGCCCATCTCGCCTAAAAACCCTTATTTCCTTAATATACCAATATATCATCGGCAAAAAAGGCCCAAATCCTGAGGAAAGGTAAGATGTATTTGGTTTCGAGACAGATTTTGTTGATCATTTGATATTGATTCTGGCCAATCTATATCTCCCGTACCTGTTTGGGTCTGCGTTGTCTTTTCCTTCAATCGCGAGATTTACAGCTGGGTGTCCTGTTTTCTTATCAACTAGGGCTATTCGCAGTTCATAGTTTCCCTTAGGAACGCAATCAGGAACTTTGAATACTGATTTTAAATCGTGTAAATTGCCGTCATTCAACCAGCTAGTAGCATCAAAAGAGTTGTCTATTGAAAGCGCTATGTCTCGAGAATTGTTCACCAAATACGCACGCAAAGGATATTTAATATAAATAGACGCAGTTCCAATTTGTTCCCATTTCTGTTCAAGAACCAGATTTTCACCTCGCCTAATCGACTTCTTGAATCGCGCTTCTCTTAAAACCAGCCGATAACCGGAACGCTTTTGAAAATATTCCACCAGTGATTCGCCTGTAGCTGATTCCTTGGCATTCTCCAATGGGGCGCAACACGTCATCCCTCCTAAAGTGCTTACGTGCATTTCAAGCGCTTCCTTGATAGCGGCTTCGGCATTCATTATCTCAGAAAGCTTGCCCAAATTATCGCCAGTCAAGTTCCATTCACCATGTATCCGACGGATTTTATAGTGAGATTCCAAAAAAATCGTTTCATTTTTTGTAGCGGATGCAAGCCGGCCGATACTTTTTAGAAAAATTGAAGCGCCTTTCTCGGCCACGGCATATTGAATCGCTTGGTTTGAAGGACTTGCAGAACTTAAAGAGCCCGATATATTCACTGCCAGTCTAGGCAAATGTTCATTTCCTTCTCAATAGGCTTTACAACAGTGTATTCTTCAGGAGGCGTGCTAGCACAAATATTTAAGAGTAATGTGCTAAGCATTGATAATTTGTCTCATTTTCATAGCTTTTGGCGCTTTAACTTTTAGTCAATCGGAAATATCTATGCCTTCGGCACGAGCCAAAAGGTCGCGTCGCGGCTCGTCGTCTAAAGCACATTCTTTGTCTGCGAATATGCATAACCATTTCCTGGCGCATTCAAAACTTACAATAACGGCGAGGGCCATCATTGTCGCTGTCAGAGCAACTTTAACATAGTCTATTTCAGTATTAGCCAAAAGGCCTTTTATATACAATACGCCAGATGTAAGTACTGTTATAGCCATGAAAAGAAACGGTGTAAATGTTGTTAGGGCGTATATCTTCTTAGAAGAACGTTTCAGAATGTATGTAGTTCCAATCGCTAAAGCAATGACTCCTAAAAGCTGGTTTGCTATGCCAAACATAGGCCAAATTGTGTTGACCGTTCCGCCTTTTAAAAGGTAGTACCACGCATAACTGACCAAAAAACTCGTAAGTATAACTCCAGGCAAGAATGTTCCTTTTGAAAGAGGCTTGTAAATGGGGCTGATCATCTCTTGCACTATAAATCTCGCCACCCTTGTGCCAGTGTCAATTGTTGTTAGAATGAATAATGCCTCGAACATAATCGCGAAATGATACCAATAAGACATTAAGCCTTTCATTCCCGGCAAACTGCTAAATATCCTGGCCATCCCGACTGCAAGTGTTACTGCGCCTCCGGTCCTGCCGACCAAAGTTTCTTCGCCAACCATCTTAGTAAGCAATGGCAATTCGGTTACGTCTTTTGCAAAATCCGGAAACTTTAGGATATTAGCGTTTATTGCAAAATAATCATTTACATAAAGAGTGCTGGCCGCTATCAAAGCTAGAAGTCCCACAAAACCTTCTACCAGCATCGAACCATATCCTATCATCCTTATATCGCGCTCGTTGTCTATCATTTTTGGCGTAGTTCCACTACCTATTAAGGCGTGGAAACCAGAAATCGCTCCACAGGCGATGGTGAGGCATACATATGGCCATACCGGCCCTGGAATAACCGGCCCACCGCCGTGAACGAAGGCTGTAGTGGGGGGCATAATGAGCTTTGGATGTACAATTATTATTCCCAAGGCTAAAAGCGCTACGGTGCCGAGTTTCATATAAGTTGACAGATAATCCCTGGGACAGAGAAGCATCCAAACAGGAAGCACGGCGGCAACAAATCCATAAGTTGGAAGAGCAATCTCTAGTGTTTCCTTCGAGAGTTTGAACAATGATCCATAACCGCTTTGGGCGACCGGATTTCCTAATAAGACCCCTGCCAGAAGAAGCATAACGCCTATTGCGGACGCCTCAGCAACTTTGCCAGGCCGGATTCTATACATCCATTGGCCCATTAAGAAAGCTATTGGAATCGTGCACGCAATTGTAAAAACAGCCCATGCGCTTTCCTGAAGTGCATTCACCACTACCATCGCGAGGCCAGCCAACGCGACTATGATAATGAATAACACGGCGAATGCTGTACACCAACCGGCGACAGGGCCTAGAAATCGATGCGCTATCTTCGAGATTGACTCGCCTTTATTTCGGACGGAAGCGTGAAGGATAATATAATCCTGAACTGCGCCAGCGAAAACTGCACCGATGAGTATCCACATCGCCCCAGGCAAATAGCCATATTGGGCGGCTAAGACAGGTCCTACTAAAGGGCCCGCGCCAGCTATTGCAGCAAAATGATGCCCGAACAAAACATATCGATTAGTGGGATGGTAATCTTTGCCGTCACGATTTTGATGTGCCGGGGTAGGCCGTTCTGATTTCGTTACTGCAACTTTAGCTGAAAGGAACGCGCCGTAAAATCTGTAAGCTAGCGCGAAACAGCATAACGCAATTGTAAGTAGTACCAGCGAGTTCATTTCTTTACCATCTAGCTAACATTTATACCGCAATTATCTTATTCAATTTTATTCGACGTCAAGTTTTCCAGGTTTGCAGCATTTCAATAAAGCTTTCGATGCGGATTTTCGTGCGCGCATCGACTTTAACGGGATATTCACCTTCGATGTTCAAAATTGGAACATCGATTTGTTTGCGCAAAATTAAATCTTGAATTTGCCTGAAGCAGAAGCTCTGTGTGTAATGGATGATCCCACACAGTCCACGCCTTTTAGTTTCCCTTTTTATATCCTTGATTCGCCCAAATATGTCATAAGGATACGTGTAAAGAGTATATTGGCTCACGAGGTTTTCAGTTTCATAAGGCATCGCGAACTGTCTTTGAACTTCATTGAATGCTACTTGCACACCAAATAATTCGACGGTTTCAAAAAAATCGGTATAAATTGGCGGTATCCCAGCCAATCCAATTTTCGGGAGGTTTTCAACTTTCGGACGTTTGGCAATTTCTGCAATAAACCCGTCTACTTTATTTTCAAAAGCGTCGGGGTCGCCTTCGAAATCGCTGCAGGATATCTGGAAAAAATGGTTTTCAAAACCCGTCACTTTACCAGTTTGCCAAGTCAGATCGTCAATTTTGCGAACTTTTCTTCGGATTTCGTCCAAGCGCTTTTTCCATTTTTCAGCCGCATCCCACGACGTACCGAGTTTATCAATTAGCCTGGAAATTTGTAGCCTAAGCATCTCTGGGTCACGGTCAAACGGATAGCTAAAAGGAATTATTCTAACGCCGTGCGTTTGCAAAGTTTCAACCATAGCGTGAGTCTGGCTACAATCACCTTCTACCACCGCGATAATAGTGTCAATTCCTTCCTGAAGAACCGTGGCATATATACCTTTTATCCATCCGCATACATTACGCGGATAACCGTCATATTCGGCTGCTTGAACCATATCAGCGGCATTCTTCCTGCTTATGAAAAGGTTATTTAGGTCAACAGGAATTGCTCCGGCGGCGAATAGCACTTCAACGGGAATAGTGGATGTTATGCCAATTTTCATGGTAGGCCCATTATTCGGTGACATTGAGGAATTACTCGCACATCAACTAAATGTTTCAAACAGTTCCGCTGCCACTCGAGAAGCTGTTCGCCCGTTGGTAGATTTTGGTTAACACCGCTTGTTTTGCTTATCGGCTGAATTATTAAAGGAATGCTATACGCAATTTCACTAATCCTTTTTGCAGCTTCCTCGATTTCACTTTTCTCGGTTTCTTTTGATACTATTATTTTGACGCAGAGGTCTTTTTGCGAGGCAACTCCCGCTTTAATGAATGAAAGATGAAGATTCGATTTCGATGATTCCAAGCCGGATACGGATTGAAGCTTATAATCAGCAGAGATGTGGGAAATATATGGCAATACATCAAGCAATTCGTCGAGCATCGTTGCGTTAGTCTCTAAATGCACATTCAGCCCGGCAGATTTCAGCTCTTTTGAAAGTTCACGGACAAAATCGACGTGAAGGAGAGGTTCTCCGCCTGTCAGCACCACCGAATGATGAGGGCCGTTTTGCTTTTCCAATGACAGCACAGCTTTAATCGCGACCTCGGCGGGTGTGGGATTGGGCAAAAACTGCACAACGCCTTGTCCCAATGAAAGTTCCCATTTGGGCAGATTAGTATCTTTGGATTTTGGAGTGTCGCAGTAGCTGCAATTCAAATTGCAACCTGAAGTTCTAATGAATACCTGCCTTCTGCCTATGTGGACGCCTTCTCCCTGAATTGATGAAAAAATCTCTACTAAACTAGCATTCGGGGACGCTTTCATTAAAGACATCATTCCTCAAAATAACTTGCGGAAGAGGTAGGCGTTTCCCATACCGTAACCCTGTAAACAGACTGGCCGAAGGTTTTTTTTAGCGAGTTGTATATGAACTTAGCGATATTTTCTGCAGAAGGATTGGTGTCAGTAAAATCTGGGACTTCGTTAAGGTGTTTATGATCTAGAAAGTCTATTATTTCCTTAAGTGCAGTTTTGACATCACGAAAGTCAATAGAAATACCAGTTTCGTTTAGCTCAGTTTTGCGCAGGGATGCTTGAACTTTATATGTGTGCCCATGCAGCTGTTCACACTTGCCAAAGTAACCGCGAAGACAGTGAGCAGCATCAAAAGAATCTTCAACAGTTAGTTCATACACGGCACAAAATCTCCTTTTCAAAAGTCATGATATTTGACGAACATTCGAGTGTCAATGATTTACACGGTTACAAAGACCGCATCAATCCCCGCGAAAGAGCTGTGTATAATATGTATTGCCGTTGACTGGGTATGTTTCGGGTCATATAATTCCCTTTAGGGAGAAAAGCATAAATGCGCCACGAACGCGCTAAAAATAATAGAAACAATATTGAAAGCAGACGCGCCGCAAAGATAGCGTCGGCAATTTGGGTTTCTGTAATTATGTTATTAGGCGGCGCAATGGGTGTTGCGATCGCCGTGATGATCAATACAACAACATCGATACCTGTTGATGTAGGTGACATACGTCCTACACAAGCAACAAAAATTTTTTCAAGCGACGGCGTTCTTCTTGGAACAGTTTATCAAGAGAACCGTGAAGTTGTACGGCTAAAAGAAATCCCAAAAGATTTACGTAACGCTGTTATTGCCGTCGAAGACTCGCGCTTTTACAGCCACAATGGGATTGATATAAAAGGGATTGTTCGCGCAATAATTTCAAACCTTAGAGGCGGACGAGTAGTCCAAGGTGGTAGCACTATCACGCAGCAGTTGGCCAGAAATATTTATCTTAGTCAAAGGCGAACTTTGAACCGGAAACTCCAAGAGGCTGCATTGGCTATACGTCTGGAGCGCAATTATTCAAAAGATCAGATTCTGGAGCTATATCTTAATCAGGTCTATTTCGGAAGCAGGGCTTATGGGGTCCAAACAGCTTCAAAAGTTTATTTTGGCAAAAATGTTAAAGATCTAACCTTGGGCGAATGCGCATTGTTGGCAGGATTACCGCAAAGACCTTCAGATTATAGCCCCTATGAAAACTTAAATCTTGCTCTCGCACGCAGATCGGTTGTTTTGGATAGAATGGCTGAACTCGGATACATTAGTCGTGAAACAGCTGAAAAGGTAAAAAAAGAACCGGTCAAACTAGTAGGACTTAAGAATAATTCACGCGGATTCTTGGCTCCGTATTTTACGTCATTTGTCATTAAAGAACTTTCCGGACGTTACGGTGAAGATGTCATCAATAAATCGGGATTTAAAGTTATAACCACTCTAAATTATAAAATGCAAAAGAGTGCTGAGGAAGCCCTAATCAATGGAGTGAAAAATGCTCGCCGATTAAATGTATCACAAGGCGCGCTTGTCGCTATTGAAAATGAAACAGGCTTCATTCGCGCAATGGTTGGTGGTGTTGACTACAATGCGAGCCAGTGGAATAGGGCTGTGCAAGCAAGAAGACAGCCAGGATCAGCATTCAAAATATTCGTATACACAGCGGCTGTCGCGAAAGGCATAAAACCCAATGATCGTTATTCTGGAGCGCCTAAAAAATATATCGGCGCAAATGGCAAAAGCTGGACCCCAAGCAACTATGGAGGCAAGCGCTACGGCACAATTACCGTGCGCCAGGCAATTTCTTGGTCAGTAAACACTGTCGCTGTTAAAATTTTGGAAGAAATTGGGGTAAATGAAGCTATAAAATATGCCAGGTTAATGGGCATAACATCACCTCTTGATCCATATCTCTCCTTGGCTTTAGGGTCTTCAGTCGTCAGCCCTTTGGAAATGGCTTCCGCTGTAAGTGTGTTGGCTACTGGAGGATATAGGGTTCCGCCGAGCGCCATTTTGAGAGTGGAAGATCCTGAAGGCGTAGTTTTGGAAGAAGCTGAACCCCTGAAACAGAAAGTTCTTGAAGATAATGTTGTAAAAACAATGAACGAACTTCTTCGCGCCGTAGTTACCGATAGGGGTGCAACGGGCTCTCGTGCAATTGCAGTGCCAAATGCCCACGGAAAAACTGGCACAACAAATGACAACCGGGATGCTTGGTTCGTTGGATACACTCCGGAATTATCTTGTGCGGTTTGGGTTGGAAACGATAGCGGCCAAAGTATGCGTAGTGTAACCGGCGGTGTGGTAAGCGTGCCAATATGGGCTAATTTTATGTTAAAAGCTCTGCCAATCGAACGAGCCATACTTGCGGCTAGAAAAGGTAAAACGCGTGTCGTATCCAAAGAAAATACTCAAAAGACTGCAACCGAAGATAACGTGCCGCATGTTGACTTGCCAGAAATCGAAACGGCACCTCGATTTGATACGGTGACTAGGATTATTTGTAGTGAAAGCCAGTTTTTGGCAACCAGCGCGTGTCCCAGGAAATATTCTGAATCATTCGAGCGAGGTTCTGAACCGACCGAATATTGCCCTATTCATAGGCGGTCTCAGATTGGCACCTTCCGAGAATCGACTTCGGAATATACTGCAGAGCCAGAACCCGAAGAAACTACCAGCAATGAGACAGTAAAAGTAACCATCTGTGCCGATACAGGTTTGATCGCAAATAAATATTGTCCCCGAAAAGTTGTGAGGACATTCCAAGCCGGTAGGCAGCCAGTTCAAGTGTGTGCGGCTCACCGTTCTATTTACACATATTATTGACCCCGTGAATCTCTCAAACTCGAACCATATGACTGTTTCGGGAGCGGAAAGGCAGCTCCAGCTTAAAAGGGTGCGTAATATACGCATCACGGTTGGTGTCATCTTTGTAATTCTAATTGCAAGACTTTGGTATCTGCAAGTTGCGATGGGAGATGAGCTTCTTGCAGAATCGAAACGCAACAGCAGCCGGTTCATTCGCACTACGGCCCCCCGGGGGCTGGTCCTCGACCGAAAGGGACGAGTGCTCGCCAGTAGCCGCCCACAATTCATAGTGACAGCAATGCCCGATAAAATCGCAGGAGCAGGTAGGGAGCCTATACGCCAAAAGTTAGCTTCAATTCTTGGCATTCCGGTAGAAGAACTTGAACGCAGGCTGAATAAAAACGGAAGTCCCGGCGCTTCTGTGAGGGTTGCCGCCGACGTGACGTTGGATGTTGTTGCAAAAATCAAAGAACGGAATGACCAACTGCCCGGCGTGGAAGTTGGCTTGGAACAGCTCCGCAATTATACTGATGGCCCGTTGTGTGCGCACGTTTTTGGTTATGTCGGAGAAATAAACGCCGACGAATTGAAAAAAATGCCCAATTATCCAATGGGTGCCTTTATAGGCAAATCAGGCATTGAAAAAGTATATGAAAGTTACCTCAAAGGCAAAGATGGCGGAAAGATTGTAGAAGTAGACGCAATAGGCCGGCTGCGCAGAGTCATTAGAACCCGCGATCCCGTGCCTGGCAATACTCTGGTTTTAAATATTGATAAGGAAGTCCAAAAAGCTGCTTCCGAAGGTCTCGCGCATCTCACCGGCGCTGCCGTAGCCATTGACCCCAGAACAGGCGAAATACTGGCATTAGTCAGTAAGCCAGATTTCGACCCTAACTTATTTGTAAAGGGTGTCCGCGCAGCCGATTGGCGTGCAATTGTAAACAACAAAAAGCATCCGCTCCAAAATAGAGCTATTTCCAATAAATATCCTCCCGGGTCTACTTTCAAAATCGTAACAATGGCGGCTGGACTGCGTTATAATGTAGTTACTCCCAAAATGAGAACCCATTGCACCGGAGCCTTTTACTTAGGTAAGTTTCGTTTTGGCTGCTGGGGCAGGCACGGAACTATGGATCCCATAAAAGGCATGGCAAACTCTTGCGACGTATTTTTCTATACTGTCGGAAGGGCTCTTGGAATAAACCGCTTGGCAGTAGTGGCTAGAGAGTTCCAAATAGATCAAATCAGTGGTATAGACTTGCCGGGCGAAAAAAAAGGCACTGTCCCTGATGAAAAATGGAAACGTGAAAACTGCCGGGAGAAAACTTGGTATCCAGGTGAAACAGTGGTCTGCGCTATTGGCCAAGGCTATGTCCAGGCTACTCCTCTGCGAATGGCGCTTGTCGCAGCTGCTATTGCGAATGGCGGAAAAGTTTTCGAGCCGCACATCGTTAACCGTATAATTAATGACAAGGGAAAAGTTATAAAAACTATCTCTCCGCGAGTCGTTTCAGAGATTCATTTACCCGAATCTGAATTGGCAATGATTCGCGAGGGATTGAGAGAAACTGTCGCCTTCGGCACAGGCAAAGCAGCGGATTTGCCAGGTTACAATGTATGCGGGAAAACAGGCACCGCTGAAGACCCTCCCCGAAAACATCCTCACGCCTGGTTTGTATGCTTCGCTCCTATGGAAAACCCCACAATCGCCGTGTGCGTTTTCGCGGAAGGAGGCGGACACGGTGGTTCTACTGCAGCACCAATTGCTAGAAAAATGCTTGAGGCTTGGTTTGCTTCTTCCCCTAAAAAAAATTAAAAATTTTCCAAAAAATATATTGACAATAATACACTCAAGTGCTATATTAATCCCAGACTAAGGAATAATGACATTGGCCCTTATCTATGTTTGGTTGCAACACCTTTCTAGAAAGGGTTTAAAAGGTTCATAGGAGGTGACCTAAGGTGGCAAAAACTGTTGGAATTGATTTGGGAACCACTAACTCCGTTGTTGCAGTGCTTGAAGGTGGAGAGCCGGTAGTCATTCCAAACTCTGAAGGTAGTAGGCTAACTCCTTCGGTTGTGGGCTTCACAAAAACTGGAGAACGATTAGTTGGCGCTCTTGCAAAAAGGCAGGCAGTGCTCAACCCGGAGCATACAATTTCCTCAATCAAGAGGCATATGGGCACAGACCACAGGGTGAAAATTGATAACAAAACATACACCCCAGAAGAGATATCGGCTATGATTCTGCAAAAGTTGAAAGCCGATGCAGAAGCTTACTTGGGAGAGCCCGTCACCGATGCAGTAATAACAGTTCCTGCATATTTCAATGACGCGCAAAGGACCGCAACAAAGAATGCGGGGGAAATTGCAGGACTGAACGTTCTGCGAATCATCAACGAACCCACCGCCGCATCCCTTGCTTATGGTCTTGACAAGAAAGGTGAAGAGACGATTCTTGTTTGGGACCTGGGCGGCGGAACTTTTGATGTTTCGCTTCTCGAAGTGGGCGAAGGCGTTTTTGAAGTCAAAGCCACAAATGGAGACACCCATTTGGGCGGTGATGACTGGGATCAGCGCATTGTTGATTATATTGCCGATGAGTTTAAAAAAGAGCACGGCATAGATTTGCGCAACGATCGCCAAGCTCTTCAAAGACTTCGTGAAGCGGCGGAAAAAGCCAAGATAGAACTTTCTAATGTTACACAAACGAACATTAACTTGCCATTTATAACCGCTGACCAAAGCGGGCCAAAGCATCTTGATATGTCCTTGACACGAGCTAAGTTTGAGGATCTTACACGCGATTTGGTCGAAAGATGCGTGGGTCCGTTCAAGCAGGCTATAGCGGATGCCAAAATTTCGCCAGAGGACATAGACGAAATTATTCTTGTTGGTGGCTCCACACGAATGCCGATGATTCAAGAGCTCGTTAAAAAACTTGCCGGCGGCAAAGAGCCTAACAAGAGTGTAAACCCTGATGAAGTAGTAGCAATAGGCGCCGCTATTCAGGCGGGCGTTCTCGGCGGGGAAGTCAAGGACGTAGTACTTTTGGACGTAACTCCGCTTTCTCTTGGAATTGAGACTCTCGGCGGCATAGCAACGAAGCTCATCGAAAGAAATACCACTATACCGACGCGAAAGAGCCAGATCTTCACTACTGCTGCCGATGGACAGACCGACGTCGAAGTCCATGTCGTTCAGGGTGAGCGCGAAATGGCGGCAATGAACAAAACCTTGGGCAGGTTCCATCTAACGGGAATCCCTCCAGCTCCAAGGGGCGTTCCGCAAATCGAGGTTACTTTTGATATTGACGCCAACGGAATCGTCAATGTATCGGCAAAAGACCTCGGCACGGGCAAGGAACAGAGCATCACAATCACAGGCTCAACAAGGCTCACTAAAGAAGAAATTGACAAAATGATTCGTGATGCTGAACAACATGCGGCAGAAGATAAGGCAGCTAAGCAAGCCGCTGAAGCAAGGAACCACGCCGAACAAATGATTTACTCGACAGAGCATAATCTCAAGGAACTAGGCGAAAAAGTTCCTTCAACGGAAAAAGCTAAAATCGAAGCAGCAATAGCGGAGGTTAAAGCAGCGTTGGAAAGCAACGACACAGCGCGTATAACAACCGCAACTGAAAATCTCCAGCAGGCTTCATTCAAGCTTTCGGAGATACTATATCAGCAGGCTAGCGCCAGTCAGGCAGGGACTGGAGCTCAACAACACAGCGCGGAAGCCGAGAAACAAGAAGATGAGATCATAGACGCTGAGTTTAAAACCGATTAAATCAAATATTTTCCGCGAGCCAATAATAGGCCTTGTGGAAAACTATACTTTAGACAGGGAGGTTTTGAAAAATGGTGTTTGATCTCGCCAGATTTGAACCTTTCAGTGAATTGGCCGAGCTTCAGCAGAGGATGAACCGCATTTTGCAGGAGTTCGGCGAGCGTTCAGGCAGGCAACCAGCCGTGGCAAGGGCTTGGGCGCCAGTCGTTGACGTGGTAGAGACACCGGATGCATTTGTTTTCGCGGTGGAACTGCCGGGCCTGAACCGTGAAGACATCGACATCGAAATGACCAATGATGGATTGACAATTAGGGGTGAGCGAAAGTTCACCGAATTGCCAGAAGGCGAACGCTATCTGAGGCAGGAGCGCGCTTATGGTCCTTTCCAAAGGACCTTCAATGTAAGCACTCCTATTGCTCACGATAAAATAAAGGCTACATACAAGGACGGCATACTTGAGGTGACTTTGCCTAAGTCCGAACAGGTCAAACCTAAGAAAATAGAAGTAGCCGCCGAATAAAGGTCACCTGAAAAACGCCGTCCGCTTTTTAAGCGGACGGCGCTCTTTAGGTATTGTGGTATGGGAAACGGATATAAGGACTTCTACCAAATATTGGGCGTGCCAAAAACAGCTTCCGAAAAAGAAATAAAAGCTGCTTATAGAAAATTGGCACGCAAATACCATCCTGATGTTAACCCTGGAGATAAAACGGCCGAGGAGAAATTCAAGGATATCCAACAGGCTTACGAAGTCCTTTCCGATCCTCAAAAAAGAGCCAAATATGACCAATTCGGCGATCAATGGGAGCGCGTAACACAGGGCGCTCCCGGCGGGGGTGGGTTCACCTGGACACAAACAGGTTCATCCGAAGGTTTTGATTTCGGCTTCGGCAGTGGAGATTTTGGAGACCTATTTGATCTTCTTTTCGGTGAGGGAGCCGCCGCTAGAAAGCGTCCTAGGCCGGGTCGCGATATACAATACGAAATCGATATAACATTGGAAGAGGCTTTTGCCGGTGCAACTAAAAGGTTTACCATAAACGGAAAAAGAGTTGAGGTTAAGATACCACCAGGGGTAGATGAAGGTTCAAAAATCCGCTTGGCTGGCCAGGGTGAGCCGGGTAGGGATGGAGTTAGCGGAGATATGTATCTAGTCGTCCGTATGAAAACCCATCCCGTTTTCGAGCGGAAAGGAGCCGACCTATATTGCGATGTTAGCATACCATATACTACGGCTGCTCTTGGCGGTGAAATACAAGTGCCAACTTTGGCTGGAAAAGTTACAATGCGAGTGCCTCCCGGCACACAAAGCGGGCAGTCCTTCCGTCTTGCGGGTCAAGGTATGCCCAAATTGAATAACAGCGCAAAAGGCGACCTTTATGCACGAATGCGTATAACTGTTCCTAAAACTCTATCAGCTAAAGAAAGAGAACTTTTGGAAGAATTGGCCTCTATCTCCAAAAATCGCCAAGGCTCGGCATAATAGAAAGGTGGTGTGCAGCTATGAGGAATATAGATAGAGACGAACCAGTTTACATGATAGGCGTTGTTTCAAAAATTTGTGAACTCCATCCGCAAACCCTTAGGATGTATGAGCGCCTAGGTCTTATCTCGCCTCGTAGGGTTAAAAGCAAAAATAGGATGTACTCGGAATCAGACATCGAAAGACTCCGGCAAATTCAAAGGCTCACTCAAGATATGGGCGTAAATCTAGCCGGCGTTGAAATAATCTTGAATCTATTGGACCGAATTAAACAGTTGCAGCAAGAAATGGATGAGAGCATTCGCGTTCGCAATGAAATAGAAAACAAACTTAAAGAGCTCTTAAACAAGCAGTGAATCCGCTTCTTGGCAGCATCCACCCGCCACTTGTTCCCAACAGGCATCGCTGAGTGTTCGCCACCTTTCTATTTGTTGACACTTTTTCCCGCTTTCAGTATCATCAGCACTGGCAAACGCAAATGGGGGTAACTTTATGAAACTTGCCGTCATAACGGATGAAATATCTATGGATATATCTCACGCGCTTGATGTGATGAAAGAGTTCGGAGCATACGGAGCTGAACTTCGAAGCGTTTGGGATAAAAATCTGGCAGACCTTCCCGATGATGATATTGTTAAAATTAAGCAAATTATTGAAGACAAGGGCGCTTCTGTTTGCGCAATTGCTTCACCATTTTTTAAATGTGAAATAGAAGGAAATAATTCAGGTGGGCTCGGAATGACTCACCAAGCGCAAGAACGCACAATGGCTGATCAAAAAGCCCTTCTAGAGCGCCTTTTCAAACTGGCAGATATTTTCAATACGAATCTAATACGCGTTTTCTCATTCTGGCGTAGAGGCGAAATGACGCCTGAGCTTCAACAGCGAATTATTGACTCTTTTCAAGAGCCTTTGGCAATGGCAGAAAAAGCGGGAAAAATTTTGGCTCTCGAAAACGAACACGCGTGTTACTTGGGAACCGGCGTGGAAACTGCCGAAGTATTGAGAAAAGTGAACTCTCCTTGGCTAAGAGCAGTTTGGGATCCAGGCAACGCCTTTTGCCTTAACGAAATTCCCTATCCAGATGGATACAATGCCATCCGAGATTTCATTGTGCACGTTCACATAAAGGACGCATATCGTGATAAAAACGGCAAACCAGTCTTTACGCTCGTCGGGAAAGGCGAAATAGACTACGCGGGACAGTTCAAGGCTTTGAAAGCCGACGGATATAATGGATGGATTTCTCTAGAAACCCACTGGAAACCTGAAGGCGGATCGAAAGAAGAAGGGTCTCGCCAGTGCCTTCTAGCATTAAAAAACTTTATTGAAGCAGATTAGAGTTAATCAATAGCTAATCAATAATAATATCGCTTACTTTTACGACCGGAGGAATTATTTTTATGTCTATAGTTAAAATGCGCGAGAAGTTCGCCGGGCTTTTCAAACCCATATTGATAATAATCGCGGCAACGTTTATCATCGGCGGCGTTTGGGTTGGTTTTGGACCTGGTGCAATGCGCGATGTGGGCGAAGAAAGGGGCGGAAACGTCATCGCAAAAGTGAACGGTGAAAAAATTTCTCGCGCCGACTACGTTCAAATGCTGCAACAACGCGAAGAATATTATCAGCAAATGATGCAGGGCTCTCAAGGGGCAATGCAGTCGATAATGCTTCGCGGAGACGTCTTGAATGATTTAATAAACACACGCCTTCAAGTTCAAGCCGCCGAAAAAGAAGGCATCAAGGTCTCGCGTAAAGATGTAAACAAAAAAATAGACGAGCTAGTCGAACAGCGATTGGATGTGCTTCGCGAGCAAGTGCTTGGTCAGGGACAGAAAAAGGGTCCAGGAACCGACCGATTGATGGATCGCCGGCTAAGGGAAGCAGATCCGAATGATAGCCTCCAGAAACGTAAGGACGCCTTTCGTGCTGAACTGCCTAAAGATCGCATCCGCGAAATGCTAATGGTTCAAAAACTTGAAGAGAAAATCCGGAACAGAGTAAAAATCACCGACGAGGAATTGAAGGACACTTATAAACAAGTTACCGCAAGGCACATATTGATAAGCACGAGCAAACGTCCTGCTGAACAAGCGGAGCGCCGCGCCAAAGATATTTTGGCAAAATTGAAAGCGCGCGAGGATTTTGCAAAACTTGCCAAAGAATATTCAGATGATCCGGGGAGTAAATCAGCCGGCGGGTTATTGCCGCCTTTTGGAGTGGGGGCAATGGTTCCAGAGTTTGAAAAAGCTGCTTTTGCGCTTAAGCCGGGAGAAACAAGCGATATTGTAAAATCACAGTTCGGATTTCATATTATCAGAGTCGAAAAGGTTGACTATAACTTACCCGCCGATTTTGAAAAAAAGAAAAAAGAATATAGAGAACAAGCCCTAATGCAAAAGCGCGGCCGTGAGGTCGGCAAGTATATGCAAGATATTCGAGAAAAGGCCAAAATCGAAATCTTCGATCCAATGCTGAATGCCTACAAAGTACTATCCGATGCAAATAGGGCTGCCAGCCAAAAAGAGTTTAACAATAAGTTGGAAGAGGCAGCGAAGCTTTTTGCACAAGCCATAGCGGCAGCTCCATCTGACTCTCCTGACTGGATGTCAATGGTTATGCTTGCCCAGATCCGACTGCAGCAAAATAAGAAAGACGAAGCTATCAAATTGCTTAGCGCCGTCCTTGACCAAAATATGACCGAAGCAGCGGACCTCAGAATGATGCTCGCGCAACTTTACATTGAAAAAGGCGACAAAAATAACGCTCTTAAACATCTCACTGTTGCCGCCGACGTTGGATATGGAAACCTTCAAGTGCACGCAACTTTACAAGATATGTTCGAACGAGTAGGCAGGCCTGACTTAGCAAAAAAAGAAGAAAAGAACCTTATGGAACTTATTCAGCGACAGCAACAAATGCAGCAACAGGGAACTATTCCTCCGGCGCCTTCGCCGAAACGTAATCGTTGATTATAACTGCCATCGATTCGTTTTTTATATTTAATGAATTATGCGAGCATTAAATAAAAATCAAGAAAGCCGTCCCCAAAAGGGACGGCTTTTTGTCGTTGGAACCTCCATTGGCAACTTGGAAGATGTCACTTATCGTGCCATTAGGACACTAAAAGAATGCGACCTAATTGCTGCGGAAGATACTCGTGTGGCGATGAAATTGCTCGATCGCTATGATATAAAAACCCCGGTCGTTTCTTATCATCGACATAGCTCTTCAGAGAAGGTTAACCAAATAATTTCACATCTCAATGCCGGCCGAAATGTTGCTTTAATTTCGGATGCGGGTATGCCCGGCATATCTGATCCCGGCCAGGACCTAGTTGTCCAAGCGGTCACTCTAGGTTTTGAAGCCATACCGATTCCAGGTCCTACCGCATTGACCACTTTAGCAGCTGTTTCTGGCTTCAACGAAAAACAATTAGTTTTTTTGGGGTATCCTCCGCGTAAGCACGGAGAAAGAGTCAGGCTATTTTCGCAATACGCAAACCATCGAGCCGCGATAATCTTCTATGAAGCTCAAACTCGCATTCTTGCCTCTCTTAAAGCGGCCTTGGAAGCCCTGTCAGACCGAAGAATTGTTGTTGGCAGGGAATTGACCAAGTTCCACGAAGAAATATTTCGCGGCCGTATTTCAGATGCGATATCAAGGTTTTCTAATGGAGAAATTAAAGGAGAGTTCTGCGCAATAATTGAGGGCTCCTCAGAAGATTCAAGTACACACACTGATGTTAGCGAACTTGATTGCCTTGAAATGCTAAAAATGTCTATTGAAGCAGGTCTTACTGAAAGAGACGCGGTTAAAAAGGTGACCGAAGCAACAAATCTTTCCAAAAAGCAAGTCTATGCTTTGATGTTAAGGCTCAAAAAGAATTAATGGCGGCAAATGGTTTTTTGATGGAACTATTTTCTTTTGCCCGGTAGATGCTTGTTGCTGTTTTATTTTAGAGCTATCGATTTTTATAGTTTTCTCATATTCATCGATTACACAATTTACATAATAGTGAGACAGGATTTCCTTAAAGTTCTTATTAAAAGGTGGCGAAGCCAAGCTGTTTGCACCAATTTGGCACAGCCCGTAACCATGCCCGTAGCCTTTGCCCTCGAATAAAATATCGCTTCCATCTACGATTGCATTGGTTATCCAAGGACTTTTTATTAAGTGAGTTCCAATGCTGTTTCTTATTTCTTCCACGCTCAGCGACTGGGAAGCCTTATCGTAAGATATGACGATGCTCCTCGGTCGTTCATCAGCTCCGATATTTTCTAATTTCACGCTTTGAATATCGGGCAATGCATTTTTGTTTTTTTTGCTCGCCAAATTAAGGATTTGTCTTTTTGGAACCTTAGCTGTCCATTTGTGAAAGATTCCAGATTCGCAAAAATGTT
>FWPV01006114.1_pt1 | contig 23358 bp, 21 predicted proteins | sample 2228371 | NCBI WGS metagenome assembly FWPV01 (sample SAMEA103939776, study PRJEB20133) | metagenome | reverse complement strand
TCCCCTCCCGTCTTCTCCACTATCTCCTTATACCCGTAGCCTATTACTACTAAAAATATCAATACCACTATTACAATCACTACCCTATAGTGTAAGTTTTTATTTGTTTCCATATAACGATTTACTATTGTAGTTATTGGTAGTTATAGTACCTTACCTGTACACCTTGTGGCAATCGTTTTTCATAGTCCATTAAATTTTTAATTAACTCTTCTTTTGTCTCACTTTTTAATGCATAAAACGAAACTTTATTATCTCCACAAACGACATTATCACTTATTTGCCATTCAGCTACTTTTATCCATCGTATTGGTGCGCCGTAAAGATAATCTGTATAAAGCCACGAATCATAGACAATAGCAATATCAGTATTTTTTGCAATTGCAATGCTATCGAGTGTAGCTGTCGAGTAGTTATTATGTATCATTTCTCTTAAAATTTCAGCATTCGCTAGTCCTACAATATCGAGCAAACGAATGTCTGAAAAATATGTAATAGCACCAATATCGTTTGCAACAACTGTTGCAGTATTATAATTCTGACCTAAAAATTTCCCCATTTGATATTGTTGTTCATAAATGTTTTTCGACGCCATCCAGGTTTTCTGAAACGAATAAACACCTCGTTTTACAAAAAAACCTATTGGCATGCACAGTATTGCAACACAAAATATAATAAACATTCCTCTGGTAAAACTGGTGAGCGTAGTTTCTTTAAGAGTATCATTAAACAATTTTATCAATATCACCACTGCTACCACAGTTAGCATATGGAGATAAGCATCATACCTGTAAAAAAATCCTACTTTTGCAATTAAGAGATGAATTATAATAGTAATAAGATAAATAATCAGAATACCTATATCAGCGGATATACTTTTACTAGTTTTTCTTTTAAAGAAAGCAAATAATACTCCAAGCATCGAAACAACCGGATAAATCAAAAGGTAATGCAGTACAACTGAATTATATTGAAAGTTCTTTTTAATATTTTTCAATGTATTCATATTATTAACAACAAATGCATTTTGATTATCAAAGTCTGCTATTTCAGCTTGTTCCGATCGGATAAGCACCGAATTGGGGAGCCAGAAGCCTTCGTTCGATACCGACACAATCAGATGTATCACTAACGGCATCAACGACATCAACATCAACAACACCCCATATCTCCATCGCCCCTGAACCATCATTACCAAAACTAACCCTCCTACCATAAAATATCCCTCAAACCTCACCATCGGTAATATCATCACCAGTATCACCAACATTATCTCCCATTTCCTATCCCCTCGCTCCACTACACGACTATATGCCAACAACACCATCACCGCCACTAAACTATGCATCATATGCTCCATCCCACCATAAACTATCGCCACCATCGGCATGAAAAATATTACCATCATTCCCACTATCAACACTCCATACGCCGATATCCCACGCTCACGCAATATCCAATATATACTATACAACAATAGTATCCCTGTCACTACATTCATCACTAACGGCGTTAGCTCATTGACCCCAATTATCCAATACACCACACCAAGCATCAACGTCCATAATATCGATGACGACGACGAACTAAATTCATATCGCGTTACTCCATATACCCCGTGCATCGCCAGGTTCTTTGCCATCGACATATGGATATATGCATCGTCTAATGCATACACAAACTCCCCTCCCGTCTTCTCCACTATCTCCATATACCCCGTGCATCGCAAGGTTCTTTGCCATCGACATATGGATATATGCATCGTCTAATGCATACACAAACTCCCCTCCCGTCTTCTCCACTATCTCCTTATACCCGTAGCCTATTACTACTAAAAATATCAATACCACTATTACAATCATTACCCTATAGTGTAAAGATGAATTCATAATGGCATCACTGTTAATTTCATTTTGTTGTGATTTTATATAGAATAAATGATTGATAAAAAACATTGCCGATGTTACCAGGATATGGAATACAATTCGAATTTATCTTTGATAGTAACATAGTCAGGTGACTGAGCTTCGGCTGAAGCAATATAGTTCAGTCTCTTAATAAACTCTGAAGGATTGCTTGAGCAGTTAACAAACATCATCACATTAAATTTCCAATCAGCAAAATGAGTCAATTGTCTTTGATTAGCGTAGCAATCAATCTTTCTCATCTCAAGTGCCTTCGCTGCCTCATTGTTGACAACACCATCGAGATTTACAACCCGAATATTTTTGTTTGTAAATGGTGCATAGTAGCCTAATGCACCGCTTTGAAACGCACCAATAATAGAATTTGCCGGTGTTAGTTCAAGTATTCGGAACGCTGCATCTCTGTATCCTTTTGCACCTAACAAACCATACAATTCTGATTGCGTCGGTGTATAAATAATATAATTTATATTCTGTATTATATTAGCAATTAATAAAACACCATAGAAAATTGAAAAAGTCTTTTTTATGCCTTCAAGTTTAACAATCTCTCGACTCAGTAAATACTTTAAAAAGATAACGATGAGAAATAATGCTGCAACCTGAGTAACAACGAGATAGCGCATAAAAAACCATAATGCAGGAACATAAATGATATAAAACCAACTTAACAATATCGCTGCAATAATAAAGCAATATATATCTGAAATTGTTGAGTCGTTATGTATTTTTTTAAATAAATAAATTATTGATACAACCGAAAAAATAGTATACAATATTGCGCCTGCACTGTGATGTGAAAACAGTGTGCTTCTGAAATGAATAACATCACCTGTTAAAAAGTCAATAAGAGTACCTAATGCCCATGCTATTTGTTGGGTAAAAACGAGGTACGCTTGTTTATGAAAGGATGCCTGCAAATGAACAGCTGAGCCGCTTTCAGGAACAACGGTTTGGAAATGAAAGAGTTGATATACCCACCATGGCAATATTGCTATAAATGCGCTCAGAGAGATAATATAGAGTTTTTTTCTATTCTTACTTATCAGTAATTCATAGAAGCCCAACACACCTATTACAAATGAAGAATCGATTCTAGCAAGCAGTGCCAAAGCTGCAACAATACCTGTGAGGATATACACAAAAGTTTGTCGCTTTTTTGTACTTAAGTGCCAAAGTTCTAAAAGTAATAGAACAAAGAATAAAGAGAGGGATGTCTCCAACCCACCTAAAGCATTTGAGATAGCAACAGACGATAAACTCCAGAATATCGCTGCTAAAAGAGATATGCCACTGTATACGTTATCCGTAATTCTTTTAACTAGTAAAGCAATAAGAATTATGTTAATACTATCGACTACTGCAAGAATGAAAAGATTAATTCGCAACAAAACATCCGGATCAGAAATAATTTTTGCAAAAGGGAAGAGAATAAATGCCAGAAGCGGTTGAAAACCATTTGTAAGCACAATACCGTCTACTGTTGGTCCCTTCCCTTCTGCAATATTTTTTGCGATAGTCAGCGTATAATATGTATCATCAGGTATAAAAAATCTGTCAATAATACTAATGTCACGCGAGACTATAATAAGGCGTATACTTAATCCGATAAAAAAAATAATAACTAGATACTTAATCCACTTTTCTTTACTTAACGGAGGAATCAAATCCATGGAGTTTTGTAGAGTAATTAATGTTTTTACAGTTATCTTACAACTTTTTTTATTACTGTTGTTCCTTTAAATAGCTTTTGTACAGTTTCCGCATCTTTTTCAGCCCCTACAATGTCGCCCCAGTGCATCGGAATTAATACCTTTGGCATAAAGGAGTTTGCAACTTCTGCAACTTCTTCTGCAGTCATAGTATATGTTCCACCACAAGGCATTAATGCCACATCAACAGAAAGCTGTTTCATTTCGGGGATTGCATCAGTATCACCTGTATGGTAAATGCGTTGTCCGTTGGTCAATGTAATGACGTATCCGACCCACTTATTTTCTTTGGGATGAAATTTTTTACCAATATTATATGCGGGCACAGCTTCAACCTCTAATCCCTCGACCTGGTATTTCTTTCCTGGTTCTGCGACTATCACTTTTCCTACAATCTTGTCTGCTACATCTTTCGGTGCCACAAAAACTGTTGTTGGTTTTCGTATCTTTTCAATGTCCTCAGCAGAATAATGATCGTAGTGTGCATGAGTTATTAACACAATATCTGCTTTTGGTGTCGAGTCTGATAGCTTCCAGGGATCAATATATATCTGCCGCGTGCTGTCCTCGATACGAAACGATGCATGTCCTAACCAATAAATGTGATCTGTGTTCATAGTTGTATCACCTCCTCCAATTGTTAATAATAGCATAAACAGAAAAGTCATTTTATCCTCCTTTATTTAAAAAATATTGCTGTTTATTATTTGTTTCAAACATAGTATAAATACGACATCATTATTGTTTATGCAGCTGATTCTTTCAACATTTCCTTTACTTTGGCATAGCCTGGCTTCAGAATATCATAAATTATTGCAATACGCTCTTTGTACGGCAGAAAAGCGCTTTTCATAGCATTGATGGTAATTTTTTCCAGATCGTTAAGGGTCAATTGAAAAACTTTGGCTGCCGTATAATACTCATCTGTTAATGTAATATTACTCATTAACCGATCGTCTGTGTTAAGTGTTACCCTGAACTTGTAACGATAGTAAATACCAAACGGATGTTCCTCGATGCTCGGAACTGCTCCTGTATGCACATTACTTGTCAGACATATTTCGAGCGGAATGCGTTTGTCGAGAATATACTGAGCTAACGTACCCATACTTAAAACTTCACCATTTTTAACGCGCATATCTTCAATGAGACGTGTAGCATGACCAATCCGATGTGCACCACACCACTGTATTGCCTGCCAGATAGATTCTTTACCGAAAGCTTCACCAGCATGAATTGTAATATTAAAATTTTCCCGCTGGATATATTCAAAAGCATCGATATGTTTTTTTGGTGGATAGCCACCTTCTTCACCCGCAAGGTCAAAACCAACAACACCACGGGTACGAAAATCAACTGCCAGCTCTGCTATTTCCTGCGATACAGATGGATCCATGTGTCTCATTGCACATAAAATTAGTCCGTACTGGATGCCAAAATCCTTTTTACCCTGTTCGAGACCTTTAAGTACCGCCATAACTACTTTGTGTCTGTCTAAACCCTTTTGTGTATGGAATACAGGTGCAAAACGTGTTTCGAAGTAAACAACCCCATCCTTTTTCATGTCTTCAACAGTTTCATAGGCAACCCGTTGGAGTGCTTCTTCTGTTTGCATAACCGCACAGGTATGTTCAAACCCTTCGAGAAACAACGGTAAACTTCCACGTATTGCTCCCCTATGGAACCACTCCGCCAGTTCATCAGCATCTGTCGTCGGTAGTTTATCATATTTCTGATCTTTCGCAAGTTCTATCACAGTTTGCGGGCGTACTCCTCCATCGAGATGATCGTGCAACAGCACTTTCGGCAGTGTTCTGATAAGATCTTTTGTCAATTCCATTGCTCCTATCCTTCTTTTATTATGAAATGTAATACTTTTTTGTAATAATAGAATACTTGAATAATTTTATTACTGTATATAACAGCTATATTTGCACTTTTGTTCATTATTTTATAAACTCGTTATATATGAAAACAATTGTTATCCAATGTTGCCTTCTTTTTTATACATTAACTGCATTTTCCCAACAAGCAGTATATGAATTCCTTCGCACCGATGTCGGTGCACGTGCTGCAGCACTTAACGGCAGCGCATTATTCCTTCAAAATGATCCGACTGTTCTTTTCTATAATCCCGCATCGTTAAATGGAATACAAGACACACGGTTATCATTTGGCTATTTCAAACATCTTGCAGGTATTAATGCCGGTAATGCTTCAATAGCTCAGGAAGTAGAAAATATCGGAGTACTTGCTATCGGGATATTATACTTCGACTATGGTACATTTGACAGAACGGATATTTCCGAATATGTTCTGGGTACTTTCGGTGCTTCAGATGTAGCGTTCGTTATGGGATGGGCAACTACGGTGGAAGAAAATTTATTTTTTGGAATCAATGCTGAGTATATCCACTCTTCACTTGCAGATTATTCATCCAGTGCAGTCGCTGTTGGAGCCGGCATTTCATATTACATACCATCTCAGAATTTAACTATTGGAGGAAGCATTCTCCATGCTGGATCTCAAATAAAAACATTTACCGGCCGCCAGGAATCTTTACCTCTAGATGTTTCCATCGGTCTTACTAAAAAACCCGAACATCTACCCGTTTTCCTTAGTCTTGTCTTCCATCGTTTGAACGAATCTAAAAACAGCATTCTCAACAGATTGCGTTCATTTACGTTTGGAGCCGAATTTCTTATGTCATCGTCTTTACGCTTGCGTGTTGGTTATAACAATGAACAACGGAGAGATTTAAAATTTATAACAAAAGCAGAACTTGTTGGTTTTTCATTCGGAGGCGGTTTAATTATAAAAGATTATACTATCGATTATGCATACAATTCCTACGGCACAATTGGTGGTCTCCATCAATTTTCAGTCGGCATGCATTTTGAGTAGTAAACAGCCTCAGACTCACCGCAGATATTTTTTTATGACGAGATACTTCAATTCTTTTTCACCGACATTCCTGATACCGTGGAGTTCATTTGGCGGGCAATAGATACTAGTGTAAGGCTCAACGACCGTCCATTGACCTTTTAAATAAACTTCTGCTTTACCATCGAGTATAAAGAAAAATTCATCTTCGGAATGACTATGAGGGGGATGAGTTGATTCATAAGGACGAACAACACTCATTTTTAAGGTTCTACCATCAATAAATTTTTTATCAACAAACCAATACTGATAGCCAGCCTTTGTGGTTTCAATTTTTGCTGGAGTGAAAGAATTAATACAGTGCTCAAGCGTAAATGCAGAAGTATCAACCTGAGCAAATTGTGTTTCAAACAACAGAAGTAGCGAAAAGAATAATCCCGAATATCTTTTCATATTATTCCTTTGGAATAGATTTGTATTTATCTTTGTAACACAAATTGCTCGGGTTTCGTTCATTCGTAACGCAATGCTTCAATCGGGTCAAGGTTTGCAGCTTTCCATGCAGGATAAACGCCGAATATAAGACCAACCAATGTCGTAATCATTACACCAAGAATAGCCCAATCGACAGGGAAGATAACCGGAAAACTAAACAGAAATGCTACAATATTGCCACCGAGTATTCCGAGAACAATTCCAATTATTCCCCCAACTTCACAGATAACTATAGCTTCCAGAACAAATTGTGAAAGAATATCTGACTTCCTTGCACCGATTGCTTTTCTTATACCAATCTCTCGCGTGCGTTCTGTAACCGATACAAGCATGATATTCATTATTCCTATTCCTGCTGTAAGAAGAGCAATAAAACTAATAACACTGACGCCTAATTTTACATACTTCGTAAAGTCATTAAATGTGTTAATTAGTGATTCATTTGAAAACAATGTAAAATCATCCGGTTCAGCTGGGGGTACTTTTCGTATTGTTCGTAAAATATTCCTCGCTTCTTCAATGCAATCGTCATAGACTTCTGCATTCATTGCTTTAATCATAATGTTGAGACTTCTGTTCTTACCATAATGGTTCAGAAACGTCGTTAGAGGTATAGCAACAAAATTATCTTGATTACCACCTAAAACGGAGCCTTGTGGTTCAAGTACACCAATGACAGTGTAATTATACTGTCCAACACGCACTTCAGCCCCAATTGCTCCACCTCTCGGGAATAACTTTTTCGCGACATCAGCACCAAGCACAGTTATAAGTGATGCCGAGCGAAGGTCTTGTTCGTTAAAGCTACGTCCTTCTGCTATAATCCAGTTATTGGTAGGAAAACCCTCTGGTTCTTCACCTGCTACCCCGACATTCGGATTCGTTTTTGTGTTTCCGAACTGAACAACTCTCCCCCCCACCCAACCTTCAATACCAATATATTTGGCAAGTGTCATTTGTTCTTTTAATCTCAAAGCCTGTTCATAAGTTATATCTTTCCTTTTTTGAGCTTTTCGCCATTCGGTATTACTTGCCATCATTGGCATTTTTTGAATCTGGAATGTATGAGTACCAAGAGAACTGAGACCGCTTTCAATGCTGTTTTGTAATACACGTACAGCTGTCATAACAGCAATTATAGAAAAAACACCTACAACAATACCAAGCAACGTTAGAGCAGAACGTAATTTATTGGCACGAAGTGAATCGAAGGCAAAGATTATTATTTCTTTGAAATTCATATTACCACTTTCTATTCATATCGTAACGATTCTACAGGATCGAGACGAGACGCTTTGAGGGCAGGCATAAGTCCCGAAAAAATTCCTACAAGTAAAGAAATAAAAAGAGCTATTACAACTATTGTTAATGGCATAGCTGTTGGTAACACCTGATCGATTATTAAACTAAGTGGAAACGAAATAGCCAAACCGATAATACCTCCAAGTAAACAGAGTATTGACGATTCAAGTAAGAATTGCAAAAGGATTGCCCGACGCGGAGCACCGATGGCTTTTCGAATTCCAATTTCCTTTGTACGCTCAGTAACAGAAACAAACATAATATTCATAATACTTATACCACCTACGAACAAAGAAAGACCTGTAATAAAAATTCCGACAATACCAATAACTCCGCCTATTTGATTAAATGTCTGAATAAGCATTTCCTGCTGGTTAATGGAAAAATCATCTTCATCACGCGGTTTTAATCCACGTGCTTTTCTAAGAATTCCGCGCAATTCTTCTTTTGTATCTTCGAGCAATTCGATGGAAGAAGCTTTTACCATAATTGAGATACCGCCTTGTCTACTCTGAAATTGAGAGAAGAAGCGATTGATTGGTATATAGATACGATTGTCTAGTGATTGCATACCGAGAAAATTTCCTTGTTCCTCAAATACTCCTACAATCCGATATGCATAACCACCAACTTTGATTGTTTTTTCAAGAGGATTTTCATACGGGAAAAGATTTGCTGCAACTTGCGAACCAATCACACATACTGGTCTACCACCATCAGATTCTGAACGAGAAAAAAATCTTCCTAAGGCAAGGTCTGCACTATTTGTTTCGAGCATCGTGTGAGTTGTGCCAACCACTGTTACATCCTCAATGTATTTTGAACCATACTTTACATCTCTTGTTGCTCCGATTATAGGCGTCACCGATGCAGCATACTCAGCATAACGCTCAATTACACGGGCGTGTTCAATTTTAATGTCTTTTCGGTTGCGATATCTCCACCAATCCTGACCACCACCCCACGGCCATTTTTGTATATAAAGAACATCTGCGCCTATTTTAGAAACACTTTCATTAAATGCTCTGTTTAATCCTTCGAGTGCTGTACCCATCAATGTAACGGAGACAATACCAATCACTATTCCAAGTGTAGTTAAAGCCGATCGCATCCGGTTTGCCCAGATAGCCTGAAGTGCAATAATAATACCTTCTTTTATTTCGTTTGCTAGTAACATGTTTATGAAGTATAACGTTTACGATTTTTTACAATTTCATCACCTTCGATCTTCCCGTCCCGCAATCTGATAATACGTTGTGCATGTGAGGCAATATCCTCTTCGTGAGTAACAAGAATAATTGTATTACCTTCGCGATGCAATCGATCGAATAATCCCATGATTTCTTCACCGGTTTTGCTATCGAGATTACCGGTCGGTTCATCTGCAAGAAGAATTGAGGGATTTGTAACAAGAGCACGCGCTATCGCAACTCTTTGTCGCTGACCACCCGAAAGCTCGTTTGGCTTATGGTGTACTCGTTCGAGCAATCCTACTTTTTTTATTGCTTCCAACGCCAGAGCCTTACGTTCCTCAGATGAAATACCAGCATAAATTAAGGGAAGTTCAACATTGTGAAGTACGTTTGAACGAGGTAAGAGATTAAAAGTTTGAAAAACAAAACCAATTTCTTTATTCCGCACGCGTGCGAGCTCATTATCATTCATGTCGCTCACATTCATTGAATTCAGTTCATATAATCCGGAAGTCGGTGTATCGAGACAACCAATGATATTCATCATTGTTGATTTTCCAGAACCCGATGGACCCATAATTGCTACATATTCATTCTTGTTAATTGTCAGTGTAACACCATCGAGTGCATGAACCTGCTCATCACCAACCTGATAATATTTCCTAATATTGACTAATCGTATAATTGCTGACATAGTATCCTGCTCTTCTGGTCAGAGTTATTTCGATTCTTTCTCTGCTGTCAATCCCGTTTTGAATCGTCGTTTATTATCTACTTTTACTTTCGAACCATCTTCAAGATCCCGATTAATTGCTTTAAATGGACCTGAAACAACTTCCAAACCTTCGAGGTTCTCTCCAATTACTTCTACATACATATCATCACTTATTCCACGGGTCACTGGTACTGTTTTTACTATCCCATCCTTAACAACAAATATTACTTCCTGAAGCTTATCGCTCTTTTTCTTCTTTGCACCTGCATCTAACTGCACATCTCCTTCTTCTTCAGATTGCGATGGTTGATCTTTTGGTGTACGTATTGTTACTGATTGGATGGGAACAGCCAACACATTATGTCGGGTCTCGGTTTCGATATCAGCTGTTACAGACATTCCAGGACGAAATTCGACATTTTTTGGCTTATTGAGAAGGATACGAACTTCAAAATTGGTCACCTGATCCTGTGTACCAACACCGGTTGATTTTGCAGTATTGGCTATTTGTGTTACCACTCCAACAAATTCACGTTCGGGGAATGCATCGATTTGAATGCGGGCAGTATCGCCTATACTAACAAGCACAATATCATTTTCGCCAACATCAACACGTGCTTCCATAACCGAAAGATCTGCTACGGTCATCAGCTGTGTTCCTTGCATAAAGTTGCTTCCGCTAACGCGTACACCAATTTCTACATTGAGCTGGCTGATAACACCCGCCATTGGTGACGTTACTACTGTTTTGCTGAGTGTTTCTTTTGCCTGCCGTACATTTGCTGCTGCCTGTTCGTTAGCAGCCTTAGCACTCATATAATTAGCTTTTGCTACATCCATCTCTGCCTGTGAAACAAGATTTTTTGCAAACAATTCCGACACACGCTTAAAATCAGATTCTGCTCTAATATAGCTTGCTTCTGCCATTGCATGGTTTGCAAGCGCACTTTCATACTGCGCCTGGTATACATCGGGTTTTATCCGTGCCAGCAACTGACCACGCTTTACAAACTGACCTTCTTTTACCGGCAGCTCAATTATCTCTCCACTTACTTCTGCGTTAATAACAACCTGAGTAACAGGATATATTTTTCCGGTTGCTGTAACAATTTGCGTCAGCGTGCGGCGCTGGATTTTTTCGGTTTGAACAGTAAAGACCGGTTCACGTTTACTGCCAATAAACACCAACACACCTAACAGTACCAGTACGGCACCTAGTACAGAAAATATGATTATTCTTTTTTTGCGTTTCTTTCCGTTCGATGTTTCCATTGTCACTCCTCATTCAATTAATAAGTTCGTGATCCAAGCACATACTCAAGATTTCGCTTTGCAATAATGTAGTTGTATACTGCATTGACTCTATTTGCAAGAGCATTAACATAATTTGCATTAGCAACCTGTAAATCGATGAGTGTACCTGAACCTAAATTATACTTCTCTTCTGCAACTTTACGATCCTGCTCAGCAGAAGTTACACTTTTAACACTTGCTTCGTATTGTTTTCGTGCGGCTTCTATATCAAGAAGTGCTTTTTTAACTTCGACACTAACTGTACGTTCTGTTTGAGCAAGAGATACTTCAGCATTTCGTTCCTGAACTTTTGCATTCTGGTAGCTGAGATTTGTGAGGAAACCATCGAAAATACTCCAGCTTACATTAATTCCTATATTCCATGTTCTGCGGTTTCCGATATTTTCTATCGTTGGGCCGGCCATCGAATACCCGGCAGACGCACTGATACTTGGACTATATTTACTCAAAGCAGAACGCACACTATGTCCCGCACTTTCTACGCTTTTCTGAGCAACAACATAATCTGGTCGATAGAGTAATGCACGCTCACGAAGTTCTTCAAAATTATTCATCGACGGTACTTTTTCAAATTCTGCAGGATTAATCTCTGGTTTTAAGGAAGGATCGGCGATAACGTAATTTTCCATAACGTCGAGACCAATAAGAGCTATGAGATCTGCAACAGATTTGTCATAGGCATTTTTTGCATTGATGAGATTATACTCATCGAGTGCAACCTGTGATTGCTGCCGGTAAACATCGCCAATAGCAAGCGAACCAACACGATTTGATTCTACAATCCGTTCAAGTTGTCGCTGATCGCGTTTAAGATTCTCCTCATTGACTTTTACTAACTCTTCATTTCTTAGCACTGTGAGATATGCTGCCTGCACCTGATATACAATTGATTGTTTTGTGCGTTCATATTGTTGCTGAACTTTCTCTTTTTCAGATAACGATTTCCACAAATCCGATTCACGACCAAGTCCATCAAATACTTTTAATCGTGCCTGAATGTTTGCATCGTATCCGCTGGTTGTACTAGTCATCGGTTTTATGACTTCAGACTTTGAATAACCAGCCGATGCTCCTACAGTTGGAAGATACTGGCCATAGGCAGACAGCACACTACTCGATGCTGCATCGAGTGAATGCTTTGATTGTAACACTGTTGTATTGTTTTGCAATGCAATTGTTATTGCGTCATCAAGTGTTATTATTTTAACTGGTTGAGTGTAAGCGTTTCTAAAACAAAAAAGCAGAAGAATAACAAAATAGAAATGTTTCATTGTTTGACTCCGTAATTAAGAACTAAAGAATTTGAATTCGTTACTCCTTGTAATTAAACGAATTCTTTTCACCAAAGTTTCAATGTTGAAGAAACCTTGATGTTTATTCAATTCTCCCCTCAGGTTGTTGTAGTATGCCGTGTTTTTTTTTAATAGGTTGTCGTAGAACTTCGTCTTTTATTGAAATCAAATATTGTACTGCCGAATCATGATCATTCGGAATTATTCCGTCGAGTATCGCATCCGTAATTTTATCTTTTAAAATTCCTACGTATGGACCAGGTGATAACTGACAGAGTTCCATTATTTCTTCACCACGGATTGGTGGCTGCCAGTTGCGGATTTTATCTTTTTCTTCTACTTCTTTCATACGTTGAACTACTTTATCGTAGTTTTTCAACACTTGTTGAACAAGTTTCGGATTTTTCGATGTAATATCTGCTCTGCATAATACCATAAGATCGTCAATAGCCTCACCTGCTTCAAACATTAACCGGCGAATTGCAGAATCTGTAACATCATCATCGACTAATGCCTGTGGACGGAGATGGAGCCTGACAAGTTTTTCGATGTATGGAACTTTATCTAATGGAAACCGCATTCTTTGAAAAATTCCTCGGATCATCCTTGCTCCATACTCCTCATGACCATGAAATGTCCATCCAACACCGTGTTTAAATGCTTTTGTTTTTGGTTTCGCTACATCATGAAGTAATGCCGCTACCCTTAGCCAGACATTATCGCTCATTTCTGAAACTTTATCTACAACAAGCATTGTATGAAGAAAAACATCTTTATGATGATATTCTTCCCGTTGTTCAACACCTGACAACGCGGCTATTTCTGGAAAGACAATATGCATTACTCCTGTTTGTTGCATTAACAACAATCCCGTCGAAGGTTTTGAAGAAGCTAGTAACTTCAGGAATTCTTCTGATATCCTCTCCTGTGAAACAATTTTCAACCGTTCTGCCATTTGTTGCGCAGCTTTCAATACTATTTGATCGACAGAAAACTGTAACTGAGCAGCAAACCTCATTGCTCTCATGATACGGAGTGGGTCGTCGTTAAAAGTAATTTCCGGGTCAAGAGGCGTAACAAGTAGCTTTTGTTCCAGATGGCATAAACCATTATACCTGTCTATGATTTGACCAAAGTAGGATATGTTTATTCTCACTGCTATTGCATTGACAGTAAAATCACGACGAGCGAGATCATCTTCGAGGGTTCCGGTTGAAACCGATGGCTTTCGTGAATTTGCAGCGTAACTTTCCTTCCGTGCACCAACAAACTCTAATTTCCGATCATCAAGCTGGAGCATTGCCGTTCCAAAGTTTTCATAGACAACGGGTTCTCTGATGCCTAATTCTCTTGCTACTATACGTGCAAATTCAATTCCGTTGCCAACAACAACAAAATCGATTTCTTTTACTTCCTGACCCCGCAATAGATCTCGTACATATCCTCCAACAGCGTATACTTCGATATTGTGCGCATCGGCTATCGTACCAAGTTGACGAAGTAATGAATCTTTTATTTCAATACGCCCGTTCATATTCGCATAGCAACTTGCTGTGATTCTATTTTCTGAAGTATTTCCTGTGCAACTTCAAGTGCCTGAATACCATCTCTTCCGCTAACACGTGGCTCGCTATTGTTAATAATAGCATCAATAAATGTTTCGAGTTCAACTTTCAGTGCATTAATCTCTTTCACTTCCGGTTGTTCATAAACTATAAGTCGCTTCTTTTTTCCTTGCTCAATATTTCCTAACAACATTGTTGGTTTTACATCAACCGCATGTTCATCAACTAAACGAAAAACTTCTGCTAGTCCCTGTGCAAAATCTATGGATATATAAGCATCTGTCTGAAACATTCGCATCTTACGCATTTTGTGTTGGGATATACGACTTGCTGTTACATTAGCAACACATCCATTAGCAAACTGCAATCGCGCGTTCGCAATATCAACCGTATCAGAAATAACAGCAACTCCATTGGCATCAATGCGTAAGACCGAAGACTGAACGAGACTTAAAATAAGGTCGATATCATGAATCATCAAATCCAACACAACGGCAACATCGGTTCCACGCGGATTAAATTGTGAGAGACGATGTGACTCGATAAATAACGGCTTAAGGTTGTACTGTTCTAAAGCCAGAATTGCAGGATTAAATCTTTCGACATGACCAACCTGAAGCTTCAGATTACGACTTGCTGCTTTATCTACAAGCAAACGAGCCTGTTCAACGGTTGCAGTTATTGGTTTTTCTATAAGGATGTGAAGATTGTACTCCAATGCCTTCATTGCTACATCATAATGCGTTTGTGTCGGAGTAGCTATACTCACAGCATCGACAGAACTAAAAAGATCTTCCGGTGTGTCAAAGGAATGGATATTGAATTCATTAGCAAGTTTCTGAGCCCGTTGTTTGTCAATATCATAGACTCCGACAAGCGTCGCAGTACTGATTTCTTTATAGAGTTTTGCATGGTATGTACCGAGGTGACCAGTACCAACAACTCCGACACGAATTTTCATAGCTCCTTCCTTTCTTCAACGTTCAGATTCTTTAAACTTGCGAACGCCTTTCCGTTGTGCTGCAAGAATAATCCTATCATACCCATTAAGTGTTTGACTTCGGTAATACAGTACAGCTGTATAAACATTCTCTGTACGAATATCGTTTCCTTCTATAAAATACCAGTCATCGTTAAGAACGTACTGATACTCATAACGACCACGGCGTAGGAATGAATGTAGTACATAACGATCTGTAAGCGTATCGTATGTCATCTTCCAGTGTGTATTTGTCCTCCAACCGTTAAAATCGCCAACAACGTATATTTCACTATTCTTAATCTGATTCATTAATAATTCAAAACGTACATGCTCATAATCAGCGAACGGCGAATTGATAAGGTACGTCGAAATCCCATCTTCATCCTCTGCTCTCAGCTCAAACATTGTACGTACGTCCGTACCTGATATATTCCGTAAAATTGCACCTTGTCTGTAAATATTTACATCTCTGAAGTCAAAAACCCTATATTCATTTCCAGGTAAAATGTTATCAACACGAAAAATTATTCTTGATGTACCCCAACCCAGTACAGAAGTGAAACGATCTGAGTCATCAAAATCGATTCTACGAGGGTATTCGATTTTTCTATTTACATAAACATCCGCAGCACGGATAAAGTTTTGATCTATAGAACGAATATGCCTCTCATCTGGTGATGGAAGTACATACAGCAATGAAACACGGTGAGCCTGATTCCATGGGAATGATTCTGATGGAAGATTAGTTGATTCTGCATCGATGGCATCATTATTATGTTCTTCGGTAACAAGCATTTTGAAAGCAGCAACCAACTCTGTTAATGCACGGTTCCAGATTTCTACTCTGTAATTACCGGAGTATCTGAAATGTTCAAAACCCGGAAAACCTGGAAGCTGAAACGTGTAGGTCCATCGGTAATGTTTAACTCCCGGTGGTGCCTCGGTGTAGGGAATTTGAGCAAGCGGAATTATACGATCCGGATCGTTAATAAATGTCGAGAACGTTTCTTTCCAATTTCTGTCGCAGTGTAATACTTTGATACGAAAGAATTCAGGTTGTGGAGTATCAGTATCGAAGCTAATAGTAACAGACTGTGCGGATAATGTTGCCAAGGGGAATTTAGCCATCACCGATCCTTCAACCCTCAACCCACGAATTCTTGTTGCATAAATTTCCTGCGCTTGAATTTCGAAAGTAAAAAAAAACAGAATAACAACAAAATGATTACGCATTACGTCACACGTTTTGTTTAAGCCATTGGTAAAAATCACTTACACTATAGAACACAAAATCTGGTTGAAGTTGCAACACTGTATCTGCTGCATAAGAATCCCACAATACAGAGGCAATCCGCACCCCTCCTTCACGTGCTGCACAAATATCTGCCGGTGAATCACCCACCATCAACAATTGTTCTGGAGACAAACCAGTCCTTTCCATTATGAGCTTTAAACCATCTGCCGATGGTTTATGATTCTTCACATCATCGCCGGTTACAATAATATCGAAGTGGTTATCCAAAGCATATTCTTCTAGAGTTATGTTCGTTGTTTTCTTCCCTTTTCCTGTAAACAATGAAACAATTAAACCAATTTCTTTGCAGTATTGCAATACTTCACTCATTCCACTATGTACTTTTGCCAAACGTTTATGATTCATTCGGTAAAAAGAAAGGTAATCTATTATTGCTTCATTTAAATGCTCTTTACCGACTAGTCGTTCAATAACATCTTCCTCCGGCGGACCAAAAAGGGCGATAATTTCGGAATCTGTATAACGTTTTTTAACATACTTCTGCGTAACATAATTGAATGATTCAAAAATCAATTGGTTGGTTTGAACAAGTGTACCATCCATATCAAACACAATACAGCGGAAAGTAGACACAGCAGAACTATCTTTCAAAGAATCCTTCATATATCAACAGGAAATATACCCAAGCATTGTTACGATTGCAATGTAAGTATGCGATTATTTGTATTCTAAATATTTAATCGTAAGTAGTGTTCTTGTCTGTGCGATTACTCTCACACTGTCAACTGTTAAGGTAGCATAGGTGAGTGTATCGATTGGAATAAAATTGACTGTATAGAATCCTTCAGGGATATCTGTTAGCTGAAAAGAACCTGTCGTGTTATCGGGATATGTTGATACCACATCGGAAGTAGAAGGTATGATGGTCTGAACAATAACATTTGCAACTGTGGAGTCCGGATTTAATATCTGACCTGCTATTGAACCTGACAAAAGTGTTGGCTGCAAACGAATTTTGGGTCTTAGAACATAATATTTTACAACATCGAATTTTTCTTTAATTGATTCTCCGACATCAAGATCCACTGTTAACTGATATCGTTCGCCTGAACCTACAGTAAAGGCATGCTCAAGAATACATCCACCAGCGATAGATGGATCGGGACGAAGCTGATATTCATTACCATCAATCACAACAGAACCAATATTAAAAAGAATTCGTATTTTATCGTAACTACCCGCTGGTATTTTATCCGCTACAAGCCATTCGAAATTGCCATTACGCAATGACAGAACTTCATAGATTTGCAAATTTTCTGTTACAGGTTTCCATGCTATGTCGAGTGGCAGGTTTGCAGAATGTATTTCTACTCTCTGTATAGTAAGCGTAAGCTTTTCAATACCTGCAGGAGCATCGACGAGTTTTACAAAGAGTTCAGCATCATAATACGACGAGGAATTATTCTTTTTCGCACAACCTGAACTAAGAATAACAGCTACGACACAAAGAAATATAAAAAAATCAACTCGTTGCATGTTTTATTTTTAAATTACAATTCTTTTTATTAAAGGGAAATACTCCTTTTAGTTTACCTTGACTCAACCTGAAAATCTTAATACTTTGGAGTTATGAATACTCAAATCTTTTTAAAAAAGAATGAGGAAAAAAGACTTCTTGGCGGACATCAATGGATTTTTAGTAACGAAATTGAGAAAATTGATGGTTCAGCAGGCATTGGTGATATAGCAGAGCTTTACAAATACGACGGATCGTTCCTGGGCATCGGTTTTTACAATCCACATTCACTTATTTCATTCCGACTTCTGTCGCGAATAAAAGAACCTATTAACGAAGATTTTTTCTTAAAACGACTGCAGCAGGCTAAGCTATTACGCGAGAAACTATTCCCCAACAGTAATACGTACCGGCTTGTTCATAGCGAAAGTGATTTCTTACCTGGTTTAATTATTGACCGTTACAATGAATATTGTGCCTTACAAATATTTACAGCAGGGATGGAGCACTATACCGGAACAATATGTAACGCAATTGAATCACTCCTCCGACCAAAAGCAATTATCGCACGCAACGATGCTGCATTACGCTCGCTGGAGCAACTACGGCAAACAACAGAAGTACTACGAGGTACCCCCGGAGAAACTGTCTATAACGAAGAAGGGATATTTTACATTGTCGATATTCTCAAGGGGCAAAAGACAGGCTTATTCCTAGACCAAAGAGAAAACCGTACAAGAATTCGACGTTTTGTTAAAAACAATCGTGTACTCGATTGTTTTTGTAACGATGGCGGTTTTGCTCTTCACGCATGTTCTGCCGGTGCCATTGAAGTTATTGGTGTCGATATTTCTGAAGCAACAATTGAAAGAGCTAAAATCAATGCGCGAATGAATAATGCCACCAATTGTTCTTTCGTTGTCGCAGATGTATTCGAGTTCCTAAAGCACCAAATCGTGAATAATGAACAATACGATGTTATTATACTCGATCCACCATCTTTCACAAAGAACAAAAGATCTGTTCCAACTGCTTTACGCGGATATAAACAACTTCATTATTATGCATTACAATTGCTGAAAACGCCTGGTTTTCTTATTACTGCTTCCTGCTCACATCATATTACAAAAGAAGATTTTCTTAAAACTATTCAGGAAGCAGGACAAAAAGCAAAAAGGGCTCTGAAGCTTCTTGAATTTCACGGAGCATCACCAGACCATCCGGTTTTGATCTCTATGCCCGAAACAAGTTATTTGAAATTTGCAATCTTTGCAGTACAATAAAAATGTAATTTTAATATAAGTTCTAACAGTTCTTATAATAAATAACAATAAATCTGAGTGATACGATGTTTTACTCAAAAATATTTTACCCGCTGATTTTGATAACCGTTTTATCTATATCAGCATTTGCACAATACCCATCAAAGCCTGATACCTCATATGTTTTTAAACCATCACGCAATATCTTCGAGCGCGATATGTCCTACCGACCCTATACACGTGGTTGGGGCGTGGATATACTACTTTCTGACAACGGATTTGGTTTAGGTGGTTTTTACCGTTCAGAAATAACTGATGACTGGGCATGGAGTCTGGCCTTTACAATTTCAGGTGCAAAAGATCCAACAGAAGTTGAACAGTACGACTACTATGGCAATTCGTATATTTTTGGTAAAAAAAATCGTTTACTGATGTTTCCATTGCATTTATCAGTACAATATCGCCTCTTCCGTGAACATATTACAGATACTTTCAGACCACTAGTATCTGCCGGACTCGGGCCAACGATGATGTATGTCTTCCCATACGCAAATAATTACCTTATTACAGATCCCTTTACCGGTTATACTTACCTTTATCCGGATAAAAAGGATTTCTTTTCAAGTTTAAAATATGGCAAAATGCACTACACGCTCGGCGGGTTTATTGGTATCGGTGCTTATTTCGGGCTGAGCAAAGGTACCCTGACCGGTATTCATATACGATATTATATTGCATATTTCCCTCAAGGTTTAGAAGTAATGGAAAACAGCCTGACAAAAAACTTCAGCAGTATAACTCTACTCATTCAGTTCGGTACTCTTTATTAGTAACTAAAACAAGATTCTCTGATATCAGACAACACAAGCAACAGTGCTAACGTCTGTAATTAACACACTTCCAGTATTACTGTATCAATAATACCGTAAATTTTCGTTTATTTAGTCTGGAAAACAATAATGTTTTCTGATATTCTTCGTAATTTTCCAAACACATTTCATTCCTTTAGGGAAGGTAACAAGATCCCCGGCTTTGATTACTACCGGCGCGCTGTTTTCTGGTGTAACTGTTACCTCTCCTTCTAGGATGTAACATATTTCGTCTGCATCATACTCCCATAAGAATTCAGAAACTTCTTTCGACCAGACAGGCCAAGTTTCTATTCCTAATTCTTTTAATCGTTGTTCGTCCGGTTGTCTCTCAATTTTAATCTCTTTCATATTCAACTCCTCCTGATTTATTTACACTTTGAATAACTATCTCTGATTTAATAAGAGCATCTGCTTTTGCTGTAACCAATATGTTACCAGATTCTCCTTTCTTTGTCTTAATAATTGCCAATACTAAGCCATTGAATGCTTTTCTTTTATCCGAAGTGAAAGATGTCATATCAGTTGGATCACCATTGTCTGTAGCAACCAATACACCTGCACCTTTGACCTCAACATGGATAAGATTATCAGCTGTAGGGACTGTAAGTCCATTCTTATCTACAACGCTTACGGTTATAAATGCAAGGTCTTTTCCATCTGAAGTTATAACATTCCGATCGACAGACATTGATAGTTTGTATGGTTTACCGGTGGTCTTTACATATGTTTCGGCCCACTGTTTCCCATTTTTGTATGCAACTGCTTTTAACTCACCTGGTTCGTAACGTACTTCATCCCAACGCAGGCGATATTCAAAGATACCTTTTTTCTTTCTTCCCAATGATTTGTTATTGAGAAACAACTCTACTTCGTCTCCTGATGTAAAAACATGCACAGGTGTAATCTGACCAATCCGTTCGGGCCAATTCCAATGAGGTAAGATATGAACCATCGGTAGATCAGGTCTCCATCGTGATTGATAGAGATAAAATCTGTTTTTCTTAAACCCTGCAAGGTCGATGATACCGCAATACGAACTACGAGACTCATAGTATGGTGTCGGTTCACCTAAATGGTCCCATCCTGTCCATACAAATTCGCCTGCAACAAACGGATGCTTATCGAGCGAAGCAAATACTTTATCGGCTGAGGCACCAAAATCAACAGCATGGAGTTCGTACGACGTTACATGGCGCAGTTTAGAATCTCCTCCTCTGCCATCCCGAACAATATCGCTATTTTTTTGAGTTACCGGAAAAAAATAAATACCTCTGCTACTAAAAGCCGATGCAGTTTCGCTGCTAAGTATTACTTTTGAAGAATATTTATTTTTGAATGCTTGGTATTGAGGTGGTGTACGAATCCGATCTGTGCCTTCAAACTCAGGATCCTGACGGATTCCTTCACCCTGGTAATTTAAACTTATAATATCTAGTACAGCTGGCAATGGCATATGAGGTTTGGCGTAGTTCATAGCACTTGTCACAGGTCTTGTAGGATCTTCTTCCTTGACAATTGTGTACAAACGTTTTGCTACTGCTGCTCCTTCTTCCTCTGTGTATTGTTCCCCAACTTCATTGCCGATACTCCACATTATCACAGATGGGCAATTCCTGTCTCGTCGTACCATTGCCCGCAAATCCTGCTCGTGCCAATCAGGAAATATAAGGTGAAAATCAAGTGGAGTTTTCTTTTTTACCCAACAATCAAATGCCTCGTTCAGAACAAGGAACCCCATCCGATCTGTCAATTCTAGAAGTTCTGGAGCAGGTGGATTGTGAGCCATGCGAATTGCATTGCAACCCATTTCCCGTAACATTTCCAGCTGACGTTCTGCTGCACGATAGTTAAATGCAGAACCCAATGCACCTAAATCATGATGCAGATTAACACCTTTAATCTTTATTTGTTCATCATTTATAAAAATCCCGGAATCAGGATGAAAACGAAGTGCGCGTATACCAAATCTTGTTTCATACTCATCGATCTTGCGATTATTTTGAATTAACGTCGTAACAGCTATATATAAAGAAGGCTCCTGAGTTGGTGGCGGTCCCCAAAGTTTTGGATTTTTAAGATTAACGGTGCTTTTTACAGTTGTTTTTTTCTTTGCCGCTATTAGCGTTACTCTTGGTTCCAGCACTGCAACAGCTTTTTCATCCTTTTGACCACGATTATTCAAAATATAAATTTTCGTAATAGTTTTTACTTCGGCTTCTTCATCCGATTCATTAACAATCATTGCTTCGATCGTCACTGAAGCTGATTTTTTCGATACAGAGTCTGTTGTAATAAACGTGCCCCAGTGTCCTATGTGAATCGGATTTGTTTTTACAAGCCAGACATTTCTGTAAATTCCACCTCCGGGGTACCAACGTGAAGAATGAGGTGGGTTATCCAATCGTATAGCCAGTTGATTTTCCTTACCGTATTCAATGTATGGTGTGAGGTCTAGTCGCCATGAGGAATAACCATAAGGCCATCCTCCTACAAGCTTTCCATTCAGCCACACAATTGCATACGACATTGCCCCGTCAACATCAAGAAATATCAATCTGTCTCTGTCTTCCTCAGGTATAAATATTTTTTTCCGGTACCATGCAACACCCGGCGTTGGAAGTCTTCCCATGCCTCCACCAACTTCAGCATCCGGACCTTCAAAGAAAGGACCTTTTATTGCCCAGTCGTGTGGGAGATCGACCAGTTCCCACATCCTGTCATCATAATTACTTTGCACAAACGGGAAATTACTACCTGGATGACCTTCCGGTCGTAAATGATGCGCAGTTGAATCTTTTATTAAATCATTACCACTTGGTAAAATCCATGGCTTCAGAACAAATTTTTTTACGTCAATTTTTTCAGCTTCGGTTGGCTTTGCATCTGCCGGTTTTATATCTGAAGATTCTTTTACCTGAGGACGCACATCATATATCAAGGTATCAGCTTCAGCTGCAGAAGAGTACTTAAAAAAAAACCAGCCGTTATTAATACTTATCCGCTCGCGTACCTTGATATTACTTTTTTTGTTAGCACCTGCAAAAACAAAATTACATCCAATAAAAACAATAGTAG
>FWPV01006113.1_pt1 | contig 23364 bp, 17 predicted proteins | sample 2228371 | NCBI WGS metagenome assembly FWPV01 (sample SAMEA103939776, study PRJEB20133) | metagenome | reverse complement strand
AACTTTTCGGGTTACCATCTGCGCATAATATGATTTTTAAGTGTTGCGCATCCCGGATGAAATCCAACAACAAAATCGTTCTCTTCAATATTGTTCTTTTCTAAATAATCACTTGCAAACTTTTTGTCTTCATCAGAAAAGAATATTTCAAGCCCAGGTTCCTCATCAAGACTTTTATTTAAAAGTTTTTCAATCAAACGAATATTGGTTTGAACATTATGTGATAGATCATTTTCTAAAATGGTAACATTATTAAGCCAGCCGAGGTTTTGCCGGTGCATTCTTAAATACTCAACCCCGGCTCTTTTTTTTGCAGCGATTAAAAAGTTTATAATGTTATATTCTTTTCTGTTAGAAGGATAAACATTAATTGAGGCATCATATTTTTTTCTTATTGCGAAAACAAAAAGAAGTGATTTCCGGATTCCTTCCCTTAAAAAATCAAAGTGGATAACATTATTAATATGTGGATTGTTTTGCAGAATTTCTGTTGTTCCTTTAAACATTACCAGAACATCTATCTGTGCATCGGGAACAGATTGGCGCAATAGCTTTAAAGCCGGAGTAAACATCAGCGCATCACCAATACCGGATAATGCGAGAATTAGAATTTTCATAAATAATTATTATAAAAAAGCTGTCTATCGAACCTGAATTAATCTGTGTCACGCTTCGCCTGGCCCTGAATTGCAGCGGGCAGGTAAAGCGTGACAGTCTAATTCTTGTAACAGCAGTGATTTCAAAACAACATTAATTTGTTTTGCTTGTATCTAATCCTATTACAAGCCGTTTATATTTTTCAATGTTAGCTCTGACATTAGGATCTTCAGGGAAAAGTGTCCCAAGCTTTTGCCACAACTCTAAAAGTTTGTCATTCTTTCCCTGTCCTTCATAAACATCAAGCAATATTCTGTAGGGATTATAATATGATTGGACATCTTCCGGATTCTTTTCCATTCTTGCAAGTGCAAGTTTTTCAACTTCAGAAGATACAGCTAAATATTTCTCGTTTGCACCGGCACGTTTGTAAAGTATGCTTATTTCATAAAGCAAGCCATAATCCATCGGAATTAATTTGACAGGCATTTTCATTTCCATCTCATCAAGTGTCTTTGTTGCCAAATCATTTTGGCCGGTGTTGATGTAATAAAGGGTTAAACGCAAAAATGCGTTTCTGTAATTCTGAACCATTCGTTTATGATTATCATCAAGGAAAATTTTAGGATCATTCAGTCCACGGAACTTAAATCCCGGCTGATAATCTCTGCTGTAACCAACAACTTCTGTTAAGTTAGCTTTTAAAATATTTGGTTCGATAAATTCATCATTCTGTTTACGTTTCTCCGGCACAAGCCTGAATGCCATACCTTCCATTCTGAGATAATCGCTCAAACCAATTTTACTGTCTTCAGAACAGGTTACTGCAAAGTAAATTGGTCTTTCCCAATTATTAGATTCAATTATTTCTTTCACCATTAAATCCTGAACACGCACAGCCTGGATATTTCCATAATTTAAGGTTGGATTCATTGTCCAGGTAATTGAGCCCTGATTAATAAGCGAAGTATCTTTTATTCCAAACTTCTGCACAATATCAGAAATTGAAACCTGTGTGCCCCTTGGAATAATTGGTACGGAAATTTTTTGTGGTGTCCACTGAATCGGTCTTATGTCGCGTATTTGCTGATCTGAAAGCCGCATTCGTACAGTTCCCACTTTGTATGGATCGACATTTTTAAGCTGATTTATATACCAGCTTGTATTTAGCAAACTAAGGTTTGCAATTTTAACATCGCGCCGCACACCTTCAACATCCTGCAAATACCACAATGGAAAAGTATCATTATCTCCATTTGTAAAAAGAACTGCATTTGGTGCACAGCTTTGCAAAAGATTATATGAGTAATCCCATGGCACCCAATTGTTAGATCTATCGTGAGTAAAATAATTTGCCTGAAGCATTCTTACTGGAATAAATACTATGCCCAAAACAAGCACGCCGTAAGTTGCTGCGTTTCTAAGAGAGTTCTTTGTAAGTTTTGATTGAATTAAGTCAATCAACCCTCTCAAACCAACTGCAATCCAAAGAGCATAAACGAAGAAAGCTCCCACGTAAAAATAATCTCTTTCTCTTGGCTGCGGTTCTTGCTGATTTTGGTAAAATGCAGTTAGATATCCCATAAGTATAAACATAATCATATAAACAGAAGCCATCTTCCAATCTTTTCTGAAGTGAAAATAAATTCCGATTAATCCGATTAAGAAAGGAATACCAAATAAAGAATCTTTAGTTTCTCCGGCAAAGTTAATTCCAATAACTTTTCCAATAATATTTCCGATATCATTAAACGGAGCAATGTTTACTCCATCATCCTGCACCCAACCTTCTCGTCCGGCAAAATTCCAAAGCAGATATCTTGTCATCATATGATTCATTTGATAAGAGTAGAAGAAATCAAGATCGGAAGAATAGTTGGTATATACTACCTGTTGATGAGGTTCTGAAGCAAACCTTCTTTTAAATGTTGGGAAGTCACCGTACTGTTCACGATTAAGATATTTTACCAGTTCGGTAAAAGTGTTAGGTTCGTTTTCATTCATAGGAGGATTTTGATTTGAGCGAATGATTACCATTGCAAAAGTTAAAAATCCAACCAGTATAAAGATGAATGACATAAACACAAGATGAAGCGTTGGTTTGGAATTCTTTCTTGCGTAATGAACACCAAACCCCAATACAGCAAACAAAAGAACAAGTATTAAAACTTCCAGGAAAATATTATCCCCCCCAATGGCCGTCATAAGTTCCGGTAAGTATTTTACAACACCGGGATAAGTTGCAAAAAGAGCAATGCCACCAATTATTATAGGCATATAAAAAGAATTTCTTGTAAAAATCTTTTTCCAATAAACGCCCATTATCAATGCACTTATACCAACTATAAATAATTTAAACTTGGAATCAAAGTCCTGGAATTCTTCTGTTGATGGAGGGGTTTGAGATTTTTCACCAGACCACCAGAATATTGCGAGCAAAAGAATAATTGCCGCATGCATCATAAAGATGTACCCGGTTTTCTTTAACGATTCTTCATCATCTACATACTTCTTAAACATAATTATCATTACAACGGGCACGGCAGCCAGTACGCTCATTAAATGAACGCCGGTAGAGAGACCAATCAGATATGCAATCATCAAGATATATTTTTCGCTGTCTTTTTTATCAGCCCGCTCATTCCACCTCATTATTAAATATGTAACGGCTGCAAAAAGAAAAGTACTGAATGCATAAACCTCAGCTTCAACACCGTTAAACCAGAATGTATCACTAAATGAAAAAGCGAGAGCCCCAATTGCTGCTGAAACATAAGTTGCAATTGCATCAAAGAGATTATCAGCTTTTTTGCCTTTGTAGTTTTCAATAAGTTTTATTGCAATTAAGTAAAGAAATAAAACGGCAAGCGCCGAAGAAATGACAGAGATCATATTTACCCTGAAGCCAATATTTTCTCCTATCGGAAGCTTTGAAAAGATGTTACCGAGAAGAAGGAAAAACGGTGTTCCCGGAGGATGCGGAACCTGTAAATAATAAGAAGCTGCTATAAATTCCCCACAGTCCCAAAAGGAAACTGATGGCTGAACGGTCATAAAAAGAACTATAAATGAAATCAGGAAAACAATTGCTGCAATAATTTTATTAAGCAGATTAAAATTCATTCTTACCTCTGAATTTGACTAGTCATTAAAATAATAACTCACCTTTCAACTCGGCTCATAGTGACGATATATACTTCAATATCATTCTTAGCTAAGTAGAAGTATGATGGTTGATAACTAAAAAAATAAATTAATTTAAAATCTGATTTTTAGACGTTTAGTTTTAAGATTCGTTGTTTTTTTTGAAAAAGTGATCGTACTTTGATTTATCAACGGCAATATAAAACTTATCATAAAGCTCTTTTAATCTTTTCATAGAAACAGTATCAAAATCTTCATCATCTTTTTGGCGTTTAACGAACTTCTTATAATCCTCAAGTTCATTTCTATTCATCTTATTTTCAAATCTTTTCAAATAATCCAGATACTTCTGCTGATCTCTGAAAGCCATTATGATTACCCTTATTGTTGCATAATCAAAATTTCATCGCAAAAAATAAACAAACTTTATATGCTAAAAAAATGAATAAAAAAGCAAAACACATGCATCCCCACATACTATGTGAGGCAATATGTCTTTTCTGCTTTTGGTTTGATGTTATCGATGTTAACAGCTAAGTTTGATGTGTAAAATTAAGGTGTTAAAATGAAAAGCTTAGCCTGGTTCTTCCTCATCCTTTTTTTAACAATTTCATTAACCGCACAAGAGGCAAATACAAGGAAAATAGTATTACTACCACTTACTTCAAACGGCATTGATTTGGCAGCGGTGCGTACATCAGAATCAATTTTGCGGATGGAATTAGAAAGCGAGAATAACATAATCCTTGTTTCGGAAAAGAAAACTTTAACTGCACTGGGCGATGGATTTTGTGATGAAGCAGAATGCGCCCGTGAAATTGCAGAAAAGCTTGAAGCCACTGAAGTTTTAATTTGTAAACTGAACCAGCTTGGAGAAAAGATAATAGTGCAGTATCAATTGATTAATGTAGAAACGGGAAAAAATATTTTGTCAGAGAGAGCAACATCAATCACTATTGAAGACCTGGATGCGGTTATGAAAAGAGTTGCGCTTAGTGTTTCAAGGCTTTCTCCGTTTGAGAGCAACAAAGAAATTGGAAACATTGTGCAGAAAGAATCAATGGAATCTCTTAGACAGGCAGCCAGATATAATTTTGGAGTTGGATTTGGATATCTTTTCCCTGAACATGGATATGACAGTAACAAAAAATCTTTTACTATAAATGCATACTTTGATTATGAAATGCCCAACTATGCTGTGGGATTAATGCTTGGTGCCAGAAAAGGCTTTGCAATAAATCTTTATGGAAATTATCTTTTTAGCAAAACAGACTTTTGCCCTTATTTAGGGGGTGCCCTCGGGTTTCATTGGGTTTCAGATCATAAAAACAGTTGGATTATAGATCCTTATCAGAGCATTGAAGATAAAGAAGAAGATGGAATTGAGATTGGTTTACAAACGGGGATTCGTTTATTCCACACGTATAATTTTCAATTGTTTATTCAGGGCGAGTACATAATAACATTTAACGATTACAACGATAAAGCATTTGTATTTACAATAGGAATTTTATGATAAAACACATTGTATTCTGGCGCTTGAATGAAAGCGCTTATGGAAATGATAAACTAACCATCGCCCGAATTTTAAAAGAGAAACTTCTTGCAATGCAAGGCAAAGTGGATGGCTTGCTAAAAATAGAGGTCGGTTTTGATTTTAGTAGTGAAAAAGATTCCTGTGATGTTGCTTTGTACTCAGAGTTTACAACCAAAGAAGCATTACGCCAATATCAAGTTCATGCTGATCACGAAGAAATAAAAAAGTGGTTAAGTAAAGTTAGATACGAACGCCGGGTTGTAGATTATGAAGTCTCTTAGTGAAGCTTTGTGTTCTTAGTGTCTTAGTGGTGAAAGAGTCTTAACCACTTAGACACTTAGTTCACTTAGGAACACTAAGCTGCTTCTTCAACATCAGATTTTAACTTTACTTCATTACCAAAAAGTTTTGAAACTCTGCTGCAAAAAGTAATTAAGTAAGAAAGAATATCTTCGGGTTTTTCAAATCTGTTTTCAACCACAAGTTTCATTACTTCTTTCTGTTGATTAAATTTTATTTTGTCTTTGTAAGCAGACTCATCCATAATGAATCTCATCAATTCAACAAAACGAACTTTGTAGTAGTCCTCTTTTTCTCCACGTGGAAGAATAATGTGAATGTTTTTTCTCTGGATTGCAATCCGCTCAAACAAAGCATAAGAAGCATAAAACTTTAATGTTGCAGATAAAACCAATCGCCTTACAATTTCGGGAAGCACACCGAACCTATCCAGCATTTCTTCCTTAAGCTCTTCAATTTCAGATAAACTTTTTACTGAATAAAGTGCTGTGTAAAAATTCAAGCGATCCATTTGTTCGGGCATATAAGTAGCCGGAATTCCGATATCAAAAAAAGTATCAATTGTTGGTTCGGTTCGTTCTTCAATTTTGGGCAAAGATTTAAATACTTCCTTAAAGTCCTGATATTTCAATTCTTCAACAGCTTCATTTATCAACTTAACATAAAGATCAAAACCAACTTCGTTTATAAATCCGGTTTGTTCAGTTCCAAGCAAATTACCGGCACCACGAATTTCAAGATCGCGCATAGCAACATTAAATCCGGAGCCAATTTCGGTGTATTCTTCAATTGCCTGTAATCTTCGCAAAGCTTTTTTTGTAATTCCACTCATAGAAGGAACGATAAAATGTGCATAAGCTTGTCTATCGCTTCTTCCAACTCTTCCCCGCAGTTGATGAAGTTCTGCAAGTCCAAATCTATCGGCGCGATTTATAATTATTGTGTTAACGTTCGGAATATCAATTCCCGATTCTATTATCTTCGTTGATAAAAGTACGTCATACTTACGATTAAGAAATCCGTGAATTACTTCTTCAAGCCTTGATGGTTTCATCTGTCCGTGTGCAACCGCTACTTTGGCTTCTGGAACATATCTCTTAATATAATCAGCAAGTTTATCAATTGATTGAACACGATCGTGTACAAAATATACTTGTCCGTTTCGTTTCAATTCGTTCATTATCCATTCGCGAATCTTCAACGCATCAAATGTAGATACACTGGTATAAATTGGTTGTCTGTTTGGAGGCGGCGTTGCAATTATTGAAAGATCTCTTGCACCAAGCAAAGAAAGATTTAGTGTTCTTGGAATTGGTGTTGCAGTTAATGTAAGAGTATCAACATTTACTTTGATTTTACGTAATTTTTCTTTTGCAGTAACTCCAAAGCGGTGTTCTTCGTCAATAATCAGCAAACCAAGATCTTTAAACTTAACATCCTTAGAAAGCAATCGATGCGTTCCAATCAAAATATCAAGTTGGCCCTGTTCTAAATTTTTTATGATTTCGATCTGCTCTTTTTTTGTTTGGAATCTTGAAAGCGCAGCAACACGAACCGGAAATTGCGAAAGTCTGTCTTTAAAAGTATTGAAATGTTGCTCAGCCAAAATTGTAGTAGGAACAAGAACACACACCTGTTTTCCATCCTGCACAGATTTGAATGCAGCACGCACTGCAACCTCGGTTTTACCAAATCCAACATCACCGCAAACCAAACGATCCATTGGGTTTTGCGCTTCCATATCCTGCTTAACTTCCTCGCTAGCTTTTGCCTGGTCCGGAGTATCTTCATAAAAGAACGATGCTTCAAGTTCACGCTGCCAAACAGTATCGGGAGAAAATCTAAACCCTTCTGTAGATTTTCTTTTAGCATAGAGTTCAATTAAATCACGAGCAGCTTCCTTGATCTTCTTTTTCGTTTTTGCTTTTGTGTTTTGCCATTCACCGCTGCCAAGTGTTGCCAGAGTTGGTTTTAAATTTTCATTTGACGAATATCTTTTTACCAAAGCCAGGTAGTTTAGATTTACATAAACAACTCCGCCCTCAGCATAAAGTATTTTCATCGATTCCTGATTTGCATCACCGATCTTAATTGTTTCAAGTCCCGCATATTGTCCTATTCCGTAATCTTCGTGAACAACAAAATCGCCTCGTTTGATTGATGCAAAACTTTTGGCTTTAGACTTCTTAAACTTTTTTGATGAAGAAATTTTCGTTCGGTAAGGCTTGTTAAAGATTTGGTAATCTGTAAGTACTAAAAGTTTTTCGTTTCGATTTACAAACCCTTCTTTAATTGCTAAAGTATCAACTTTAATTTTTCCCGATTCAATTAATTCACCAAGTTCAGGATTTATTTCACTTAACAGTTCTTTTAATCGATTTGTCTGAAGCTCATTTTCTGAAGTGATAATAACGTTAAAACTTTTTTCTGTAAAGTCTTTAAGTGTATTAAAAAGAATTTGATAATTTGAATTGATTGCTGGTGAAGGTGAAATACCAAGATCAATTCTTTGCGCGGAATTTATTTCTTCTTCAATTATCCAGCGAGCATTTGTACCTTGGTAATCGAAAGGGCTTAATGGTTTGGTGGCCTCAACCTTCAGGCTGAGCTCTTCCTCGGGCATAAAGCTTGCGACTACTTCTGGGAATTCATCTTCATCAATCTCCTTTGTTTTTTTTGAAATTGATTTTTCTTCTTCTTTGGGCTCAATGATTTCAACTTCAGAAGATTTTATATTATCTAACTCATACGATGAAGCAATAAAAATCGGGTTATCTAAATAACTAAAAATATCAGAGTTAAATTCTTTAACCTGATTTTCAAAAGCCCCGGCAAGGGTTACTTCCTCAACTTTTTCAAATGAGCGCTGACTTTCGGAATCAAAATATCTGATTGATTCGATGAAGTCACCATCAAACTCTAATCTAACCGGACTTTTTTCTGAGTAGGACCAAAAATCTATTATTGCACCTCGTTGTGAGTAATAACCCGGAGCCTCAACAAATTTATCTTTTGTGTAAACCAATAGATTTAAATAATCAATAAGGTCATCGTATTTTAAATTTCCCCCAACAGAAACTTTTGTTGTAAGGTGATTTATTTTTTCTTTATCAGGAAGTTTAAGATTTAATATTTGGTAAGTAGATAGCAGAATAAATTTTTTACGTTTAGAAATTTCAGTAAGCTTTTCCTGGATCGGTTCAAGATTAAAATCATCAATCACAATTATATCATCAGCCAACCCCAAAACATTTAATTCAACTTTTATTTCATTTACAAGCTTGGTTTCCGGGAAAAGTAAAATTATCTGAGCGTTTTTTTCAGACAATTCCATCACAGCAAAACTTTTAGATGATCCGTAAAGCGGACTGATAAGAACATTCTTTTGATCCGCAAAAGCTTTGCTTCGTATAGAATTAAAATTGAGTTTAAATTGTCTTATTTCCATTACATGATTAAAGCGGAATATTGAAGTTTAATATCGGCGGCGGCGGTAGAACGGGCTCATTTGTTATATCCGAAATCTGATTTGACGGATGGTTATTCACAAACTCACCAACAAATAATCCAATCGCAGACCCAAAGAGAATGTCAGAAAACCAATGTTCATTGTTGTATACTCTCGCATAAGCAGTCATAACTGCCAGACTATACCAGCCAATCTTCCAGAAAAAATTATTGTATTCTTTTGCCATAACCGATGAGTAAGCAAAAGCTAATGTAGAGTGACCGGAGGGAAAAGATGTTTGTTCGAAATTCATTTTAAATGGGTTAAAATCATATGCAGATTCTCTAAAAAAGGGACGGCTTCTTCCACCAATAAATTTAATGCTTATATTTATAAGGCTACCATAAACAGTTGCTTCTGCCAGTCGCAAAGAAAGATTTCTAATCCTGTTGTTCTTATCGATTAAACCATAAGTGTAAAGAGCCACTATACTCGCAGCCATTAATTCAGAATGATAATAGTCATCAATTTTAAAGATAGTGTTTAAGAATTCCGTTTTGTGAGCTTGTGAAAACTCTTTTACATCTTCATCAACAAGCATTGCTAAACCGGATACTCCAATTGAGGCGGTGAGTTTTATCCAATCATCTGATTCAAAATCTTTTGGAGAAGTAAATAAGTCTCCCCCAACTTCAAAGAATTTTCCGAAATCTTTTTCTGCACTTTCTTCAATCTGCGGAAATGACATTGAAGAAATGAGAACAACTAATAAAGTAGCGAGATGAAATCTCATTAACCGAGAAGAGCAATTATTAGAAAACTTAGAAACTATTTTTGTAACTCTATTACTACTAACTTCTTTCCTTTTTTGTTTCGGATATTGGTGGGCTTATAAGCCAATTCATAAACTGTGGATTTTTTTATAAATGATTTGTACTTCAACTCAGCTTTTTGAAATTCCTCATCAAGATTTCCACCTTTCATTGCAACTATAAAGGCTCGTTCCTTTATAAGCGGAAGAGAATATCTAAACAAAATTATAATTGGAACAGTAGCTCGGCTAACTATTAAATCAAAACTTCCCTTATACTTTTCAATAAAATCGGGGCTTTCAACCCTTGCATTTTCTGCTATCACATTGCTCAGCTTAAGCTTATCGATAAATTGTTTAACGGCATCTATTTTTTTACTTGTTGAATCAGCAAGCACCCCTCGGAGATCGGGTCGCATTATTGCAAGCGGAATTCCTGGGAATCCTCCGCCAGTACCGATATCTAAAAATTTTGTAACCTTTTCCGGAAGAAACTTTGTAATGTATGCAGAAATAAAAATATGATTTTCAATAATATTTTCTTCATCTTTTCTGGAGATTAGGTTTACAGTTTTATTTTTTTCTGCCACAAGCTGAGCAAAAAAGGCAAGCCTCTCGTTTCTCATTGGTTCCGGATTAAACCCGTTATCCCAGCAAAATGTTTGTAATTCTTTTAGATAATTCTCCTGTTTGGTGGGCGGCATTAACAAAAACCTTCAAATTAGTTTTTCAAATATACCAACAAAACTGAAATATCTGAAGGTGTTACTCCAGAGATACGCGATGCCTGGCCAATAGACCGCGGTTTAATCTTGCTTAATTTTTCTCTTCCCTCAGTAGAAAGTTGCCTTAATTTACTATAGTCTAGTGAACCAGGAATTTTTGTGTCCTCATACTTTTCCAGTTTTGCTACAGATTCGTATTGCCTTTGAATATACCCTTCATATTTCAGTTCTATTTCGGCTTGTTCAAGAGCCTTCTCATCATTTAATAAATCAATTGCGATTTGTTCATTTACTGAACCATTAAAGTTTAAAATTTGCTTCAAATTTATTTCAGGACGTTTACAGAGTTTTGAAATAGTCTCAGTAGAGTCAATTTCGTTGGATCCAATATTTACAAGAAATTCATTTATTTCTCTGGCATGATATTTTTTAGATTGACAATAATTAATGCCACCAACAATTGTCTTCTCTCTTTTATTAACTTGCTCAAATAATTCGGAATTTATTAAACCAAACTCGTAACCATATTTGATTAATCTTCTGTCTGCATTATCCTGCCTTAATAATAACCTGTGCTCTGCTCTGGATGTAAACATCCTATAGGGTTCATCTGTAGATTTTGTTACAAGATCATCAATTAAAACCCCTATGTAAGCTTCACTTCTTTTTAGAACAAAATCAGGTTTACCTTGCACTTTAAGTGCTGCATTAATTCCAGCAACCAAACCCTGGGCAGCTGCTTCCTCATAACCCGAGGTTCCATTAATTTGTCCGGCGAAATAAAGCCCTTCGATCAACTTTGTTTCCAAAGTTAAATCAACCTGATGCGGAGGAAAATAATCATACTCCACGGCATAACCTGCCCGAACCATTTCGACATTTTCCAGTCCCTTTATTTTTCTCAATGCTTCATACTGGATTTCTGCGTCGAGTGAGGATGAAAAGCCATTCAGATAAATTAAATCTGAGTCCAAACCTTCCGGTTCCAAAAAGAGTTGATGCTTTTCTTTGTCTGCAAACCGAACGATTTTGTCCTCTATCGATGGGCAATATCTTGGTCCGACTCCTTTAATTAATCCTGTAAATAAGGGTGAATTTGCGAATCCCTTCTCTAAAGTTTTATGGACGTTTTGATCTGTATATGTAATGTAACAACTCACTTGCGGAAGAAATGGAAATGCGTTTTTATCGGTTTGATGTGAAAAGGGCTGCGGGTTTTCATCACCGGGCTGTTCCTCTAAAATATTCCAGTTAATAGATTCTTTTTTTAGCCTTGGTGGGGTTCCTGTCTTTAATCTTCCGGATTCAAATCCCAGTCTTTCAAGTGATTCTGTTATGCCAATAGCAGGTTGTTCACCAAATCTTCCGCCGACTGTTTTGGTTAAACCAGTATGCATCAATCCATTTAGAAAAGTACCGGAAGATAATATTAGAGCTGCGCACCCTATCTCCCTGCCATCCGCTAACTTGATTCCTGAAATCTTTCCTCTTTCGGCAACAACCTCAACCGCAGACCCCTCAACTATTTCAAGGTTTGGGGTAGATGAGATAACCCGGTAAGCTTCTTCAGAATAAAGTTTTCTATCAGACTGACATCTTGGCGACCAGACAGCAGGACCCTTTGAGCGATTCAGCATTCGGAATTGGATACCGGTTCGATCTGCTATTTGTCCCATTACACCGCCCAACGCATCAATTTCTCTAACCAAATGTCCCTTGGCAGTCCCTCCGATTGCGGGGTTACAGGACATTCTGCCCATTGCATATCTATCCATCGTGATAAGCCCAACGCTACATCCCATTCGAGCACCAGCAGACGCCGCTTCAATTCCGGCGTGTCCGCCACCAACGACAATTATATCATATTTTTTCATTTTAAGCTTGTTTTCTAAATTATCCTGTTTTCACGTGAAACAAAATAAATCGACTAATAACAAAAAGTTTCAGTTTCACGTGAAACTGAAACGCTACTTTCCAATACAAAATTTCATAAAAATATTATTTAAAATATCGTCTGATGTCACCTCTCCTATGATCTCGGCAAGGCTCATTTCTGCATTTCTCAGATCCACGGCTATGAATTCTCCACTCATTTTGCCCAAAATAGATTCACGTGCGTTAATCAAATTTTCCCTGCATCTCTTAAGACAATTATGATGTCTTAAACTAGTAATTATTGCGGTCTTTTCTGTATAATTTTCATTACCGATTGCTTTCTCCCGTAATTTATCAAATAGATCATCTATCCCCTCGCCTGTTTTTGCAGAAATTTTAACATCTGCCTCGAAGGAAATATCTCTATTAAGATCAATCTTATTTACTGCTTTCAGAATTTTATCGGCACTAGTTAGCTTCAGCAAATCTATTAAAAGATCCTTAGATTCATTCTGTAAAGAATCCTCAACAAGTATAACTACATCTGCATTTCTTACGGTTTCGCGGCTTCTAAAAATTCCCTCTCTCTCTATAAAATCATCAGAAATTCTTATTCCAGCGGTGTCAAATAGTCTAAATAGAATACCTTTGATTGAAACTTCCTCACGAATTACATCTCTTGTTGTTCCCGGGATCTCGCTAACTATTGCCCTGGATTCTTTAAGAATATAATTAAGCAGCGATGACTTCCCTACATTTGGTTTACCAACCAGAGCGACATTTACACCATCTCTAATTACCCTCCCAAAAGAATAAGATTCGAGTAAAGTATCGATCTCAATTATAATATCATCAATTCTTTTCAGCAGTTCATCCTGGCTTACAAATTCAATATCCTCTTCTGCAAAATCCAGCTCTAATTCAATAAAAGATGAGGAATTAACCAGTTTTTCTCTTAAATCCGCCACTTTTTTAGATAAAAATCCATCAAGCTGATTTCTGGCACCCCTGAACGAAGCTTCAGTCCGTGAACTGATTATATCGGCAACAGCCTCGGCTTTAGTCAGATCAATTTTGTTATTCAGAAAAGCTCTTTTTGTAAACTCCCCCGGTTCTGCTAATCGAATATCAGATTCACCAATAAATAATTCAATTATTTTTTGAATAATTAAGGGGTTTCCGTGTGAACTAATTTCAACGCTATCTTCACCAGTATATGAATTTGGTGACCTGAAAACAGAGATTAAAACATCATCAATGTGTTCTCCATCTCGATTAAATATGTCTCCATAGTGAATTGTATGAGATTGCGCCTGCTCAATTTTTATCTTGCCTTTAAAAAACTTGTCAGTAATGCGAAAGGAATTTGGTCCGCTTATTCTGATTACTGAAATTGCTCCAACTCCTGATGGAGTAGCAAGTGCTATTATAGTGTCTTCTTTCAAGTGGAATGACTGCTCAATTTTGAGGATGCAAAAATAAAGAAAAGCATTAGGTTAATCAATTATCGGCATTTTACTGGTAGTAATCTTCCCGCCATATCATATTAGGAAATAATGGCATACTTTTCTGTCGATAAATTGTAATAATTTAATTAAATGACATTATGTCTGTCATTATGACGTTTTGCAAAACATTGTCTAATATTTTCATAACTCATTATAATATAATAAGTTATAGCCATATTTGATTTTGGCACGTCGATTGGCGTATAGGCAACAAAGTTAAAAAAGTTTCATAAATAAATTAAAAGAAGAAAGGAGATGTTAATATGACACTCGTTAAATTTAACCCAATGAGAGATTTAGTTGACTTCGAAAGAGAATTCAGCAGAATGTTCAATGCTCTTGAAAGTCGTTTTGGAATCTCCAGAAGCAAAGACGAAGATGAGTATGAAAATGCTGTCTGGATGCCATTAACAGATATTTATGAAGATAAAGACAAATATACCCTGAAACTTGATTTACCAGGAATTAAAAAAGATGATGTTAAAATATCTTATGTTGATGGTAGATTGAGTATCAGTGGTGAAAGAGCCCAAGAAAGTGAGCATAAAGATTCCAAATGCCATAGAATTGAAAGATCTTTTGGAAAGTATTATAGATCATTCAATTTGCCAGAGCATATTCAATCAGACAAAATTAATGCTGAATTCAAAGATGGTCAGTTAACAATAACTGTTCCCAAAGCTGAAGAGGCTAAACCAAAAGAAATTGAAATTAAGGTGAAATAATTAAGAGTCGATGGTGAAGATAGAGAAGGGTAACTTTACAGTTACCCTTTTCTTTTGCTTAAATTCCGGTTGTAGATTTCAGGTGGTTAAAAATGGAATTTAAAGATTATTACAAAATACTTGGTGTAGAAAAGTCCGCTACTCAGGATGAAATTAAAAAAGCTTACCGTAAGCTTGCAATGAAATATCATCCGGACAGGAATCCTGGAAATAAATCTGCCGAGGAGAAGTTTAAAGAAATTACTGAAGCCAATGAAGTATTAAGTGATCCCGAGAAAAGAAAAAAATATGATACATTGGGTGCAAACTGGAAACAGTATCAGCACGCAGGAACCGGATTCGATGAATTCTTTTCTCGATTTGGTGGTTCACGAAAACAGGGTAGAGCTACTTATGAATTTTCTGGCGACTTCGGAGATCTGTTTGGAAACCTTGGAGGATTTTCAGATTTCTTTGAATCATTCTTTGGTGGACACGGAAGGCATTCAGGCTCTGGCTTTACGTCTCAAGGATTTCAGAGCCAGCCTGCTGGTGTTGACGTTGAAGCCGATCTGAACATCACACTTGAAGAAGCATTTAATGGAAGCGAAAGACAAATTAGTATTGATGGTAAGAAATTAAAAATCAAAATTAATCCCGGCACTAAAGATGGACAGAAATTACGATTGAGAGGATTGGGTAGATCAAGATCAGCCAATGGAAACAAAGGCGATCTTTATCTGAACATTCATATACTTCAACATCCTTTTTATGAAATTAAAGACGATGAATTGTTTTATAATCTGGACGTTGATCTTTACACCGCGGTGCTGGGAGGCAAAGAAAAGATTAAAACTTTAGATGGAAAGACAATTAGCATAAATATCCCCGAGGGAACCAAAAAAGAAAAAATATTAAGATTGAAGGGGCTTGGTTTGAACAGGAATTATGGAAGAGGAGACTTATTTGTAAAGATACACGTTACTGTTCCTAAAAACCTAAGCAGGGAAGAGAAGGAATTATTTAAAAAGTTAAAATCGTTAAGAACGGAATAGCATCATTACAAATAAAGAAATGACGAAGCAATCTATTCTACAGATTGCTTCATCCTGATAGGTCAGGATTCGCAATGACAGAACAAAAAAGGAGAAACAATGACAGAACTTCATAAACAGAAAATTGAATTTAAAGCCGAAACCAAAAAACTGCTTGATATACTTGTTCACTCACTTTACACAAGTAGAGAAATATTTTTACGCGAGCTGATTTCCAACGCATCAGATGCGCTGGATAAAATCCGATTTGAGTCTAACAAAGGAACCGAAATTGCAGATAAAGATTTACCGCTTGAAATCAGAATTAATTTTGACGATAAGAAAAATACAATTACAGTATCTGATACCGGAATTGGAATGACACGCGATGAAATTATTGCCAATATCGGTACGATTGCCAAATCCGGATCAGAAGAATTTCTAAAGCAGCTATCAGAAAACAAGGACGCTGTTAATAATATAATAGGAAGATTTGGTATTGGTTTTTACTCTGTATTTATGGTTGCAAAAGAGGTTGTGATAAAAACCAAATCATATAAAAAAGATGAAGTTGCTGTTGAATGGAAATCAGATGGACTTGGTGATTATGAAATTGCCGATATTGATGAAAATATAAAACGCGGAACAACAATTGAAATTCAGCTTAAAGATGATGCAAAAGAGTTTGCTGATAAGTATCGTCTGGAAGGAATTATTAAAAAGCATTCTAACTTTATTTCATTCCCGATTTATCTTGATAAAGATAAAGTTAACACAATTGCTGCTCTTTGGCGTGAACCCAAATCTAATCTTAAGAAAGAGCAGTATGATGAGTTCTATAAATTTTTAACCTATGATAACAATGAACCACTTGAGACAATTCACACTTCTGTTGATGCACCAATTCAGTTTAATGCATTGCTGTTTATTCCAAAGAAAAGCTACGAGTTCTGGCGTTGGAACCGGGATGATTATGGATTGGATTTATATGTTCGCCGTGTTCTCATTCAACATCAGAACAAAGATTTGCTTCCTGAATATTTAAGCTTTGTTAAGGGCGTTGTGGATTCGGAAGATTTACCGTTAAACATCTCACGAGAAACTTTGCAGGAAAATATAATCTTTACAAAAATTGCCAATAGCGTAACAAGCAATGTGCTTTCTCATTTAATTAAAGTTGCAAAAGATTCTCCGGAACGATATGCTGAATTCTGGAAAGAGCATGGAAGAATTTTTAAGCTTGGCTATATGGATTTTTCTAATGCAGATAAATATCAGCAGCTTTTAAGATTTAATTCTTCTGCAAGCAAGGATGAAAAAGAACTTGTTTCACTCGAAGATTATGTTGGAAGAATGATGAAAGAGCAGAAAGAAATTTATTATGCTTTGGGTACAAGCAGAGAAGCGATTGACATGAATCCACATCTTGAAATATTTAAAGCAAAAGGATTAGAAGTTCTTTATCTGTATGACCCGGTTGATGAGTTTGTGGTTTCATCTGTCCGCAAGCATAAAGATTTTGAATTTAAGTCAGTAGATGCAGCAGATCTTAAGGAGCTTGAAAAACTTGACGACGTCGAAAAGAAAGAAGATCAAACCGAAAAGCTTAGTAAAGATGATGAAAAACATTTTGATTCACTTCTTTCAAAAATGAAAGAAATTCTCGGGGATAGAGTTACGGAAGTAAAGGAATCAAAACGACTGAAGGGGAGTCCGGCAACCATAATAAATCCAGATGACACAATGTCTTCAACGATGCAGAAAATATTGAAGATGTCAAATCAGGGAATGGCAATGCCGCCGCAAAAAAGATTGATGGAAGTGAATAAAGATCACAAGCTTATAAGAAATTTATTGAGTGTGTTTAAGAAAAATTCAAAAGATCAGTTTATTGTGGATACAACAGAACAGCTTTATGAATCAGCATTGTTGCTTGAAGGAAGTCTTGATGATCCACATAAACTTGTAAACAGATTAAATAAGATGTTAACAGAGGCAAGCGAGTTGTATAGTAAGAGCAGAGAATAATTATAAGTGTTTCTCAGTGCTCTAAGTGTCTTAGTGGTAAAATAATTTCTTACCACTTAGACACAAAGTTCACTGAGTTTCACCAAGGAAAGGAAAAGATTATGTCATTTAATTTTAACAGACTAACGGTAAAAGCACAGGAAATTGTTCAGACAGCAATTGAGATTGCACAGAATTATAATAATCAGATTGTTGAGCCCGAACATATTCTTGCTGCGATTGTGCAGGAAAGTGGTAACGTTGCAGAAACAATTATCAAGAAAACCGGCGGAAACTTTAATGCAGTAAAGTTGAAAATAAATCAACTTCTCCAATCGCTGCCTAAAGTGAGCGGAACCGGTTTGGGTAATCAGCAGATGAGCCAGAATCTTGCAAAACTTTTTGATACCGCTGCCGAAGAGGCACGTAATTTAAAAGACGAATATGTCTCAACCGAACACATTCTTCTCGCACTTTCAAATGATAAAGGAAAAGCAGGTCAGTTACTACGCGATAATGGTATCACTTACAACGATGTTCTTTCGGCACTGAAAACAGTAAGAGGAACTCAGCGGGTAACTTCACAGAATCCGGAAGATACTTATCAATCTCTTGAAAAGTATGGAAGAGATTTAAATGATCTCGTTAAGCAGGGAAAACTCGACCCTGTTATCGGACGAGATGAAGAAATAAGAAGAGTACTTCAGGTTCTTTCAAGAAGAACAAAGAATAATCCTGTTCTAATTGGCGAGCCTGGAGTAGGGAAGACCGCAATTGCAGAAGGAATCGCTCATCGTATTGTGGCCGGTGATGTTCCGGAAAATCTGAAAACAAAAAGAATTGTTGCGCTCGATATGGGTGCTTTAATTGCGGGCACACAATTCCGCGGACAATTTGAAGAGAGATTAAAAGCAGTAATTAAGGAAGTTCAGGAATCAAACGGAGAAATAATTTTATTTATTGATGAGCTTCATACACTTGTTGGTGCGGGCGCAACACAAGGAGCAATGGATGCAGCAAATATTCTTAAGCCAGCTTTGGCTCGCGGTGAACTTCACGCAATCGGTGCAACAACTCTCGATGAATACAAAAAGCATATCGAGAAAGATGCTGCCCTTGAAAGAAGATTCCAGCCGGTTCTTGTTGACGAGCCATCTGAAGAAGATGCAATATCAATACTGCGCGGATTAAAAGAAAAATATGAAGTCCACCACGGAGTTCGTATTACTGATGGTGCAATTGTAGCGGCAGTTCAACTATCAGTAAGATATATTACCGACAGATTTCTTCCTGATAAAGCAATTGACCTTATTGACGAAGCAGCATCAAAACTCAGAATCGAAATTGACTCGATGCCAGAAGAACTTGATACGCTTGAACGTAAAGTGAAACAGCTTGAAATTGAACGCGAAGCTTTGAAACGAGAGAAAGATGAAGCATCTGGAAAACGGCTGGTTGAACTTGAACAGGAATTAAGTGAGCTTAACGAAGAGCGGACTAAACTCCGTTTGCACTGGGATATGGAAAAAGAAAAAATCCAGAAAATCCGCTCAATGAAAAGTGAAATTGAAAATCTGAAACTCGAAGCAGAACGATACGAGCGTGAAGGTAATCTCGGAAAAGTTGCAGAAATCCGTTATGGAAGAATTACAGAGCTTGAAAAACATCTGAAAGCCGAAACGCAAAAACTTGCCGAAGCCCAAAAAGATAAAAAGATGCTTAAAGAAGAAGTTGATTCAGAAGATATTGCTGAAATCGTTTCCAAATGGACCGGAATTCCGGTAAGCAAAATGCTTGAGAGTGAAAGAAGCAAACTTTTAAGATTAGAAGAAGAACTTCATCGCCGTGTTGTTGGTCAGGAAGAAGCCGTAACGGCTGTCGCAAATGCGATTCGACGTTCACGTTCCGGATTGCAGGATGCAAATCGTCCGATTGGTTCATTTATTTTTCTTGGAACAACCGGCGTTGGCAAAACTGAACTCGCACGCGCACTTGCAGAAACTCTTTTTGATGATGAACATGCAATGATAAGAATTGATATGAGCGAGTATATGGAAAAGTTTTCTGTGTCCCGCTTGATTGGAGCACCCCCGGGATATGTTGGTTATGAAGAAGGTGGTCAGTTAACCGAAGCTGTGCGAAGAAGACCATACTCGGTCGTTCTGCTTGATGAAATTGAAAAAGCTCATCCGGATGTATTCAATGTTCTTCTGCAGGTTCTTGATGACGGAAGATTAACTGATAATCAAGGCCGAACTGTGAATTTTAAGAACACGATAATTATTATGACATCAAACATTGGTTCACATATTATTCAGGATAGACTTGATGCAGTAACAGAAGATACGATTGATGATGTTATGGGTGATTTAAGGCAGAGACTATTTGAGCTGCTGAGAAAAACAATTCGTCCTGAATTCTTAAACAGAATAGATGAAATTGTTTTGTTCAAACCATTACTGAAATCTGAAATACGTAAGATTGTTGACATTCAGCTTGAGCGAGTTCTAAAAATGCTAAAGGAGAAAGAAATTACTGTGGATGTTTCCGATGAAGCAAAAGACTGGCTTGCTCAGCTTGGTTATGATGTAACTTATGGTGCACGACCATTGAAGAGAGTAATACAAAAATATCTTGTTAATCCACTTTCGCAGGAATTGCTTGCAGGTAATTTTGCTGATGGAGATACAATTAAAGTAAATGTTGCCAAAAGAGTTGGGCTGGTGTTTACGAAATAGGTGCTGCTAACCTCGGCGAAGTCTGAAAGACGAAGACGGGGATGCTGGACACTATATACTAGATATTGGATACCATATACCTGAAATATTTTAACCGCAGGAAAAACTTCTGCGGTTTTTTGTTTTAAATCGTTGCTTTCTTTTCAACGAATACTAAATTTTAGCATTATTTTTCTGGAGTTATTTGCATCAGAATATTTGAGTACATATTAGTGCCTGGAGCAATACAGGGTGTATTGCTGTCTGTTTTATTGTTTTCTAAAAAAATCAATCATACTGCCAATGCCGTACTTGCAGTTGCCATGCTTGCGCTCTCATTTGATGTTTTTAATTCCGCCTACATTTTGTTTGGCTATTACAAAGACTTTCCTGCCTTTATGGGAATTACTTATTCTTTTCCTTTCTTATATGGACCAATTTTTTACATCTATGCAAGACTAATAAGTTCAGGTGACAACTTTTTTAATCCAAAATATTATCTTCATTTCATTCCCTTTGTGCTTGTTGTGATTTACGGAATAATTTTCGTTTATCTGAAAAGCAATGACTTCAAATTATCTTTGATCGAAATTGGAGCCGGAAGTTCTTTGCCTGGGATAGAATTTATAAGTTATCTGAAACCAATTCACGGAATAATATATGTTTTCTTAACTATACACGTTGTGAAAGGTTTTAATGATAAAATAAAAAATTCCTTTTCTAACATCGAACGCATAAACCTTAACTGGCTGCGTCATCTGACAATGGGACTGATTGTTGTTTGGGGAATTGTTGTGATAACTTATATCGTTAACGCATTGTCCGACAATGATGTAAAAATGGATTATTTGATATATATAGCGGCTTCCATTTTAATTTATTCAATTGGATATTTAAGTCTTCGTCAGCCGCAAATATTAGAACCGATAATTCCCCATAGAGATTCTAAACCTCCACGAACTGAGGAAGCCAAAATAAGCGAAAGAGCGAGTTATCAGAAGTCCGGGCTTACAGAAACTGAAGCACAAAATCAACTGAAAAACTTATTGCAGATGATGGAAGTTGAGAAACCATATTTAAATAGCGAACTGACACTTCGTGAATTGGCTGATAAATTATCAATTTCAACACATAACTTATCTGAAATATTGAACACACGGCTAAACCAGAATTTTTATGATTTCATAAATCGCTACAGGGTTGAGGAAGTGAAACGCAGAATGGCTGAAAAAGAATCTGAAAATTTTAGTCTCATTGCAATTGCATTCGATTCGGGATTTAATTCTAAATCAGCATTCAACACAATCTTTAAGAAGCAAACAGGGGTAACACCCTCGCAATACAGGAAACGATTGTCATAGTTCACGAAGGTAAATCCAAATACAAAAGAATCAAACCAATAAGAAAAAGCGTTACAGAAATTATACTTATAAAGATTGCTATCTTGTCTCTATTCATTTTCTCCTCTGATTATAACCAAGATTAGCAGAGATTTGTATTCTCTGCCAATCAGGTAATTAGTTTACTTTATAAGATCAAAACGCGAATTTAAAGTTGATATCTGTTGACCATCCGCTGAAACTTGCATCAGAGAAATCAGCGTACTTAACTCCGGCTGCAAAACGGTAATCTGCCGATACACCAAGACCAAACCAATCAGTAATCATATAGTTAGCAGAAACTCCCGGCTCTACAATGAAGAAATAATCATTGCCGGGTAGGTTTTCATAATCAACGCGACCAGCACCAATCAGCATCATACCAGATAATGAAAATTTTTCTGAAAAGTTTAATTTGTAAGATACATCAAATCCGCCGTAGCCAAAATGAAGCGTATCTCTTCCTTTCTGATTTATGTAGGAATCACCTAAATGATTGGGAATCATTCCGTGTCCGGCTAATCCGAGACTAACATTTTTGTTGATATTATAACCGGCTTTAATTCCTCCGAAAAGTCCCCAGTTACCATTTAGAGCGGCTGTTTTGGCAACCAAATCAACATAGAATTGATTTCCTCTGCTGATGCCTGCTGTTGAAAGTGACACATCCTGCGCAAATATTTGAACAGCGATGAAGAACACAAAAACTGCGATTACCAAATTTTTCATTTTAATACTCCTTTTTTTAATTGAAAAATTGACAATGCAAAATTCGATTATTATTGAAGCGAATTCGCCCAATCCGATGGGTTAGTACCAGATTCTATAAAAAAAGGTTCAATCTGATGGGCTTGAACGCGTTTTTAAAATTGTTTTCTTTGGGAAGAATGGGGAGGTTTGATAAATAAAAAATAACCTTGTAGAAATTCTCGATTCCGACAATCGTCACTAACACAGCATATGAATGACAACATAACTCTCGCTTTAAAACTTATTTTCCTTTTAGGTTTTACAATTCACAACATAGAAGAATCGGTCTGGCTGCCTCAATGGTCACATCACGCAAAAAAATTCCACGAACCAGTTAAAAGAAATCAGTTTGTTTTTGCAGTTATAGTTGTAACGATAATTGGTTCTCTTGTTACTGTTGCTGAGATAATGGAAAATAAACCTGGCGGCGTTTTCAGTTACGTGTATCTTGGCTTTATTGGAATGATGGGGTTGAATGCTTTTCTGCCCCATTTAGCAGCAACAATAATATTAAAAAAGTATGCACCCGGTTTGATAACAGCACTTCTCTTAAATCTTCCGCTATCAATAATAATTATCACGAGATATATAAATGCAGGAATTAATATTTATTTTTTAATAATTGCCATCCTGGTTTTTACAGCGGTAACCTTATCTTTGTTGAAACCATTGTTCAGACTTGGTGATAAACTGATTAGTTATTAAACAGTACTAAAAATTATTATGAATAACATCTCAAATCTTGGTTTCGATAATTGGTATAAAGATAAAGTTGATTTATCTAAAACTGAATTTAACATTGTAAGAGTAATAAGCGTAAACAAAAAC